>WNFT01004195.1_pt1 | contig 27099 bp, 26 predicted proteins | sample 5400191 | NCBI WGS metagenome assembly WNFT01 (sample SAMN13153359, study PRJNA577476) | soil metagenome | isolation source: 80 cm saprolite under Madrone tree | place: USA:California | collected 2016-06-14 | reverse complement strand
AGCACAATGCTCATTTCGTATAAGGCCAGCAACGGCAGCAACAGGGTGCTCATGGTGAAGGCGTCGGGTGTCGGCGTGATAATCGCTGTGAAGATCGCCCCAAGGAGGACGGCATAGCGGCGATGCTCCGTGAGGAAGCGCACGGAGAGAAACCCCAGGCGATGCAGGATGAGCGTTACCAGGGGCAGCTCAAACGTGACTCCACAGGCCGCCGATAGCCCCAGGCTCATGGAGAGATAGCGGCTCACCGAGATGCCGGCCTCGACGTTCTCCCCACCAAAACTCAGCAAGAAGCGCAAGGTGACTGGCAGGATGAGCACGTAACAAAAGCCGGCACCCAGCGCGAATAAGCTTCCGGCAGCCACCGTGCTCCACAGAGCCAGACGTGGCGGCAGACCACACACGGCGCGGAGGAGGCGATTGACCTCGTACAGGAGCAGTGGAGCCAGCAGACAGAGGCTGGTGGTCATCGACACCGTCACGTACCCCATAAAGCCTTCCAACGGCGCATACATGATGAGATCATGGGGCCTCAATGGTCGTGCGAGGAAGTGCAGGAGCTGAGGCGCCAGAGGGTATGCCACGGCACTAGCCACGGCAAACACGATAAGCAGGCGCAGCACGCTCCGACGTACGTATTCGAGCGCAGCAAGAACGTCAGAGGTCAGGAGGCGTGGTTCAGTGGCCATAGTGTCTCAGCGCGTGTGAAGGGTTCGGTAAACGTGCCACCAATGTCAAGGGCGATCTTAAGCATGGCTAGCGGTCTCTTGCACGTCATCAGGAAAGTGCCTAACACCCTCTAGCGTCCCTGAAAGACCGGTGTGCGCTTCGCGACAAATGCTGTAACTCCCTCGCGGAAATCTGCCGTGTGGCCACTGGCGGCAATGAGCTGGGCCTCGTGCTCCATTTGGGTTTCCAGCGTCTCGCTGGCGCTATTGTAGAACAGGGTTTTCGCTCGTCCATAGGCCTGCGTCGGTCCGTGCGCCAGTTGTGCGGCAAGGTCGCGACAATGAGATCCCCCGCCAGCGACAGGCTCATCCCACCCCCAGCGGCCACTCCGTTCACCGCCGTAATCGTCGGTTTGGGCATGCGCACCAGGCGTGAGACCGCCGCATGCAGGGCCAGTGTGAGCAGTTTGACGTGCTTCCCGATGGTGTCGAGTTGCTCGACAAAACCCTTCACGTCGCCCCCAGCGCAGAAGGCTCGCCCGCTGCCGGTGACCACGACGACCCGCACCGCTGTATCCTCGCTGCAGGTGACGACCGCATCGTGGAGTTCGGTGGCCAGTTGCATGTCGAGGGCGTTATAGGCCTCAGGGCGATTGAGCGTGATCGTCGCGATGCCATCACGGATATCGAGGAGGATCTTTGCATAACTCATGGCTGAGCCCTTCTTCCAGTGGACGGTGGCACACCCTGAGGCGCCAGACGGTCGAGCCCTGGGGCAATCTCTGCGGCTGGGAACCACCATGACGCCGGCAGCCGGCCGGCCTGTACGGCTGCGGCGTAATCGAGCCAGTACTGACACGTCTTCTGCCAGGCGAGCCGTGCTGGGTAGTCAGTACACCAGCGGTCGTAGGTTGCCAGCAGACAGTCTTCTTTGAGCCAATCTTCTTGCTGGGCGAACGCACCGCTTTGCCACAACGCCCACTGCCGCTGCGCCAGTGCAGACGCCCGGTCCCCAAAACGCCGCCGCAGCACCGCCTGCATGCGGGATAGGAACGCCTCGCGTGGCATCTGGCGCTGAAACGGTTGCTGGCCATCACTCAGGTAACCACTCGCGGTAATCAGGCAGCCGAGTATGGCGTGTATCTGCTCCACCGGCGTAGCCTCTGGAGCCAAGGCCCGTGCCGTCGTGAGTTTGAGTTCGACCTGCCCATCGGCCTGCGCCCGGCCGACAAAATCTCCCGCCTGAATGTTGACACCGCGTAGCTGCGGATACCACCAGAGGATCTCGACAAGACGCCGCCAGATCTGGCGTGATGCCGGCGGGCTGAAACGGTGGTGGGCACCGTGGGCATTGATCAGAAAGACACCCCCGTCCAGCGTGATCTCGAAGACCAGTTCCTTGTAGTCCTCCAGCCACTCGACCGTGTAGGCTGCCACCCCTCCGGCCACTGGTGCTGTGCCACATACGTAGGGGGTCACACAGTAGCGTGCCTGCTGTGCATGGAGGGTTTGCAAGTGCGCAAAATCGCCTTGTGTCAAGAGGCTGCTCGTGCCTGGAGCGCGCGCTACAATGATCCCAAAGCATTGCGTTGTGCCATCCATAAGGGTAGCCTGGGCGCGCCACACCCGTTGATCGATGCCTTCTTGATACAGAGCAATATCCAAGCGACTGAGCACCTCGAGTGACACGCAGCGCGCGGATGCCCGCTGTAGTGTGTGCTGTAACAGCGCCCCCTGCTCGGTCAGAAGCAGGTGTTGGAGCCCTTTAACCGTATCCTGCACCGAGAGCGTCGGGGCGTCGGGGCGGTGACGTAAGTGCCAGTTAGCCTGCAGATTCCAAAACATTTTGCTCAGCAGGAGGCCTCTGTCCATAGTCAGCGTCATTTGCCTTGCTGTGACCCAGCGCTCACAGTGATGATGGCATGAAAGGGCTCGTACTGTAATGTCGGGTGTCGTGCCCTGGCACACGGTGTGCTGTCAGGGTTTCAGGGGTGCAGGTCACTGTCACATACCCACCCTGGGCCAGCATCCCAGGATTGATAAGGTGTGTGCGGCCAATGGTGTCTTCACCCGGCGCCTCATGAATATGGCCAGAGATGCAGAGGTCCGGCTGATAGGTTTCGATAAAGCTACGCACACTGTGACTGCCCACATGCAAGCCGGAGTATATACGGTCAATCGCCGTCTGATACGGTGGACAGTGCGCGACGAGAATTTTGTAGCGCGCCTCTTTGATCATGTCATAGCCAGCGAGGAGGTAATCGGCAATTTCCTCCTCGCTGAACTCCACTGGCGTATAAAATGGCGTAGCGTTCGAGCCGCCGACCCCAAAAATGCCGACCTCGCCGAAACGATGGCCCTGGCCGTGCAAATTCATACCGCGATCAGTGAGATGATGATGGATGTCCCAGCTATCCGTGTTGCCTACCTGTGCCAGGACGTTGGGATTATAGAACATAATCGCTTGCAAAACCTTGGTGGCGGTCTCTGGGCCACGCCAGCGCGTCATATCCCCCGTGACCAGGACCACATCGGCTTGCTGGAGTGGTTCTGCCAGCACGGCTAAGGGATGGAGGTATTCATGGATATCGCCAAATGCCATGATCTTCATAAAAGCTGGACCCTTCTCACGTTGTCCAAGAAACGTGCCGAAGATTGTAGCAGGCAGTTCGGCAGTTGCAAAGCCACAGGGGAGTAGCCCAGGAAATACATGCTATCTCTAGAAAAGATTGGGTATGATATGATACAAGTGCTGAGCATTTTTGGACCCTAAGCAGTCTTTCGGCAGGCCGAGTCTTCGCACACGACCTGGCCAGAGGGCAGGCCTACAACTAGCGCTGGCTCCATGACACTGAACCCCTCAGAGAGCATGGCGATTTTGCAGAAAAAGCTTGAAGTTTTGGTAACATTTGTGCAATATATACAGACTTTAAATAAAGGAATTTTTTTATGTTTGCGATGCGCAAAAAGCTTCTGGTAGGTGTCGATATTGGCACGCACTCGATCAAAGTGGTGCGCCTCAAGCAAAAGGGGAAAGGTTACCAATTGCTCAACTTTGGTATCATGCCACTGCGCCCAGAAGCCATTGTCGACGGCAACATTTCCGAGGCTGAAGCTATCGTTGAGGCCATCCGCAATCTTATGCGGATGGAAAAAATCAAAACCAAAGAGGTCGCGACAGCGGTCTCTGGGCAGTCGGTGATCGTCAAACGGATCCGTGTCCCACAGATGACGGAGCAAGAGCTCACCGAGGCGATTCAGGGAGAAGCGGAGCAACATATTCCTTTCGAAATTTCTGATGTCAACATTGACTTTCAGATTTTGCCGACGGTACGCGAGGAGGACGAGCGTGCGGATAATCAGATGGACGTGCTCCTTGTCGCTGCCAAGAAAGCCAAAATTCGGGACTACACCACTCTCCTGACGAATGCAGGGCTCAACCCCGTGGTCGTGGATATCGACGTTTTTGCGCTTGAAAATGAGTATGAGATGACCTCTGCGGACGATGTCGGCGTCGTGGCGCTCGTCGATATCGGGGCGACGACCATGAACATCAATATCTTGAAAGCTGGTTACACGATGTTTCAGCGCGATATCGCCATTGGTGGCAACCGCTACACGAGCACTATTCAGAAAGAATTGCATGTGGGCTACGACCAGGCGGAAGCGTTGAAGCTAGGCGTCGGGGTGACCGATAAGCGTCATCAAGAAGACCTCTTGTCCATCATGGCTGGAGTCAGCGAAGAAATTAGCGAGGAGATTCAGCGCTCGTTCGAGTTTTTCCGTACCACGGCGGCGGATGAAGTGATTGACCGTATGGTCATCAGTGGGGGATGTGCGAAGATCGAGGGTTTAGATCGCTTTTTAAGCAATCGTTTAGGCTTGCCAGTCAGCGTGGCGGATCCATTCCGGGGCCTGTACTACAGCGACCAGTTTTTTGATCCTGCATATCTCCAGGATATGGCTCCGGTGGCAGCAGTGAGCGTTGGACTGGCCTTGCGAAGGATGCATGACCGATGATTCGAATTAATCTTCTCCCAGCCCGTGAAGCCAGGCGTCGGGTTGAACTGCGCCATCAGCTCCAAGCCGCCATTGTAGTAGTGCTAGCGGTTGTCGGTGGAAGCGTGTGGGCCTATACCATCCAAAATAGCGAACTGGCTGCACGTCAGCAAGATCTCGTTGGGGTGGAGGAGGAGATCAAACGCCTCGAAGAGATCATCAAAGAGGTCCAGAAGTTTGAGACGAAAAAGACTCAAATGGAGAAAAAAGTCGGAGCGATTGAAGATCTCAAGCTCAAACAGAACCGTCCGGCGCGTTTGCTCGAGGACATCAGTCACAGTATCCCTGACCAGATGTGGCTGAGTTCAGTTAAGGACACCGGCGGGGCCCTGCAGATCAGTGGGAAATCCTTTGATAACGTTGGCATTGCAGCCTTTATGGAAAACCTGGAGCGTTCGCCGTCGTTCGGGACTGTTGAACTTATTGAGTCGAAGACCGAACTCATGCAGGGCCGGCAGGTGGTCGCTTTTACGGTTGTGGCACGCATCGCGGTGTCGAAGAAAAAAGAAGCGACGTCGTAGGACACCGGAGGAGTACGATGGAGTTCATGGAGCGACTTGGAGGTATCCCGTCATTATATCGCTGGTTAGCCATCCCTGGCTGTGTGGTGCTTATAGCGGCGCTCTACTGGTATTTTCTGTACCAGCCATACATTGAAGACATGGAGGCGCTGCAAGAGAAAATCACTGCCAAACGGCAAACAGTGGAAAAGCATAAGCGGATTGCTGCCAAACTCGAGACGTTTAAGGAGCAGGTGAGCGATTTGGAAGCCAAGCTGCATATTCTGTTACGGGAATTGCCCGAAAGCCGTGAAATTCCTGGCATGATACGGCAGATTTCCGATGTAGGAGTACGGACCGGGCTCCAGATTAGTCTCATCAAGCCCCAGCCTGAACAGCGCAAGGAGTTTTACGCCGAGATCCCCATTCAGGTGCGCGTGAAAGGGCAGTATCATGCGGTTGGACGCTTTTTTGACGACTTGGCCCATCTGGAACGGATTATTAGTGTGAATGGGATTCAGATAGAGGCGACGAGCCAGGAAACGCAGTGCCTGGCTACTACGTTCCGTTTTCTTGACGAGGCCGAGGCGAATGAAGCGGCTGCATCTGCAAAGAAGGCTGGAAAAAAGTGAACTGGGGGGGCTGAGGTCCCTCAGTCCATGGTGTATTGGCGTTGTGATGCTCTTGAGCCTGCTGCTACGTGTGCAGGTGGAGAGTATACACAGTCAAGAACAACCCGGCATCAGGCGAGCGCGCCCGAATACCCCTGCGCCACCGGTCCCGAAGCCACAGGAATCGGCAGAGGACTACCGGTATCGTGTGCAGGAACGACGTGATCCCTTAGAGCCGTTGCTGAAGGAAGCACCGCCTGATGTGCTGCGTCCCAAGCCACGCCTGCCTGAACGACCGTTTGGGCCTCTCGAACGCTTCGATCTTTCTGCCTTGAAACTTGTGGGAATCGTTTGGGGTGAGCTTGGTCGGAAGGCGCTCATTAAGGCGCCTGATGGCAAGAGTTACTTTGCTACCCTTGAAACATATATGGGAAAGTACAGTGGCAAAGTCATCGCAATCGAGAATGACCACCTCGTCATCGAGGAACAGTATCTGAATATAGAAGATAAGCTCATCCCCAAGACGCTTACGCTCCCGCTTCGGCGCAAGGACAAGAAGGAAGGATAAGCACGTGAACCTCTCCCACCGCCTTTCCGGTGTGTTCATCGGCATCCTCATTATTGCCCTGTGGTGTGGGGGCTGTAGCGTTACGCGGCCGGCGGGGTCGCCACCACCTGCTGAGAGTCAAGGTGCACCAGGGCGTGCCACGATCACGGGGATTACCACAGAGACGTTGGGGGAGAACGTCCGCATTACCGTCCAGATCACTGAGGCTCTTGAGTATACGGCGTTCACGTTACCCAATCCCCCGCGCCTGGTGCTCACTTTCCCTGGGGCCACGCTCGGTGACCTGCCACGACCGTTTCCTGTGGCCGGGGTCGTCCGCAGTATTGAAATCTTGCAGGTGCCGGAAGAACGTGCCGTACGCTTTGTAGTCTCTCTGCAGCAGATGACCACGCACGTCGTTGAGATACAGGGCCGTCAGCTTCTGATTACCCTGGCTGATGCTGGGACCCGTAGTGCAGAGATGCTACCTGCCGCCGCCACAGAAACGGCGGCGGCAGGCGACAGAGCCGCGTCTGTGCTGACGAGCCCACTTGGGCTGGGACCTGCGAAGCTCCCCAGCGCGATGATCACTGCCATCACGTTTGACACGCGTGCCGCTAGCTCGATTGTGTCCTTCCAGACGGCTGGTGCACTGCCGCAAGTGCAAGTCAAACAACAACAAAACCCGCCCCGTTTAGCGCTCGACATCAAGCCGGCCCGACTCAGTCCCATGCAAGAAAAAGCCATGATAGTCCATGATCTCGACAGCATTGTGTCGCATCTTGAGGCGGTCAAAGTCGCGGACGCTCAGGAGGAGGCGGTCAAAGTCGTGGTCTATTTGCGTACTGCAGCATCGTTTGACGTGCACCAGGACAACAATGCTATACGTCTTGCCCTACAGTCGTTGTCCCCTAGCCCTACGGCAGCCAGAGCCACGGCGACCTTGCAGTCGCCTACGGCTGCGACGTGGCCAGCGCCCTCTCCAGCCCCACGCCCGGTGACGCCCGCGGCACCCTTAGTTGCTGCGACGGTTCCACGCCTGGTGCAGATTAGTCCTATTGTGCGCAGGGGAGCAGTCCCAGTCCCGGCACCAGGCGCAGAAAGCAGTGCGCCAGTGTCTCAGAACGAGGGGCTCCCATCTGGGGGCAGTGTCACTGAGCCGCCGGCATTCAGGGGAGAGAAAATCTCGCTAGACTTTCAAGATGCCGATATCAACGACATCTTGCGTCTGATTGCTGAGGTCGGCAAGGTAAATATCATCGCCGGTGGCGATGTCCAGGGCAAAATTACGACCCGTATGACGGATGTCCCATGGGATCAAGCGTTGGACGTGATCCTCAAGATCAACGGTTTAGCGCAGGACCGTAGTGGTAACATTATTCGGGTGGCCCCACTTGAGAAGTTCACCAATGAACGTCAGGAGCGCTTGAAGGCCCTGATTACGGAAGTTCAGGCTGAGCCCTTGGTGACACGTATTGTGCCGGCCAATTACGCTGCGGCCAAAGACCTACGTCCGAATCTGGAAAAGCTCTTGAGCAGGCGTGGGACGATGATTATCGATGCGCGCACCAACACCATGATCATCACCGATACCCAGGCAAGTCTCGATGCGGTGCTGGCGTTGATCGAGAAGCTTGACCGTCCTACACCCCAGGTGATGATCGAAGCGCGTATTGTGGAGTCGTCACGCACGTTCTTGCGTGAACTGGGCATTCAGCTTGGTCTGGCTTATTCCCAGATTACGGATCGCACGTTCCCGAATCGTATTGATGTACGTGGCGGTGTGCCAGCTACGAATACTGGGGGGCTCTCGCCGCCTGGTGCACCAGCGAATTTCTTGTTGGACTTGCCGGCCGCCGTGGCGCTGGGCCAGGGTGGTGCTATTGGATTTTCGCTCGCGAGCATTGGTGGCGCAGTCCTGGACGCCCAGCTCTCGGCGCTGGAATCATCTGGTCGTGGCAAAATCATTTCGAGTCCCAAGATTGCTACGCTGGATAACACAGAGGCACAAATCCAGAGTGGGCGGAAGATCCCTGTGCAGTCAGTATCAGCGGAAGGGACAAGGACGGAGTTTGTGGATGCCAATATCACCTTGAAGGTGACGCCACACGTCACGCCCAATGAATTCATTGGTATGAAGATTACCGCGACGAAGAACGAGGCGGACTTCTCCCAACAAGTCAACGGCATACCGTCGATTACGACGCGGGAAGCCAATACCGACATGTTAGTCAAGGATGGCGATACGGTAGTGATCGGTGGCCTGTACAGGCGGACCATCCAGTCGAGCCGCTCTGGCATTCCGGGCTTGTCGAACATACCCATCATTGGCGCGCTCTTCCGCAAAGAACGCCAGCAGGACGATAGTGACGAGTTGCTCATTTTCCTCACACCACGTATTATACGGCAGGATGACGCGACGGATAAACGCCGCACGGTGCTGTCGCAGTGAGGAATGTACGCCAGAGAGACTGAGAAATGCCTATGCCATCTACGCCATATCACTGCATTGCTGTACGCTCTGCTACAGAGCAATATGACATTCACATCGGCCCTGGGGTGTTGACCCACGTTGGTGCACAGGTGAAAGCACTGACTCCAGGCCGCAAAGCCTTTGTCTTCTCACATCCCCATCTGTATAAGCTCTACGGCGTCACCCTGGCTGACGATCTGCGCGCCGCGGGTTTTGGCGTCGAGGCCTGTCTGATGCCTGAGGGAGAGCGCAGCAAAACCCTGCTGAGCGCCTCGCGCTTATTTACCCGTCTGGCGCGGGGTGGGGCGGACCGTCACAGCGTGGTCTGTGCCTTAGGAGGGGGTGTGCTCGGGGATGTCGCGGGGTTCGCCGCCGCGACCTATATGCGTGGCATTCCACTCGTGCAGATTCCTACCTCTTTACTGGCTATGGTTGATAGTAGTGTCGGCGGGAAAACCGCGGTCAATCATAAGCTCGGCAAAAATCTCATCGGGGCGTTCTACCCCCCACGGGCAGTGTTCACGGATACGACGCTGCTGCAGTCACTCCCTGAACGGGAATATCTCTGCGGTTTAAGCGAGATCGTCAAGGCCGGCGTGATTGGCGATCCAGAGTTGTTTCAATTTATTGAGGAGCACATCGAGGCGATACGCCAGCGCGAAGCAGCGGTCCTCAGCACACTCATTGAGCGGTCTATTGCGGTCAAAGTACGGGTGGTGCAAGAGGATCCCACCGAACGGGGTGTGCGTGCCATTCTGAATTTTGGCCATACGCTGGGGCATGCGTTGGAAGCTGCCACGCTGTACACGCAATACTCGCATGGCGAGGCGGTCGCCGTGGGCATGGCACTGGTGGCGATTCTGTCGGAGCGTCTGGGTTTTTGTAGTGCTGCGGTGCGTTCCCGCTTGTGTGCGCTGATCGAGGCCCTGGGATTGCCAACAACGTATACTGGTCTGTCTCCGCAGCGCCTGCTAGAGGTGATGACCCATGATAAAAAGTCCCTCAATGGTGTAGTCCGTTTCATCCTCCTGAAGGATATCGGTGAGGTCGCCTATCATCAACAGGTGCCTCTAGAGGCGTTGCAGACGCTCCTCGCTGAATATGCCTAGCAGGGCACGTGCAAACCGCCAGGAGGCGACATGGCTGAGGCCGAAGCCTATGCGTCTCAACCCCGTGACGCTGTGGCTGGTATTTATACCGAAACGCTGGCGCGTCTGTATCTCAAACAAGGGTTTGGAGAACGTGCTCTGGCTATTTATCGCCGTTTAGCCCAAGAGCAGCCAGGCAATCATCAGCTCTACGAGCGTCTGCGCACCTTGGAACAGGAGCTGGCAGGCGGCGGGGGTGGGTCAGACTCGGCGGTGCAATGTGCTGTCCCTGACGGGGCTGGTGCGGGAGCCACGCAGATGACACGCCGTCAAGAGCACCAGATTGCAGCGCAGCTTGGACTGTGGTTGCGCTATCTGCAACGTCAGCGTTTGCAGCGAAAGCGCTTATAAAACGTCTAGAGATGAAGAGGGGCAATGGCTCGTATTCTCGTGATGCATGGTCCGAATCTCAATCTCCTTGGCACACGCGAACCGCAGGTCTATGGCCAGACCTCGCTAGCAGAGATTGACCATGAACTGCAGCAGCGTGCGATTGCTGCTGGGCATGCATTGGAGACGTTTCAGTCTAACCATGAGGGTGCGTTGGTCGATTGTATTCAGCAACGGGGTACACAGGCCGCTCTGCTGATCATCAATCCTGGGGCCTACACGCATACCAGCATCGCTATCCGTGATGCGATTCTGGCGGTGGGCCTACCAGTGATTGAAGTGCATCTCTCCAATATCTATAGCCGCGAGCCGTTTCGCCGACAGTCGTATCTCGCCGATATTGCCCTTGGGCAAGTGGCTGGTTTTGGTTCTTATAGTTATATATTGGCCTTGCAAGCCGCCTTGCACTGGCTCCAGCAGCAGGAGTCTCGGGTGTCGCAGAACATGTAGGGAGCACGAGAGCAAGGCGGGAGTTAGAGATAGAGTGAACTGGCAGAGATGGTCTTAGGTAGTCGTGGAGCTGGGTAGTGTGGCGCTACGGACCCGCTCCAGTTCCTCGACAGTGATTCTGCCCATGTCTTCGTGGGCATCTTTAAATGACACCGGGTTCCCGAAGATCGGGACATCGTACGTGGCCGCCGTGTCTCGCAGGTTTGTATGCTCATGAACGCGCATGAGGGAAGTGCCGTGCGTAGGCATGAAGAGAGTAGTAACGCGCTCCCCTGCGGCTACGGACACTGGGACGTCTGATACCACTTTGTAAGTCCCACCCCTAGAGGATACGTGCAGGCTAGTGGCTGTGCTCAGCACATCAAAGCCGTTCTCCATATCGATGTTCCCGGCCCGGGTGCCAATCAAGACGCTATTCTCAATACGCCCTTGACCAGTAAGAGTGACGTTGATGAGCACGGAATTCTTGACAGTGATATTCTGGCTGATGTATGAGTCACCCACAATGATGTTGCCGTTTTCATCCCGCTGCTCGGGGATGTCGACTAGGGCGCGGAGGATGTCGCCTTCGGGCCCTGGCTTGTTCAGGCCTATGTAAAAGTCGTAAATTTGTGGATGCTGGCCGATGTCGCCCCAGTATTGATCTTGAAAGTCCAGGGCCAGCATTTTCAAAGGCCGGTCCAACATTTGCATGGCCTTTTGCATTCTCTCTAAGACATCGAGCATTTGTTCAGACAATTTCTGCACGTCTTTGCTTTCCTGAATAGCCCTTTGCCAGGCCTCGCGGCGCTCATTTTCATCTTGAATGACAGCGATGGTGAGAGCTGTAAAAAACTCAGGGTCCAAGGCGGGCCGATCGTTTCGATTGGCTGTGCTATCGTTCACTTCACCCTTGAATTCATTGAGGAGGGCATCCAAAAGATCATAAGAGACAGCCACGGAGCCAAGGTTGACGCCGCCATAGAGCTTGCCATCGCGTTTTTGCACAAGGCCCCGATCAGCTAGCTTTTCCATGTCAGACAAGGGACGCCGTGGGATGAAGGCGGTGACGTGTTGCTTTTCATTCACTCCTACCCAGTCTTTGTTTAACGCGCTCTCAGTCGTCATCTCTTGGACGGAAACGAAACGAACAATATCTGCGTTGGCAAAGAGCTCTGGATTTTGCCCAGAAAGATCGAAGGTTGGAATCTGCACTTCGTCGCCCCACTTGATGATGAGACCCTCGAAGCCGGATCTCATCAGATACTGCTGGACCGGTATGAAGTAGCGTACGGCCAATTCTACCATCGTGAGGTATCGTTCCTTCCCGTCAGACATGCCACGTACAGGCGTCACGATGGCGGGTTTTTGGGCATTGTCCGTTTCCGTCAAGGGCGTGGAGCGGGTGCCACTCCCAAACACAAAGGCTGCCAGGGTCCCGCGTGTGCGGTCGGCCGCGTCTCTCAACCGCTGCCAAAGAAGCAGAACGCCAAAAGCCTGATTGACTGGTAAATCCTCATGCAAGGAGAACACAGAGATAACCTGGAGAGAACTCTTGGCCTCATGCAGAATCTTCTGCCATAGATTTCTGGCAGATTCCGAGCCGGAAACAATGGCTAAAGTCCCCGGGGTTTTGCCTTCCTCAATCAAACGCTTGGTAAGCGCAATATTCTTCTTCACCCCGGCCACAAAGGTATCTTCTGTCTTCCGTGCGCTTAATAGTTTTGGCATACGTGTAGATCCCTCTATGGTCTGGGCCTGCGAAGAGGCTGCAGTGACGACGGAGATATGACGTGGAGGAATAAGCAGTGTAATGCGGCTTGCGGTCGCTTGCAACGTGATTAAAAACTGCTTCGGAAGATGGCTCTGGCTCACCGGGCCAGAAGCGTGGCTCACTACTACTAGCGAGTATTATGGCGTAGAGATGCATATATCGTGATAAAAGAGGAGTGACTAAAGAGCCCATATGTTAAGTGAGACACGGGGCGAAATCAATGGTGCAGTTGAGACGTCCCGATTCTAAGCCTACCGCCTTTTCTTTCGATTGCATATCTGGCCCGAGAAGGCTATACTCACGCGTGTATTGGCATATCTTATCTTAAGAATTGTGGCGCTGTCTGAATACTTGTATCTCGATGGTATTGTGCAATCATCCCTACCCTCACATCCCTTGCTTAGACATCCCTGGATAGGACGCTTATGGCTGCGTCTAGCCTATGGGGCGGTCAAACTGTTTTTCCGCTTGTGTTGCCAGGTGCACATCGAGGGGAGTGAACACATCCCCTCCCAGGGTGGTGTCGTTTTGGTGAGCAACCATATCTCAGCGTTTGATACGGTTCTCCTGCCCTATTGTGTGCTCGCCACCCAGGGGATACAGCTTATCTGGGCACCAGCCAAAGCCGAGCTGTTCCGCTCTCGCCTCCTGGGCTATTTGCTCACCTCCTTGGGAGTATTCCCGGTGCGGCGCGGGCAGCATGATAGACAGGCGATGCGACGGATGATTGCCTATATGCGTACAGAGAAGATGATGGTATTTCCGGAAGGGACCCGCAGTCGTGATGGCCGTTTGCACGAGGGCAAGCGTACGGTTGGGAAGCTTGATTCCCGCTGCAATCGTCGGGACAGAGCGCATCATACCACATCTCAAGTCCCTCGTGCATGGCCGTGCTCCGGTGTCCGTGTACTATGGCAAACCGGTGGCATTACAGCACTATTATGCGATGCCAGACACCAAGGAAACGGCGGTAGCGATTGTGCAAGAAGTGATGAGTGCCATTGCGGCACTGTTATCTCATGCCTCGCGACCGGTCGAGACGGGCTCGGTGAGGTCCATACATGCACGCGCGCAGGGGACAGGCCATGGATCGTCAAGCGACTAATGCTGGCACCTTACAGGCGCTTGCCCCTGCTTTAGCACAGGCTTTACGCCAGCGCGGCTTGGGCCACCTGGTGCTCCTTGGACAGATTATCCGATACTGGCATGCTATCGCGGGGCCGCAGCTAGCGGCAGTGACGCAGCCTGAAAGCATTCGGGCCCGTGTGTTGTTTATCACGGTGAGCGACGCGATCTGGCTGCAGCAAATCACCTTTTACCAAGCACAATTACTGGAAAATATTCGGAGCGTCCTGGGCAACGTCGCACTGACCAGGCTGCATTTTACGTTGGCAATGTCTTCTTCCCGACCGCCAGTTCTCTCCCCTCTTGAGGCAGGACTAGAGTCCTTACCACTTACCGCGGTGGAAGAACAGCAGATGCAGGAAGGCACAGCCAGCATCGCTGATCCTGATCTGCGTGAGGCGGTCAGGCGAGCATGGCAGCGGGGATGGCAAGCAAGAAGGTAAGGGAGTATGCATACATGCACGGGTTCGTTGGCCAGGGTAGGTAGAGTGGGGTCCCGCCTGGGCTTATGGCTTGGCGGTATGAGTTTGCTGCTGCTATGTAGCAGCTGTGCGGCGGCACACATGTCGCGTGCCGCCGCGGTACAGGACGTGGGGTCGAGCAGTGAGACAGCGGTCCTCGGGCCTGAAGACATTCTGCGGCGTGGGGAGGCGTATTATCATTTCATGCGGAGCTACGCCTCCCTGCGTGGCAGTGCGGATGACAAGCAGCTTGATGAGGCGATTGCCGAGATCCGTGAGGCGATCCAAGACCAGCCGGAGACGGTCTTTCTGCACACGGAGTTAGCTCGCCTCCTGATACGCCGCGGGGATGTGTCGGCAGCCTTGCAAGCATGCCAAAAAGCGCTGCGTCTGGATCCGAAGTATCAGCCGGCGTACCTTGTGCTGGGTCAGCTGCATGCCAATTTGCAACATAAGGAGGAGGCGCAGGCGGCCTTCCGTAAAGCCATCGAGCTGGAGCCACTCGATGAAGAGGGCTATATCTATCTCGGTATACTTTATCTGGCTGCGAGCCAGCAGTCAGAGGCCATTGCGGCCTTCCAGGAGCTGCTGCGGGTCCAGCCGACGTCGCTCCGTGGCCTCTATGAACTGGGGCGTTTGTATGCCGAAAAGGGAGACTATGAGCAGGCTGAAGACCTGCTGAAACGTGCCATAGTGCAGCAGCCGCAGTTTGAGCGCGCCTTAAGCGTTTTGGGGACGGTGTATGAAGTGCAGAAGCGCTACGGAGAGGCTGCGGAGCTGTATAGCCGCGTCCTAGCGGTGAATCCAAACAATAATGCCATACGTCATCGGCTTGGCGAGGTGTATCTGCAGCAAAATAACCTGACGGAGGCGTTGAGCACGTATGAACAGTTACGCCAGATTGAGCCACAGAACCTGCGTCTGCGCCTGCGTCTCGGCCTGATTTATCTCGAACAGAAGGAGGTGGAGAAAGCGCTCGAAACCTTCCAGGCTGTTGAAGTGGTTGAGCCGAATAACGCGGACCTGCACTATTACCTGGCTCTGACGTATGAAGAGATGAAGCGTTACGAGGATGCGCTGCGTGAGATCCAACGCGCACTCGAGCTACGCCCGAAAGCGCTCGAATTCTACCTGCACCTTGGGCATGTCTATGAACGTTTGGGCAATTTGTCGCAGGCGATTGCGACGCTCACCCAAGCGGTGGAACTGGACCCGGGGCACGCTGGCGCGCAGTTTTACCTGGGGCTGGCGCAATCCGAAAACAAAGCCTACGCCGAGGCTGCTGCCAGTTTACAGAAAGCCGTTGCGCTCGACGGCAACAACGCCACCTACCATTTTAATCTGGGAGTGGTCTATGAAAAACTTGGAGATTTCGAGGCCTCTGTAGCCCAGATGCAGCGTACCATCAACCTCGATCCCAAGCATGCCAGTGCGCTCAATTACCTGGGATACATGTACGCCGAACGGGGCATTCGACTTGACGAATCGATCGAGGTGATCCAGCGTGCATTGGTGCTCGATCCTGACAACGGTTATTTTATTGATAGTCTGGGATGGGCTTTTTTCAAAAAGGGCTGGTACGAGAAGGCGCTGTCGGAACTTGAACGAGCTGTCGCTGTAGTGCCAGACGACCCCGTCATGCAAGACCACCTTGGGGATGCCTACTTTCATTTGCGCCATTTGCGAGAAGCGCGCCAGGCATGGGAAAAATCGCTTGCCTTAAAGCCCGACAATCCTACGGTGGAGCAGAAGCTCCGCGACGTCCGTTTCCAGATGGAGGAAGCGTTGCATGGCGCGTCTGGTCTGCGGCGCCCTTAGCCTTGGTACGCTGCTGCTGTGGCTGGCTGGCTGTCATAGTATCCCGAATCTCTGGCAGGAACTTCCTCCTCCGCCAACACCGCTCTCCAGTGTAGCACCAGTGTGGGAGCATTTGGCGGCACGCCGCCAGGCTCTGGACAACCTGAAAGGTCTGGCGCAGGTGCGTTTGCGAGGCTCGGTGCGTGACGCTACCCTCGATGATGCCGTCGTCGTGCTGCAGGGTTTTGAGGCCATACGTTTGGAGGGCATTGGGCCCCTGGGCCAGCCGTTGTTTCTGTTGATCGCTGACTCGCACCAGCTCTCTTTCTACGCCCCACAGGAGGGGCGCCTGTTGACCGGGGCTGCTTCAGCCGAGAATCTGTTGCGTCTCTTTGGCATCGCGCTCACGCCTATGACCTTGCAATATGTCCTGATGGGGGATGTGCCGCTTGCCACCCTGCCGACCGCAGGAGCATTTACCTACCGGCGGCGTGAAAACCTGTACCTCTGGCAAGGACAGGCGCCCTCCCAGCCACAGTTATATCGGATCTGGTTTGAGCCCTATGATTTGCACCCTGTGCGTTTTGAGATGGAAGACGCAGGGGGACGGCTCGTGCTCCAGGTCTGGTATGAGGAGTTTCAGCGTTTCAACGGGTTCATGATGCCCTATCGGATTACTCTGCTGCAACCGACGGCGGGGCGCCGTGTGATATGGCAGTATAAAGAAGCCCAGCTCAATGCCGGCGTGGCCCCAGCGCTCTTTCGCATGCGGGTACCTGTGGGCACGACGCGCGTGGCGATTGAGGAACTGCCTAAACCAGAAGGCGATATGCTTCCAAGCATATGGTAGTGCTGCTGCCGGTGCTGGTGTCAGCCCCCGATGGCGGTGTCTTTGGCCTGGGTCTCTACGGCAAGAGCTACCCCCCTTGTCGAAAGCCTCACAACCGCGCATACTCAGTACGCAAGTGACTGCCACAGGGGGTGACATCGGTTTTTGCTGGGGAAAGGAATGACATGGTCAGCACCAAGCCGCCGAGCGGCATGCGGGATTACTTACCGGACGCGGTTGTTATGTGCTTGGGAAGGTGGAGAGTGTGTTCCAGCGCTACGGTTTTTTGCCGCTGGAAACGCCGACCATGGAGCACCTTGCGACCCTCCTCGGTAAGTATGGGGATGAGGGCGATCAGTTGCTGTACCGTGTCCTGCACCGTGGTGAGAGGTTGAGCCGGATCCTGACGCAAGACAAGTTAGCCATCGCTGATCTCGCAGAACTGGGCCTGCGTTACGATCTCACTGTACCACTAGCGCGTGTGGTAGCGCAATACGGCCACCGGTTACCCCGCTTCTTCAAGCGCTACCAGATCCAGCCAGTGTGGCGGGCTGACCGCCCTGCCAAAGGACGTTTTCGAGAGTTTTACCAGTGCGATGTGGACATCACTGGCACCACCTCCCTGCTTGCTGAAACGGAGGTGGTCAACGCTATCAGTGAGGTGTTGGTGGACTTGGGCTTTCGCAATGTGCGCATCGCCCTCAACCATCGGGTAGTATTGCGCAGCATGATCGAAGTCACAGGGATAGGCCAGGCGCTGGAGGGCACGGCTCTGGTGGCCATTGACAAGCTGGACAAAATTGGGCCTACTGGCGTCCGGGACGAACTCGTGGCGCGCGGCATTGCTCCCGAAGCCGCACAGCGCTTGCTGGACTTGACCACAGTGGCGCAGGACAAGGCTAACGCCCAGGCGCTCAAAGCCCTGCGGGAGATGCTGCCAGTGCCCCAGGCCCAACAAGCTCTCGATGATCTCGAAACGTTGTGTCAGATCACCGTCGATGCGCCTGCCGGGCCACGCCTGCGCATTGCCCCAGCACTGGCCCGTGGTTTGAGCTATTATACTGGGCCGATCTTCGAGGTTGTCTCTGAGGATTTTAGCGGCTCGTTAGGCGGCGGGGGACGCTACGATAATCTCATTGGGATGTTTAGCGGGAAGCAAGTGCCGGCCGTTGGGTTTTCGCTAGGGCTGGAGCGGATTTTACTGCTGATGGAAGAGCAGCAGATGTTCCCTGCTCTGCCTATGGCCGCCCAGGTGATGGTATGTCCGCTGCCTGATACGCCTCTGGCGCCCGTCGTCGGCCTGACCTCACGCCTGCGTCAGGCGGGAATTACGGTGGAACTTTCTCCTGAGTCGGCCAGGTTGGGGCGGCAACTCGCCAATGCGGATGATTTGCATATCCCGTACGCCCTCATCATTGGACCCGATGAGGTGGCGCAACGGCTCTATACCCTGAAACATCTTGCCTCTGGGGAGCAGCAGAAGCTTGATGAGCCAGGTCTGCTGGCGACCCTCCAGTCAACATAATCCTGCGGATGGCAGCAACTGTATCAGCATATTTCGGACGCCTAAGGGTGTACCGGCGCTTGCCAGACCTGAGGTGGGTAAGGTATCTTTATGCGGCCCGATGGCCGGGCTGCTCAACACACTGCATAGCCAACGGCCTTGTAAGTAGCTAAGACCTTGCAGAGACGGAGGATAGAAGCATGACCTACGTGATAGCTGAACCGTGCGTTGACGTCCTGGACCAGGCATGCGTGGACGTCTGCCCCGTGGATTGCATCCATTTTGAGGAAGGCGGCAAAGACCGGATGCTGTACATCGAACCGGACGAGTGCATCGATTGCGGCGCCTGTGAGCCCGAGTGCCCAGTCGAGGCCATCTTTACGGAAGAAGACGTGCCTGACGAGTGGAAGCCATACACGGAGATTAACGTACTGTGGTTTAACGACAAAGACGCTGCCCGTGCCAAAGTCAACGAGATACGGCCCGGATAAACTGTGGGTACCCGGATAATTTGGTGGTCGAGAACGCCTCGTGGCTGCCGCAGCGCTTTTCCCTATGTCGTGGATTGTGCGCCTGCTATCTGATGATTGACAGTTCCTTCCGAGGCATCACGTAGCAGGCGTGATACTCCCTCCTTAGCAAACCCAAAACTCCGTACTGATGAGTGCTGCAGTGTAGGCATTTCCCTACACTATGATGATGATTAGCGACAGAACGCAGGGGATGCCTCGGTGGAGGGACAGGGGAGTCCCTCCACCGCCATGCTTTACTTCGAGGGCTTATCGCCTTTGAAGGTCCCTGGGTCCAGGGCATGCTTGCGTAAGAGCTTATAGAAATCGGCGCGGTACCTTCCAGCCAGTGCTGCGGCCTGGGAGACATTCCCGCGCGTGGCTGTGAGCACCCGGACAAGATAGGCCCGTTCGGAGCCCTCTTGCACCTCTTTGAGCGATCCCAGCTGGTGGCAGGGTTTACGAGGCACCTCTCGACCCAGTAGGAGAAGGTCAGTAGTAATCAGATCGTGGGGCGCCAGGACTACAGCGCGCTGGATGACGTTGGCCAGTTCTCGAACGTTGCCTGGCCAGTCGTACAGCATGAGGAACTGCATCACCTCCGGAGTGAAGCCCTGGATCTTCTTGTGCATCTCGTGACTGAAGCGTTGCAAAAAGTGGTGGGCCAGGAGGGGGATGTCCTCGCGGCGCTCGCGCAGTGGGGGGAGGAAAATCGGGATAACATGAATGCGGTAGTAGAGATCCTCGCGAAACTTCCCCGCATTGACCGCGCTCCACAAATCCTGATTCGTGGCAGTAATAAGACGGAAGTCAACTCTGGTCGGTCGCTCGCCTCCTACGGGGTAGAACTCGTGCTCCTGCAACACCCGTAGGAGCTTGACCTGTAACAGTGGGGCAAGTTCAGCAATCTCGTCGAGAAACAGCGTGCCTCCATCGGCCTGCAGCAACAGCCCATCCTTGGCGCGGTCGGCCCCTGTGTAGGCTCCTTTAACGTGGCCAAACAGCTCGTTTTCTAACAGCCCCTCGGGGATGGCCCCACAATTGATCGCCACAAAGGAGCCCCGCGACCGCGGACTCGTCGCATGGATGGTTTTGGCGATCAGCTCTTTTCCCGTGCCACTCTCACCGTAGAGAGCCACGACAGCATCTGTGGCGGCAATCTGGGCTACTTGACGCAGGACGTATTGCATCTTCTCGCTGCAGGCCACCACGTTATCATAATGGTAGCGCTCCTGCACCATGGTGCGTAAGGCTTGCACCTCCCCTTGGAGCCGGCGCACCTCGAGCGCTTTCTCGATGCGGTGTAAGAGGTCTGGGGGATTAAAGGGCTTGGTGAGATAGTCGTAAGCCCCTTTCTTCGTGGCGTCCACCGCACTGGCAATGGTCCCGTGCGCCGTGAGGATAATGACCGGCAGTCCAGGATACAGGCGGAGCAACTCCTGCAACAGCGTAATGCCATCCATGTCCACCATCTTGAGGTCAACGAGCGCCAGATCGCAGGCTTCTTCCTGCGCGCACGTCAGCGCCTCCTGGCCTCCCTCCGTCTGCATAACCTGGTAACCTGCCGCCTCTAAGCGCACCCGCATGAGCATGAGAAGGCCCGGATCATCGTCCACTACGAGGATCTTTTCTCCAGCCATGGATGTCCTCAGCGCAAAAGTTCGCGCTCTTTTTTGTCGATCTCCATATCGATCTCTCGGGAACGGCCCATTTGCGTCCGCAGCGTGCGAATGGTGGAATCCTTGGAGCGCAAATCAGCCTGCAAGCGGCGTCGCTTCTCTTCTGAGGCGAGGTTGGCAGTGAGGAGTGCGCGCCATGCCCGCCCTTCAAAGGCCCAAGGGGTCTGCGGATATTTTTTGATGAGGTCGTCAAAGTACTGCAAGGCCTTGCCCGGGTCGTGGTAGGGGCTCGGCGGATACGCATGCACAAACCCCAGATTGAACAGTGCCACCTCACATCCCACGCCACCCCCACACTGCTCCAACCGCTGGCGATTTTCCGCCAGAAACCTGGCATAGTTGCCGTCCTCCATGACCTGTTGCGGCGGAAAGGCACCGTGGGCTCTATCGGAAGATGGCCAGGAAGCACAGCCAGCCAGCATCAGGGTCGCATGCAGCAGGATGCCCAGCGTCGTGCTCCTCTCTGCCCTATACCACATGCTCCACTCCGTTGTGCACTATGGCCGGGCTAGCCAGCATGAGGTTTGTGTCGCTGTGACTGACAGGCAACCTCACAACAAAGGTTGCTCCCTCGCCCACGCGGCTCTCGGCCCAGATCTTGCCGCCATGTGCCGCCACGATGTGACGGGCAATGGTCAGCCCCAGCCCTGTGCCCTGCTGTCTCTCCTGTCGATGGTAGGAACTCTGGTAAAACTTGTCAAAGATCCGGGTCACGTCCTCGGCAGGAATCCCTTGCCCGGTATCACACACCCGTATTTCGACCCAGCACTGATCCTCTCCCTGCAAGCCAGCCACTATCCTGATGGTGCCACCTTCCGGCGTGAATTTCACCGCGTTGCTCAGTAAATTGTCGAGCACCTGTTGCATTCGCCCTTCGTCGAGGCAGAGATCAGGCAGGGGAGAGGTGCACAGCACCTCAATGTGTAGCCGCTTCTTTTGCGCCATGAGCTGCACCGCCTCGACACTCCGCTCCAGCAGCACAGCCAGATGGCTTTGTATCCGTACATACTCTAACATATCGGCTTCCATCTTAGAGAGGTCGAGGATCGAGGCGATATGGCGGGCGAGGCGCGTGCTGTGATTCCGTACGACGCCTAAAATCTGTTGCTGGGTAGTGGTCAGAGGACCCGGGATTTGCTCCAGAAGGAGGGCCGTCCCTTCCTGGATGCCGGTGAGAGGGGTGCGGAGTTCGTGGGAGATGTGGGCGATGAAATCGGCCTTCATCTTGTCAAGCTCCTCGAGTCTGGTCGCCATCCAGTTAAAGGTCTGGACCAGTTCGCCCACTTCTTTGGGAGCCCGCACATCTAGGGCGCCATGAAATTCTCCCTGGCCTACCCTGAGCAGTCCCTGGACCAGTTGTTTGAGTGGCCGGCTCATCCTGCGTGCGTGCACGTAAGCGAACAGGATGGCGGCCATGATGCCCCCCAGGCTCAGCCAACCCATCGTGCTAGCAGCCGACACCGCCTGGTCACGTGCGGCCACGGTTTTGCGCGCGATCATTTCCTCACGGAAGCGTATCAGTTCATTAATCTTGGTGGTGATCTCCTCGCTGATCTCATTTTTTTCCTGATTCCAAGGACTTTTGGGGATGAAGGCAGGGCTCAGACCCGTGGCATAGCGGATGTAAAGCTCCCGGATCCGATCGAGCAGGGCTCTCTCCTGAGGAGTGTTCACAAGGGCAGCAATCTTCTCAAGGACGTTGGTGAACGTGCTGCTGCCTTCGACAAAGTGACTGTAGATCTCCTGACGGAAGCGTATTGGTTCATTGTTGCCGTACTCGACGAGATATTTTTCTGCAATACGCCTCTGGCTCAGAAAAATCTTCAGCAGGTGTTTTTCTGCCTCAATGCTTTTGGAGTCCGTATCTAGGAGGTCGGTGCTGAGACCGGCGAGATGGTGCAATTGGAAGAGGGCATAAAGACTCATGCCCAGAATCAGAGCAATGAGGATGAGCTGAGCAAAGATAACACGCCAGAAGATCGTCAGATGCACGCGTTTCTCCTCAGCAAGAGAGCCTGATAGTCTCAGGCCAGATCTACCTTTATGTCATCCTCCTTCGTCTACGCTACAAGTATAAGGTGCGCACTTTGGCTGTCAACCTGCCAGGGGAGCCAGCGGGTGCGCCTACGGCGCATACCCTACGCGCGTATGCGTCGTCTCAGCCGACTGCCCAGGAGCAGTAGCAGGGCCACAGCGCTACAGAGTTGCGCAAACCAATCGCCAAAGCGCGTATACAGACTGGCCAGGCGCAGCGGCTGAATGGTATGCACGAGCGTGTCTGCCTGGAAGATCGGTAGCGCTGCCTGTTCCCGCCCGAGCGCATCGATGATGGACGTCAGGCCTGTGTTCGTAACCCGCACCAGGTATACGCGGTTTTCTACCGCCCGGAAGGCCGCTAGCGCACGGTGCTGATACGGCGCACGCGTGGCGCCGAACCACACGTCGTTCGTGAGGTTTACCAACACCTGTGCTCCCTGCCGCACCGCCTGCCGCGCCAGGTCTGGGACGATATCTTCATAACAGATAAGCGGGCCAAGGCCCACGCCGTTGGGTAACGTGACAATACCCCCGGTGCCTGGTGTAAGGTTGCCAATGGTGGGCGAAATGTTGCGCAGAAACGGCAGGTAATGCTGCAAGGGAATATATTCCCCAAAGGCGAGCAAGTACTGTTTATCGTACCGTCCAAGAATATGTCCGTCTTGGTCCAGCAACAGCGCCGAGTTAAACACCTGACGCGCTGGCCCCTTGCCAGCATAGGTCAGCGCACCGATGAGCCAGTGCACGTTGTGGGGTGCTGGTACAGCCGGCCAGGGGAGTTGCTGCATAGACTCGGGGAGCCCAAACGGGTACATGCTTTCGGGCCAGATGATCAGATCCGGGTGCTGGTCAAGAGTAGTAGCACTTAGGCCAAACTGTAAGTCGAGTTGCGCCTCGCGCTCAGCCCCGCTCTGCTTCTCGTACATGCCGATATCGGGCTGGATAAGCGCCACCCGCAGGGGCGATGCCTGTTGCATCGCCGCGGTGAGTTGCGGCATACGCCAGAGGCCATACCCGACCTGCAGCAGAAGGAGGCCGGCGCACCCCAGGCCCATGAGGCGACGCACTGTGCGCTCTGGCTGCCCAGGATGCGGGACGAAGGCTGCGACGACGGTGTTGCACACCACCAGTACAAACGTGACGCCATGCACCCCAGCGACATCGGCAATCTGAATGAACAGCAGCCCTGGAAGTTGCAAAAAGCCCAGGTACCAGGGGAAAACCCGTGGAAACAGGTAATCGAACGCCACATAGGTGCACGCTGGCAGCAGCAGCCGTACCCACCAGGGATGTGTCGAACGCTCCATCCGTCGCAGCCACCACGCAAAAAACCCCAGGCGTATACCATTGCCCAGGCCGATGATGGCAAAAAAGCACACACTCAAAGGCACAGGAATGAAGCCAAAGCGCACCATGGTGCCAATGAGCCAATAAAATCCCACCCAGTACATCAGCGTTTCCGCCCACCACCCGAGCAGCAACGCCCGTTTCGGGGACGCTGCACGCAGCGCCACGAAGAGCGGCACGAGGGCTACCCAGGCGAGTGGCCACAGAGCCTCATAAAGCGACGGCACCGCGGTAAGCAATGCTGTGGCGGAAGCCAGGAGGAAAACGCTACAACGCTGGCGCGGTGTGGCTGGGAGCGCCTGAGCTGCTTGGGCATGCTGAGAGCGTAGCATAGCTTCCTTCGCCGCGCCTGGCTCAGCAACCGGGAGCGTGGTGCACACCCATCTTGGTGAGCGCCAGGTGCTGCAGTTCCTCGGCTAACTCGAGGGTACGCGTGGCGGCCTGGGTAGCGCGCTCTTGGGCTTCTGGGGTGGCCGCCAGACGCAGCAGCAGGTCACGGCCCAGCAGGTGATGGTAGGCTTCATCTGGCTGAATGATGTTACCGTACAAGTCTGCCGTGGTTTGATAACCCCTGGCTTTACACCAATCGATAAACTGCTGGTTCTTGACCACGGCGATTGCCTCACGGGTGAATTGCCCGGCAGCAATGCGCTCGACGGGATCCGTTAACGTATCGAGATAGTTGAACAGAGGACCATAGCCCTGGGCTAGTGGGTCAAAATCGTGTAGATCAACTCCCAACTCGTGCAGGTGCTGCACAATCAGGCGGTAGTGCTTGGCTTCGTCGCCCGCCTGACGGGCCAGGGCCAGTTTGATGTCTACGTCGTCGCTGGAGACTAGCCAGCGCGCGGCGAGCTCGGTGGCTTCAAGCTCATTTTTGAGCGCGATTTTCAGCAAGTTTTCGAGTCGTAAATCCCCGCCACTTTCAGCGACCAGGGTCTCTGCTGGTGCGAGCCGATCGAGAATCTCTTGATTGGCAGCACCTAATTGCTTGACAAAGGTTTCTACATCCATGTGCTTGCTCCTTCTAGCCTCTTGCTCACATCCTCACTCTGCCCCTCTCCCAGAGGGAGCAGGAGCTGGTTGCTGTTGCGTGACACAGTGAATGGCACCCAGGCCCCAGACCAGCGGCTCACAGGAGAGGCCAAGGACGCGGCGATCTGGGAAGACCTGCTGCAAAATCGTCAGGGCGCGCTGGTCGTTGGGATGGTCGTAGGTGGGTACCAGCACAACCCCATTGGCAATGTAAAAGTTGGCATAGCTGGCGGGCAGGCGTGCGGATGGCGGCCCGACAGGGCCAGGCATGGGGAGTGGGATGATCCGTAAGGCGCGGCCATGCTGATCGGTCGCAGCTTGTAAACGTCGATAGTTGTCTTGCAAAACCTCATAGTTGATATCGTGCGGGTCCTCTTCGAGTACACACACTACCGTGGTCGGATCGACAAAGCGCGCGATATCATCGACATGTCCATCCGTATCATCGCCAGCAATACCCTGTCCTAACCAGATGACATGCCGGACCCCAAGATAGTCATGCAAGCAGCGCTCGAGGTCGGGACGCTGCAAGTGTGGATTGCGATTGGGATTAAGGAGACACTGCTCCGTCGTCAGGCAACTCCCACGACCGTTCACGTCAATGGAGCCTCCTTCCAGAACTATACCGGGCTCGAAGCGCGGAATATCGAGAAACGCCGCAATATATTGTGGCAAGTCGTTATCTGCCAGGAGGTCGGCGTACTTGCCACCCCAGGCGTTGAACTGCCAATCGCCGATGGCGACCGGCTGGGACGCTCCCGTGGCCGTCAAAAAAATTGGCCCACTGTCGCGTAGCCAGGCATCGGCTGTAGGGCGCTCGTGCAGCACGACACGCGCCGGCATCACCCCAGAGCGGTGCAGGTGCTCTCGCACCGCCGCTGCTGTCGCTGTATCGTGCACCAGCAGATGGACGGTTTCGTGCTCGTGTACAGCAGCAATCATGTGGAGAAAGATGTCTTGTACCTGTGCGAGTTGGTCTGGCCAGGTGACCGTGTTGTGCGGCCAGGCCAACCAGGTCGCGGCGTGCGGTTCCCACTCCGCCGGCATCCGGTAGCCCAGGGCGGTAGGCATCTTAGGCGCCATGATCAAGAAACCTGGAGCGCAGAGCGTCATACGCATCAATACGCCGATCACGCAAAAAGGGCCAGTTTTGACGCGCTGTAGCAATGGCAGTCAAATCACAGGTCGCCAGGAGGAGCGCTTCCTCATCATGGGGCGCCCGTGCCAGCAGTTGGCCATCCGGGGCAGCCACAAAAGACGCACCCCAGAACATTACATCTCCCTCACGTCCCACCCGGTTCGCGGCTGCCACAAAGACACCATTGGTGACTGCATGGCTGCGTTGCACCAACTCCCAGGCTTCGTGCTGGGCGTGTCTGACCTCCGGGTGCTCGTGCTCATGCCAGCCAATCGCCGTGGGATAAAAGAGGATGTCTGCCCCGGTTAAAGCCGTCAGACGCGCCGCTTCTGGAAACCACTGGTCCCAGCAAATCAGCACACCAACTGTCCCGTAGCGGGTGGAATAACTCCGAAACCCCAGATCTCCTGGTGCAAAGTAAAACTTCTCGTAGTACGCCGGATCGTCGGGGATATGCATTTTGCGGTAGAGTCCGAGTTGGCGGCCATCCGCATCGAAAATGACAGCACTATTGTGGTACAGGCCCGGGGCACGCTGTTCAAAAACGGGCGCAATAAGAACGATCTGTAATGACGCTGCCAGTTGCCCCAGGATCTTGGTGGTGGGTCCGGGAATAGGTTCTGCCAGACGAAAATGGGCCGTGTCTTCTGTCTGACAAAAATACCGTGAGCGAAAGAGTTCTTGCAAACAGACGATCTGTGCGCCCTGCGTGGCAGCCGCACGCACCTGGTCCACAGCGCGCTCCAGGTTGAGCTGCGGCTCCGGCTGCGTCTGCATCTGGACTAACCCTACCGTTACCGTCTGTGCTAGAGAGGACACTGACATACACTCCCACCCTACATAAGCTCCTCGTGCCCAGATCACCCCTACCATTTAGCTACGCCAGGCAGGGCGGAGGCTTTGTTGAGCATTATAACAGCCAACAGGAGCGATATGCTATCTGTGGCAGAGGCCAGCCACAAGCGTCGCCAGATCGAGTACGCGCAGGCCTTGCAATGGTAACGCCATCCTCTATCCTCTCAGCAGGCGACACCGCCCA
>WNFT01001445.1_pt1 | contig 27112 bp, 18 predicted proteins | sample 5400191 | NCBI WGS metagenome assembly WNFT01 (sample SAMN13153359, study PRJNA577476) | soil metagenome | isolation source: 80 cm saprolite under Madrone tree | place: USA:California | collected 2016-06-14 | reverse complement strand
TCGACCGCTATCGTCTGCACGATATGAACTGGGCCAAACTGGACATTGCTCGCCAGACCAACCCTGCCAGCGTCACAGGGTCACTGGAGGATGCCCTGCGAGGTGCTGATGTGTTCATCGGACTCTCCGCAGGGAATACGGTCACACCGGAGATGGTACGCTCAATGGCTGAGCGCCCCATCCTCTTTGTGCTTGCCGTACCAGACCCAGAAATCGCTCCAGCCGCGGCCATAGCGGCCGGCGCTGCGGTGGTGGCGACCGGGCGTGCAGATGCCCCCAACCTGATCACGAACGCACTCGTGTTGCCTGGTATTTTCCGTGGAGCATTGGATATGCGTGCCATACATATGACGCAGGACCTGGTGGTTGCTGCGGCCCATGCCATTGCCGACCTTGTGCCACCGGAGCATCTCTCCGCGCAACAGATCGTACCTTCGGTCATGGATTATGCTGTGGCTCCACGGGTGGCCGGGGCCGTTGCCGGTGCTGCAAGGCTGAATGGCGTAGCTCGCATAGAACGAGACCCTGCCGAAATCGAAGCCTTGGCGCGAGCAACGATCTATGAAGGACATAAACCCGTCCCGCCACCGTCGCATCGCTATGCCAACCTGCAGGAGCAATCCCTCGAACTGCACTACCGCTATCAAGGAGTGCTGCAAATCACGCCTAAGCTGCCCATTCGCGATCACCTCGTCCTCTATTCCTTTTATCTGCCCCCTGGCATTCCAGAGGCCACACGCCAGATTGTCGCCCGGCCAGATGCGGTCTTTGACTATACCGGCAAGAGCAACCGCATAGCGATTATCACGGATGGCAGTGCAGTCCTCGGCCTGGGAAACATTGGCCCGCGAGCCGCGTTGCCCGTGATGGAAGGGAAGGCCATTCTTTTCCAGACTTTTGCCGGCATTGAGGCCTATCCCATCTGCCTATCGACGCAAAATGTGGATGAGATTGTCAAGGCTGTGCAACATATTTCCCCCGCCTTTGGTGGGGTGAACCTGGAAGATATCGCTGCGCCACGCTGCTTTGAGGTCGAAAAGCGGCTGCGTAGCTTGCTCGATATTCCTGTCTTCCATGATGATCAGCATGGTACGGCGATTGTGATTCTTGCGGGCATCATCAATGCCCTGCGTCTCGTCAACAAGCAAAAACAGGACGTGACCGCCGTGCTGGTAGGGGCGGGAGCAGCGGGCATCGCAACGGCCAAAATGCTGCTTGATTGGGGTATAGGCAAGTTGTTGCTGGTTGACCGCATCGGCATCCTGCGGACAGGGCTCGCTGGCATGACCTCCGTGCAAGAAGAGTTGGCGGCCCGTACCAACCCCGACGGCATCAGCGGTGGACTGGCCGAGGCGGTGGAGGGCGCGGACATCTTTATTGGCGTTTCTGCGCCAGGCATCCTGCTGCCGGAGATGGTGCGCACGATGGCAGAGCAAGCCATTGTCTTTGGCCTGGCAAATCCTGTGCCTGAGATTATGCCTGATGAGGCACTGGCCGCGGGTGCACGCGTGGTAGCGACGGGCCGCTCGGACTACCCCAACCAGGTGAACAATTCGCTGGTCTTCCCCGGGCTCTTCCGGGGTGCACTGGATGTGCGTGCTCACCATATCAACGAGGCAATGAAATTGGCGGCCGCAGAACGACTGGCGGCCATGGTGAGCGACCGTGAGCGGGAGGACGGCCAGATTATTCCACCGGCAATGAGCTACGATATCGCGCCCGCTCTGGCGGCTGCGGTGGCTCAAGCTGCAATGGAGAGCGGGGTGGCTCGCCTGCGCGTCAATCCACAAACCGTTGCCGAGCATTGCTACGATTTCATCTACGAGGGTCTACTGACGCCAGTTCCACCACTGGAAGACTAGAAGACTAGAAGACTAGAAGAAATTTAGAGATGAGATGAGAAGAGATGAGAAGAGAGAGGAATAATCGATGACCACATCAACGAGCAATCCAAAGGTTGAGGAGATTCGTCGCAGTGTGCAATCTTCCTACAACGAGTTAAACCAGCTCATTGCTGATCAGTTAGTGCCACTAGACCCGGCCAAACTCTATCAGCGGCCCACGGACGATGAGTGGACGATCATGGAGAACCTTGCCCACATTGTGGAGTTCATGCCCTATTGGGCCAGTGAAATTGAAAAGCTGGTGGCAGCGCCTGGGCAGAATTTTGGCCGCACCGCCCAGGACGCCAGGCGCTTGCAGGCAATTAGTGAGCATGGTTCGGATAGCCGGGAGCAAATTCGAGCTGCGCTGCCCAGCAGTTATACACGTCTTGAGCAGGTGTTGGGCAAGCTGAAAGACAGTGATTTAGCGTTGGTCGGCCATCATTCCAGGTTTGGCGATCAGACGTTAGAGTGGTTCATCGAGGATTTCGTGACGCACCATCTGACGAGTCACCTGGAGCAAGTGAGGCGTTGTTTGGCAGATGTAGAGTGAAGTGAGCAAAGTGGGGGTGTTAGGGGCTGCAAGCCAAAGTGGAGTGCCAGGCCGATGACCTGGCACTTCGCTCAATTGAAGGCGCCTATCAGTAGCAATCGTGTAACCGGAGACGTATATACTAGTGGAGAGATGGGTAAGGGTCTCAATGGAGAACACCTCCTGCTCATTCTAGCGAAAGATCTCTTTCGTCTGACGACAACATTGAAGCAAAAATCACGATTGGAGAAACATGTGAGTGACCAACGCGACCAACAAAAATCGCTAACGACGACCGATGCAGGCATTCCCGCAGCAAGCGATGAATATTCGCTCTCGGTGGGTCCCAACGGACCCCTGCTGCTGCAGGATCACTATCTCGTTCAGAAGATGGCGCAGTTCAACCGCGAGCGTGTCCCGGAACGGGTGGTCCACGCCAAGGGCAGTGGGGCATTCGGCTACTTTGAGGTGACGGAGGACGTGACCCAATGGACCAGGGCGGCGTTCCTCAACACGGTCGGCAAGCGCACTCCGGTGCTCATCCGCTTCTCGACCGTCGCGGGGGAGCTGGGATCAGCCGACACGGTGCGTGATCCCCGTGGGTTCGCCATCAAGTTCTACACCGAAGAGGGCAACTACGACCTGGTCGGCAACAACACGCCGATCTTCTTCGTGCGCGATCCGCAGAAGTTCCAGGACTTCATCCACTCGCAGAAGCGCATGGCCGATACGGATATGCGCAGCAACAACGCCCAGTGGGATTTCTGGTCCCTTTCTCCCGAGTCGGCTCACCAGGTGACGTTCTTGATGTCCGACCGGGGGACGCCCCGCAGCTGGCGCCAGATGAATGGCTATAGCAGCCACACCTTCATGTGGATCAACGCCAGGGGGGACAAGTTCTGGGTCAAATACCACTTCAAGACGGAGCAAGGCATCGCCAACTTCACCGACGCCGAGGCCAAGGCCATGACGGCGGAAGACCCCGACTACCATCGTCGCGACCTGCGCGAAGCCATCCAGAAGAAGGATTACCCGGTCTGGCGGCTGGAGATGCAGATCATGCCCTTCGAGGATGCGGCGACCTATCGCTTCAATCCCTTCGACCTCACCAAGGTCTGGCCGCACAAGGACTATCCGCCCATCACCATTGGTCGGTTAGTGCTGGACCGCAACCCGGAGAACTTCTTTGCCGAGATCGAGCAGGCCGCATTCGAGCCAGCAAACATGGTGCCCGGCATCGGTCCCAGCCCCGATAAGATGCTGCTGGGTCGCCTGTTCAGTTATCCCGACACGCACCGCTATCGCATCGGCACCAATTACTTGCAGTTGCCGGTCAACCAGCCCAGGGTCGAAGTGCATAGCTACAATAAGGACGGCTCGATGCGCTACCGCCACAACGGCGACCAGCCCGTCTACGCGCCTAACAGCTATGGCGGTCCGCAGGCCGACCCGGAGCGCTATCCCGAACCGGGTTGGTTCACCAGCGGGGAGATCATGCGCAGCGCATATACCTTGCACGCGGAGGATAACGACTTCGTGCAGCCCGGCAATCTCTACCGCCATGTGCTCTCCAAGACGGACCGGGAGCACCTGATCAACAACATCGTCGGACATATGAGCCAGGGCGTCGAGCGTTTCATTCAAGAGCGCACGGTCACCACCTATTGGTACCAGGTCGACCGTGAGTTGGGAGCGCGGGTGGCCAAAGGCCTCGGTCTGGAGATCGCGTCTGAGTTATCCGCCTCGGTTGGGGGAGAATAGTCGCCAGGGACATAGGCGTCAGGTTTAGGCCTGGTACTACTTTGTTAGTTTTGTTTCCCAAGCTCACTCGCTGCCTGCGGCAGCTTCTAAGAGGTTTCTGTGGTGGCTGGGCCAGTACCCAGGCTATGGCGAGTTGAGCCACTATGATGTGATGCTCCTGACAAAACGCTTTCAGCTCCTCAACCGCCTGCATCTGTGGCTCTTGCCAGTAGCGCGCTTGATAGAGCTCCCCTGCATTCTGCACAGTAAAACGTGTCCCCTCCTGGGGAGTCTGCCCAGGCTGATAGCGTCCTGTGAGCACACCGCCAGCAAGTGGATTATAGCTGATGACTCCGATGCCTTGATCAATTGCCAGAGGGAGCAATTCGGCCTCAATATGACGGAACAGCAGATTATACCGCGGCTGCACGCAATCAAAGCGCGCAAGCCCGATTTTCCAACACATCAAGCTCAGCGTGTCCTTGCGCCAGGCATACTACGCAGCATCTCCTGCAAGCGCTGGTTACTTTCGATCAGCCGCCGATTCGTCGCCTCCAACTGTTGGTACTGTGCCTCCAACTGCTGGTTTTCTTCCTCCAATACCTCCTTTTGGTGCTCTAGCACGCCGAGCTGTAAGACAAGTTGCCGCCTATCCTTCTCATACTCATATTGCGCGGTCCGCAGGTCATTCTCAAGCTTGGTGATCGCTGGCCCATAGGGCTTCCCAAGTAGAACACTGTACAACTCGTGCTCGGCACTCCCATAGAGACTACTCATCAGGCGACTTTGTAGCGTCAAGCTATTCAGATGACCACCAACCAGCAAACCACCCAATGCACGCAAGGCCACGGCCTGCCGCTCAGCAGGGGTCATGCTAGTCTGGTATATTGATGGGGCCGCGGTGCTGATACCTCTGACATACTCATACACATCCGGATGCGGCGTCATCATCCCCAGCACGCCTACCACCTCAGCAAGCAACTGCGGGGACGCCGTACGATAGCGCAGTATCTCCAAAAGCACGGCCTCTGCCTCCTTGCCCAGGAGCAAGAAAGCCTGCGTTAACTGTTCCTGGTGCCCTGGATGCTCGTGATAGTGATACAGACCCCATGCCATATGACTGGCAACATCGCTTCCACCAACCAGGAGCAGCAAAGCGATGATGCGCCTGGTGGTACGTTCCTCGCCCTGCGTCTGCACATGCTCCAGCAGGGCCTGTACCATCTCCTGGTTGGCACGTGGCAGAGAGGCTTCATCTGCGATACGCTCCAGGAGGAGCCCCAGAGCCATCGAGATATCCTCTAGTTTGTCGCCCATCAGATGCTCAACCAGACCATCCTTGATTTCTACGCTTGGCATACGACGGAAGGTGTTGAGCGCCGCCTCTCGCCTGGCGCGATTGCTCACATCACTAGAAGCCGCCCAGATAGCAGGGAACGCAGCCACGCCGATATCACGCAGAATGTCCCGTGCAGCCTGGGCTAGCACCTGGTCAGAATCAGCAATCAGATTGATGAGGCCAGGCACGGCCTCTCCACCGGCATTCACCAGCACAATCTTCGCGCCACGTTGCCGCTCTGCTATACGCAAAGCCGCGAAGAGGCCGTTCAGGGCGCTATCACTTTGAACACTGTGCTTTTGTATCAGACGCACGAACGCCTCAGAGACGCCTTCTAACAGATACACATCTTCTAACCCTGCCAGTAAAACGGGAATGCTTACCTCTGCAAGCTCGTTTGTCAATACTGCCAGCAACTCTTCACGGGCACGTTGTGGCAGTGGCGAACTGAAGAGATGCACCATGTGAGACAGTACGTCCGGGTCATGGTGCACCAGATTCACTATGATCGACCTGGCACGTGCCTGGGCCGCGCTATTTGCATCATCTAAGCCAGGCACCAGCGACGGTAACACCGCCGGGCCGAGATTCAGCAGGATGGCAGCAGCAACATCACCACGCTCAGGGTCGCCCAGTAGATGTACCAGTGGTGATATGGCCTCCTGCGAATATCTGTGCAGAAGTTCCTCAACTGCCGGGCGCAACGTGGGATAGTGTAAGACCTCTAATAACGCCGGAACGATGATACGCCCTTCCATCCTGGTAAGTATACGACGCACATACCCCTGCACACGCTCGTCAGGATGCACAAGGGAAGTGACCAGCACCGGGGCGGCCTCACTCCCCTTCGCCAGCAGCACCGCCATGATCTGCTCTGCCTGTGCCTCACTCCCAACTGCTAACGCAGCAATCAACTGTTCACCTGGAAAAGGGATCATACTGAGCAGCGCACGGCGCACTCGTGGTGTAGCGAGCGTTTCCTCTTCCACATCCAGTGCGGCAATCAGTTCGGGGAGCGCCACCTGGCCAAGGCTACTAAGCGCATTCACTGCCTCCTCATACACCTGTACGTAGGAACTCGCCAGTGCGGCAATCAATGGTGGGACAACTCGCGCATCCGGGTACTGGCCGAGAGCATGCACAAGAGTCATGGCAAGCAGTGGCTCAATGCCTGGCGTCTCCAGCAGGGCGATGAGCGCAGGAATAGCTTGTGGATCATGCACATGTTCCAGCACCTGCACCAGCAGATATGTACGCCCAGGCACCATCTAGAGACGCAGCGCACCTGCCGCTTGTTGTTGCACGAGCGGTGCCGGGTCCGCTAAGAGGTGCAGGAGATGCGGTAAGGCACGTTGGTCAAGCACAGACATGCCCTCAAAGACTGCGACAATACGCCTGCGCATTGTTTCTGATGGCTGTTGTTCCAACTGTGCCAGGAGTTGTGGCGTAGCAACGGCACCGATCATTTGCAATGCCCGTATTACGCTGTGCGCTGTCTCTTCGTTCTCAGAGGAGAGATTGTCTATCAATTTCTCCACAGCACCTTCTCCACTTCTGGACGCATCGCTGCCCCGTCGTACCAGCATCTCCAGAGCCTGTTGTTGCGTTTCTGCCGGATACTGCGATCTGAGGACGGATACGACCGCTTGCAGGATGCGCTGACGCTGCTGGCTATCTACACGCCGCCTGGCATCCTGCTCGTCGAGAAAGCGTTCAAGGATCATGAGCACCGCCCAATGGATCAACTGGCCTGCGCCAGGGGCTTGTGGGTGCTGCTGCAACTCTTCAATGAGGCGAGATAAGGTGCGCTCTGGCCCGAGACGGATGAGTGCACTGATGGCTCGCCCACGCACGAACGGCTCAGGGTCACTCAAACGAGCCATCAGTGGCTCTACTGCCTCCTCATTGGTCCCCCCCAGAATGTTGATCATAGCGGCCCGCAGGCGCAGACTCCTCCCGGGCCCAGGTATGCCCCACTCGGTGGCACGCGCAACAGCCGCGTCACCACATCGCGCCAGCACCCGTGTCAAGCGTTTGACCTGGGCCTCATAGGCAGCATCATCGGCGACATCGGCCAGGTGCTTGAAAAGCATATCAGGGACAAGCGTCTGGTCGAGCAGAACCAGCAACTTGTCAATGCCTTCGACCTCTAGCAAAGGCAACAGCGAGGAATAGATCTCCTGTGCACCTTGTTCAGCACAACGCGTGAAGAGCCGAGCCAGTTTCTCGCATGCTTCAGTATCGCGGATAGTCTCCGCCAGCACCTCCTTGATGCCAGATGGCAATACTATTGAGTGTTGCCTCTCGGCCTGCGGGGGTGTCCACAAGACACCGATGCAGACAAGGCCTAAACTCAACGCCTCCAGCACATATGCAGGATGCCCACGTCCCCATGTAGCCAGGCCCTCAGCCAGCAGCAGCGGATCATCCAACAGGCCCGCCCAAAGAGCAACGAGCTCGCTCCACTGTGCGGCATCCGCCAGCAGTTCCTCGCGAAACGGCCATGCTGGTTGTTGCCCACTATCCAACGCAGAGAAATAGGCCGCCACGAGATACTCGGCAACCAATTCATGGCGAAAGCTCAACACACCATCGGCACTGATATCGATCAACCCTGCTCCCTGCGCAACCTGCATGAGTCGAACTAACTCGCCCCGATTATACGATTCATGCTCACGCGCCACGCCTATTGCAAACGGCCCCTGTGGTGGATGCTCATTCAGCCACACCTGCAATGCCTCGGTCAATGCTTCACTCTGGAGTGTCCTGCCTGCCTTGCCTCTTTCTGCTGTGGATATACGCAGCTTGATGGCGTTGGGCTCGTTGACCCAGCGTGCTGCACAGGCAACTGCGCTGAGGAAAGCCAGCACCGTATTTTCCGTTGGCGCTGCTTTATCCCATGTTGCTTGCCTGCGCTCGCGTGCAATACACTGCGATACGAATTGGCGTAGCAGTTGACCACGTGTATCGATCTGCTTACCGCCCTGGACACCCACATCATCAATGACTTCCGTCAAGGCAAATAGCATCATTGGATTGGTGCAATGGGAGCGTAAACGACTGCGGTTGATCACTTCCATGATTTGCCCCGCAGTATGTCGGCGCCGGGCGCCTTGTTCCGCAATAATATGCTCAACAAATTCGCGTACTTGCTCGGGCTGAAGTGGCTGGAGCCTGGTGCAGACGAGCTGACCGTCATCAACCAATTGCGCGAGGAGCTGCTGCTCATGATAATCCAGCGCAGTGATTAGTAGACGATTGCTGGTCCAGCGTAGCAGATATTCCAGTTCTGCACTCACGATGCCCAGAAAATGGCTATCAACCTCATTCAATCCATCACAGAGGAAGACGATACGCCCTTGCATCGTCAACTTTTTCAGGTAGTGTCGTAGATGGCGCATACCCAGTAGGTCGCTCTCGCATAGAAAATCGATGAGCGTGACGTTCCTCAGCAGTTCACGTGGGCTTGCGGGCCGCACCCATGAATCCTCGCCCGGAGACGTGGTGTGCTGGCGTGTCTTCTGGCGAGTCTTAAGGAAAAGATGATACTCCTTCAGAGGGACGTACACAGGAATTTTGCCGTGTCCCCGTATGAGGCCGCGTTTTTGTGTAGCCACATATTCGTACATGTGCAACAGCATAGTCTTCCCCGCGCCTGGTACACCGAGGATGATGTGATGAATGTCTTGCTCGGGCAGGACGACGAAGGGGAGATAGAGTTTGCGATAGAGCTCTTGTGCCGCTTGTACCGCCCGCAGATAGGCACGAAGCGCCAGGGGTTTTGCCATAATTATGACTATAAGAATAGTAATGGCTATTCCAGCAAGTGGAATGAGCAGCAAGAAAAGGTTATGAATCATAGCTGCCTTTCATAGTACTTTGCGCTTTGTTGGTAAAGATAGTATAGTATGCTCTGTAGATTTGGACAAGCAGCGAATATGGCAATCTGGGCATGGGGGCATTGCAGTCTACCTACCTTCTAGCAAATACGTGCTTTACTATATACGTGCTTTACCATATATAGGAGCGGGATATGAAGCAGACCCCTGAGCAAGAACGAGTCGCGACAATCGATGCCCACAAGTTACCAACCCTATCCTCGATAATGGATATGCCAACCGAACCGCAACAGGTAGTGCTCTCACGTGGGCGAGCACTGCTATTGGTAGGGTTGCTCTGCATTATTGTCCTACATGCTATCAGTACGGGAGCCGAGCAATTTATCGGGCCACAAGGCTGGGCCTACACGCTCGCAGGTCCTCCTGGTACAGGCAATAACCATCTACTACAAGCTCTCAATCAGGACTTACGCCATCCCCACGGTCCCGTATTAGGAACCATGGCAGGGCCAGCACTCACACCGCAGCAGTATATCAATCTGATTGTGCGACGCATGACGCTTGATCAGAAACTGGGCCAGATGCTGATTGTGCAGTTTGTTGGTCCATCGTATTCACTCGACTTGAGTACGATGATCAATCAGTATCAAGTGGGAGCGGTGCTGCTATTTGACGCTAATGGCAACATCGTCAGTAAGAAGCAGCTCACGGGGCTCACTCGGCAGATGCAAAGCGGCAGCGCTTTCCCTCTGGCGATTGCAGTCGACCAGGAGGGAGGAACAGTAGATCGGCTGAAAAGCTTAGATGGGCCACGCCTCTCGGCCACGGCCATTGGTACTACCAACGACCCTGCTAAGGCATTGGCAGCCGGCGTACAAGATGCGGCAGATCTCTCGTCCTATGGCATTAACCTGAATCTTGCCCCGGTGGTGGATGTCAGGCAGGTCTATAACCCACAACTGTACTTGCGTACCTACGGCAACAACGCCGAGACGGTGACGAAAATGGCCGCAGCATACCTGCAAGGACTGCAACAAAGCGGCAAAGTGCTCGGCACACTCAAGCATTTTCCAGGGTTAGGTGATGTAGCCGCCGACCCGCACAGAAGCATTCCTTACCTGAATCGTTCACGCCGCGATCTGGAGGCTATTGACTGGGCACCATACCGTGCACTGATCAAGCAAGGCAACGTCTACTCGATCCTGGTGACTCACGAAATCGTGCGGGCGCTAGACGACACGAAACCCGCTTCGCTTTCCACTAAGGTTGTGACCGGCATCCTGCGCGATGAGCTAGGGTTTCAGGGCGTCATCATAACCGATAGCCTGACGATGGAAGGCATTGCCGCCTACGACACTCCAGCACAGGCAGCGGTGCTTGCAATCGAGGCAGGTGCGGACCTGCTGATGGGGGCAACGAATCCTCATGATGTCGCTGCAATGCTTGAAAGCATAAAACAGGCGTTAAGCGCTGGGGGGATAAGCATACAACGCATTGACGATTCTGTTCACCGTATCCTGATGCTGAAGTACCAGATGGGATTGCTCGACATTCCGACAACTTAGGGCTCTCTCCAGTTTTATATTACGGGTACAGGAGAAAGGTTTGGTCATGCTGCATTCGAGTGCGCCAGGTGTAGTGCAAGAAAAGCGATTGACTATACTGATGATTGGCATGATAGTACTAGAGACGATACTCGTTTTGCTAGCACTGGTGCCTCCAGAGTTGTGGACACGCCTGCTGCCACAGTCTAGCAGTGCCGCACTGGATGGGCCATTTCCCCCGATCATTGCGCCGCTGATTACAGCACTGCTCTACCTTGTCCCTACCGCCATTGGATTCATGTGTCGCACCTGGCAACGGGCCCTGTTCTACGCGACGATACCGGCCTGGGTAGGCCTGGGGCTCTTTGTGATCGCCGCTACCTTCAAGGTCGGCGCATTCTATCTCGTTGCAGTTGATCATGTCGCAGCAAATGTCAGCACACTGGAACTATTTGCAGCATTAGGCGGCATTGGTTGGTTAGGGCGCATTATCTTTCACTTGCGTTAGCATGTATAATACTCCAAAGCCCATGAATAATGGTCAGCTTGGTTTGCTTGCATACGAACCATCATCTTCTTTTTTAGATACTAGAAAAGGTGCACGTGAGAGAAACGAAACACGTTGAGGATACGAGAGACGGCAGAAACACAGGCGACATGGTACGTCGCGTCTCTACCGGACTCCTAAATATGTTTCCCACTCCCCCAGATGCGCATGTGCCGCGAGGAGAGGTAGAGGCACGACAATTGCTGAAGCGCACACCCGGGAGTTATCTGCTCAACCAGACATATAACCTGTGGTTTTTCATTGCATCGTTTCTCCTCACCGTCATCGTCACGCGCAAGTTATCTCCTGGCCAGTACGGCGTTTACGCGATCGCCATGTCGGCCTTCAACACAATTGCCTACATCGTAGCGTTGGGGTTGGAGGATGCGACCACGACCTACGTACCGCGAGTGTTTTCCGAACACGGAAAAGCCGCGGCAGCACTCTTGATTCGACGGCTGCTGGCCCTGCGCCTGACGATTCTTGCACTCAGCGTGGGCGTCATGCTCTTCGTGTTGCCTGCGCTAGCGGTTGTCCTTGGAGCCATGCCAGTGCAAGGCTCAGCGGATATGGCAGCAGGATTGCGCGATCCGAAGCTGCTCGGGCACATTGCGCCTATCGCTGTCTATGTACTGGGGAACGGCATAGCCAGCCTGGTCACTTCCGTCTGCGCCGCTTTGATGCGCATGCGCGTCGTCTTTGTGGTTGGCAGTGCGACACAGTTGCTCACCCTGCTGTTGGCCTGGGGAGTGCTGCAACTCGGCTGGGGAGTTGACGGCATGCTGTGGCTGCTGGCCGCCGGTTCGATATTCAACGCGCTCGTCTTTGTCTTCTGGCTGGCCCCCATCCTGTTCATTCGTGGCGCAAGCTACAAGCAATCGCTGAAGCCGGTGATGAGATTGGGCGTCTCCGCGTGGTTGACCAACCTGGCGTCAGGTGCGCTACTCAAGCAGCTATCCATTATCTTGCTGGGCTACTTCGCCGTTTCAGTGGTACTGATCGGTTACTTCAACCTCTCATTCCAGTTAGCACACGCCGCCAATCTCCTGCTGGTGTCAGGCTTCGGGGGTGTTGCTGGTGCGGCGCTTGCCGCGGCGTTTGTGGGTCAGAATCGCCAACGTCTTGCTCGTTCCTGGCAAACACTGATCAAGGTTGAGACGCTGTTGGCGGCACCTGGACTGATGTTTTGCCTAGTCAACGCGCAGAACATTGCGCCCGCGTTATATGGAGCTGCATATGTTGTGGTCGGACCACTGTTGACGATTTTTCTTTTTTTCAATATCCTGACACGTCTTCTCGGCACGACGATGCATCAGTCGACGTTGTACGTGATCGGAAAACCAGGGAAAGTCGTGCTGGGCCAGTGGTTAGGTCTGCTGGTGTTGGTACTGATTGGCATCGCACTGATTCCCCATTGGGGACCGGCCGGTGCGCTGATTGCCGATGGGGTGGCGCAGGTGGTTACGGGTGCGTTGCTGCTGGCATTTCTCTGGCGTGAATTGCCGCGCAAGTTTCCGCTGGACTTCACCTTACGCTTGCTGCTGGCAGTGACGCTTGCGGTGTTGCCGAGTGTGCTGTGGCATCCTACGGGTCGCATCGGGCTGGTTGTGTCGGGGTGCATTTTTGTGGCATTGAGCGTGGTGCTGCTGATGGTGGTGCGTCCGTTGAGTGCTGAGGATGTGGAGGTGATGAAGAGTGTGAGGCCGGGCGTGGCTCGGTATTTAAGGTGGTTTGCGAGGAGGAGGTAGTGAAGCTGGCACCCGCCTACACCTTACTCACCAATTGAGCATCGACAGATATCTAACCCTTCTCAAATGCATGTGCCACGACCTGCTGAGCTTGCGGCTCGACTGCTGCTAACAATACAGCAAACTGCTCTTCACCGACCTTTTCATGTAACTCTTCTATACACCTCTCCGTCACAACGCGCTCTGGACTCCCGACCTCCTCGAAGATGTCCCTGGCAGGCAGAAAACAGGCAAGGGCAACATCGTATTTTCCCTGTTCGAAGCAGAGGATACCGAGATTGTGCAAAGTGGTACCTTCGCCCCAGCGCTCGCTAATCTCTCTACGGATGCTCAGAGCTTGCTGGTAGCACCTCAGCGCTCGCTCCCTCTGTTCCAGGTCGGCATAGAGCTTGCCCAGGTCATTGAGGGTTGTGCCCTCTCCGCCACGGTCACCTACCTCTCTACGGGCTGCCAATGCGTGCTCAAGGTACGCCAGCGCTTGCTCTTTTTGGCCCACAGCGGCATAGAATTTGCCCAGGGCGTTGAGGGTCTTGCCTTCACCCCAACGATCGAGCTCCTGACAGATACTCAACGCTTGCTCAAGATATGCCCGCGCTTGCTCCTTTTGCCCTAGTTCAGCATAGACTTTACCCAGATTTTTGAGGGTTCTGCCCTCGCCCAGGCGATCCCCTACTTCACGACGTATGCTTAAGGCATGCTCGAGGTAGTCCTGTGCTTGTTCCACTTGCCCCCAATCGTCGTAGAGCTTGCCCAGATTGTTGAGGGTCCAGCCTTCCTGGCCACGATGTCCCAGTTCCCTTTGTATGCTAAGCGCTTCTTCATAGTACGTCTGTGCCCGCTCCTTCCTCCCTAGAGCACTGTAGACTTCGGCCAGGTTGTTGAGCGTCGTAGCTTCCTTCCCACGATCACCTATTTCTTTGCAGATGCTCAACGCTTGCTCACAGTATTCCTGCGCTCGTTTCCGCTGGACCAGGGCCCGGTACACTCCGGCCAGATTGTTCAGGGTCGAGACTTCATCTCCACGGTCGCCTATCTCTCTGCATATCTTCAATGCTTGCTCAAAGTACTCGCGTGCTCGCTCCCGCTGGCCTAGTATACTGTACACCCGCCCAAGGCTGTTGAGCGCCCAGCCTTCTCCCCTACGGTCGCCTTGTTCTTTGCACATGTTCAATGCTCGCTCAAGATACTCCCGCGCTCGTTCCATTTGCCCCAACGCTCTATAGACATCGCCCAGGTTGTTGTAGATGTGTGCCACTTGCGCCGGCTGTGGGTGCCATTTGTGCAATGGCAATAATAGCTCATACAGCTCCAGCAGGATGGCACTGCCTCCCCAACGTTTGAGACTCTTGAAGAGCGTTTCCTGTTCCATCAAGTCATAGGCTTGTTGCCATTGCCCAGCCTGACACTGTTGCCAGAGCGCCTCAATGAGTGGTTGCACATCACTGATACGCCGTCGCTGCTCACGCGGCGGACAACTCTCTGCGGCTTGCTGCAGGTAGTATTGCGCTGCCCTGGCATGAGCGTCGCGCAAGGCTTGCTGGTTTGCCTGCTCGTGCCCCCCCATAAAGTGACTGCGGGCGTAGTCAGCAACGATGGCATGGAGTTGATAGCGGCCCGCGCCCGATGCTTGCAGCAGATGTTGTCTCAGAAGGGCATCCAGGGCGGGCAGCATCTGGTCCTCTGGTAGCTCAGTGCTGAGGTCCAGTAAAGCCTTTCCTGCATCCAACGTCACCGGCTCACGATAGATGGAGAAAGCTAACAAAAGTTTGCATTGCACTTCGTTCAGTTGTTTATAAATGGAGTCCAGCAGGTTACGGGCAATATTGCCTGTCCAGAGCCGGGCATACGTTGGGTTGCTAAACAGGGTTGTCAGGCTGACGCTGCGATTGCGGCGCAGGAACGATGCTAGCAGTGTGAGGGCAAAGGCGTGACCGGCGCAGCGTTCTACAGCCATACGCAGCTCCGCCTCGGCAGCCTCCACTCTGGTCGCTGCTACCCCAGTGGCATCTACTCCTGGCGCCCCTATGCCCTGCTTGCGCAGTAGCTCGATGCCCTCAGCAACCTCCATGCCACGGATGTGATATTCTTGCATGTAAGTGGGCGGGTATTCGCGAGTTCCTTGTGGCCAGAGGCGACTGGTAAGCAGCACGCGGCAGCGACAAGGTAGACTATTGAGGGCGTCGAGCCACTCACCTACGCCTGCATGGTCGGTGAGAGCATAGCCTGTGTGCGAGTCCAGCAGGTTCTCGAATTGGTCCAGGATGATCAGTCGAGCCTCTTCAGTGGTGTTGAGTGCGTTGAAGAGCGCTACTGCCAGGTTCTGTGGAGTGAGACTGCCAAAGTCCAGCAAGGGTTTACCCAGGGCTTCAAAGAGGGTGCCGACAAGATCGGTTATGGTGACGGAGGGATCTATCCTGAGCCAGAGCGCACCAGTAGTAAAGGGTCCATTGCCGAGACGACGTTGCTCTTCGGCATGACGGTGAATCAGGGCAGCGAGGGTAGATTTGCCAACACCACCGATGCCTGTTAAGGCCACTGCTGTGATGTCGGGCTGCAGGAGCATTGCATACACTTCTTTAACGACTTTTTCTCGCTGCTGGATGGTCCTGGAGTCAGTAGGTGGAGGAAATCCCAGGATGCCACGATAGGCAGCTTTTTCGTGTGCAAGTGACAGTGGAGAGAGAGGTTGGGTCGTCGGACCCTGTACGAATATCGGAGGTGCAGATACAAGCGGAATGGGCGTAGATACTTGTGGTGTCAGGGCGGGAATAACGTGATGTTCAGGTGCGCTAGAAGAGACAGGGAAGAGCCATTGGGAGAGGCCGATAAGGGCGCTAAGCACGGCAAAGATGATAGTGGGGATGACGCTGAACCAGGAACCCTGATTAGTCACAATCCAGATAATGGCACCAACAACGATAAGCGTGAGGGTACTAATGAAAATGACCCAACGTATCCAGAGACGGTGTTGGGGCTTCCTAGCTTGCTCCTGCTGATTATCTGGGTGCTGTATGTGTTGTTTCTGTGTCATGCTATATGTCCCTCGATATGATACCTAAGGGATTATAGCATGAGATGGTAGGAATGGGTATTATGAGAAATTGTCGACCTAAGGCGTGGTTCAAATGAAGGTGACGGTTTTAACTCCAGGTAGCTAGAGCCAGCACCGGTTGCGGATCAGGTAACTAATTTGTCGTTACTTGCCCATAATTTCGATATAGAGCATGCAGACGACCTTGGAGGCATCGGCGTCACCAACGTGCTCTGCCAGTTTATCCTGGTAGTTGCCGACCCGCTTCATGCGTGCACGAATGAAGTCGTGACGCGCCGTTCCCACTGCAAAGTCGCTCATCCCACGTTGCATAGCCTCGAGCTCCAACTCGATCTGGCGGCGCAGGCGCGCAACTTCACTCTCACTCATACAAAGGAGTCCCTTCCGCGAGATTGCATTTTCAAAATGTTATTCTCTATTCCCAATTCTAGTGTTTTTTCTCACAAATGTCAATAGTCTCAAATTGTTCGATATTCCTATTTTCGCCTTTATTGTTTGAAATGCACGATATACTATAGTTCCACATCCACTCATCCCTACGGAGGAAGCCTCTATGAGCGATGAATACTACACAGCAAAAGAAGCGATGAGGATACTACGCGAGTCTCGCTCAACCTTCTACAGGGATGTCGAAGCAGGACGTATCCCTTTTGAGATCGAAGAGGGAAAGAAGAGGGGGAAGCGTTTCCCAAAAGAGGCTATAGACCTGCATGCACAAAGGCAAGATAAGAGGAGAAGAAGGTCGATGAATCTGGCCTTTGTGCGTTCGACGAATGCCGACCTCTGGACAGCGGTTCAGCATGCTCGCAGAATATATGGGGAGGAGCACGGCATTAGTTACAGAAGAGCACTGGAATGGCTCGATATCAATAACGAACTTTTCATGAGCGCCAAGGAAGGCGAAAAGTTAGTTGGCATGGTGGCCTTCATACCCTTAGAAGAGAACACGATAGACTCGCTGATACACAACAAAATACGTAAAAGGAATATACTTGACCGGGCGATAAAAAACTGGACGGATGTGGGACTCTCGGTGTATCTGACAACGGTAATGACAGCGTCATCGAGAGATGTACGGACAGATAGAGCGCGGGGCAGCTTTTTGCTGAGAAATACGATCAAGTGGGCGATTACCCTTCATCGGCAGTATGATATTAAGCATTGGTATGCAGTTGGTGCAACTCCCCAGGCCCAGTCTGTGCTGAAACGCCTCGGTTTTGATGAGGTCGTCACGCTAGAAGGGGGCAAGAGAAAAGGATATGTGCTTAAGGATACGAGCATGCCGGTGAGGCTTCTTCAGATGTTCCTTAACGAGAGTGACTCACCCCCATAGGCGACGTCTTGTTGAATAGATGGACAATGAATCTGCCGCCAGTCACGCTTCTGAAAAGGCTACAGGAAGCCAGATTTCTGCGTCTTATGGTATAATGGAATAACAGGCGCACTTCTAATATTAATACTGGTGGAAGTACTCATGCCAAAAAGAACTATTCAACCACTTGATCCGGTCATGGTCGTCAATGCCTATGCCCAGGGCATTTTCCCCATGGCAGACGACGATGGCACCATTCATTGGTATGCGCCGGACCCTCGGGCTGTCCTGGAACATGATAACCTGCACATTTCGCGTTCATTGCGTGCCACGCTGCGCAAGGGCATCTACCAGGTGCGTATGGATACTGCTTTTGAGGCGGTGATGCGCTGTTGCGCGCAACGGGCGGAGACCTGGATCAACGAGGCATTCATCACCACCTACACCGCCCTCCACTATGCTGGACTGGCACATAGTGTGGAAGCCTGGCACGATGGGATGCTCGTCGGTGGACTGTACGGCGTCTCGTTGGGAGGGGCTTTCATGGGCGAGAGCATGTTTTCCCGTGCCGCCGACGCCTCCAAGGTGTGCCTGATTGCGTTGGTTGAGCATCTCAAGGTGCGGGGATATGTGTTGCATGATACACAGTTTCTCACTCCGCACCTGGTGACGTTGGGTGTGATGGAGATTCCACGTCGGGCCTATGAGCGGCGTCTGCGGCAAGCGCTCCGTCTGCGCTGTCGCTGGGCATAGTCTTCCGCGCCCTCGATACCTGATACCCCTCCTTTCCATCCCTACACTTCTAGATCGCGGCTGCGCTCAGGATAATCGACAAAACGCAGACCTCTGATGTTATTGTGCGCGGGTAGGGTCAATTCAAGGTAGCCTTCTATCAGATGCTCAGCATAGGGATGCATGGGTTCTGTTGGTTCGAGTACACGCCATGAACGCTGCCCCGGTTGATCGGTAGGATTGGTCATGATGTTCACTCCCATCCTATTCATAGTGGTCATGTTACGCCGGGCCAGTGCCTGGTGAGGCACGTATGAGTAGAGTGGAGTTTCCATTTCGTCCAGTTGCTTCTCAATCTGGTCTGGCTGATGTCCATAGTACGTACATGCCGTTTGTACTTCCTTCAGCAGTTCATCCTCGGGCAGTGCAAAGATGGCGTCGAGGGCTTGCATGAGGTTCATACCGCGATTGAGTAGGACGCGCCGTCCATGTACGAGGCGTGGCACCAGGCCCTCTTCTCCGCCAAGTTGCCGTGCGTGATAGATCTGGCCGGTGAGATCAGCAAACGGCAGCGTGTCTAGCTTGCGTTGCAGGAATGCTACAACGTTAGCGGTGTGCCCTTCCTGCCAGCGCCGTAGCAGTTCCAGGCAGTGACGCCCTTCATAGCGTGTGATGTTCTTATAGATGCTCAGTAAGCGGTCTTTACATTCGCATACCCAAAGGGCGTGCAGGTAGCGCACTGAGTCGGCGACTGAAAACGTGGGGTAGCGTCGCAGCCCATGTACGTCTTGTACAAAATGAAAGCATACCTCAAATTCCGGTTGAAGCTGCTCAAAGGCTGCTAACTTCTGGTTGACGAGATGCTGGGTTGCTTGAGTTGTGGTCATGGTTGTCTCTCCTGAAATATGCTTCTGGGTGTGTTGTCCATCCATATATATATATCACACCTCAGTGGGCAAATTTGGGACTGATTGACTGATTCCTCATGTTGCGGTGAAAGATTTCATTAAGATATACTAGTGGACACAATAAAGGTTCATGTCAGGAGAACACGCTATGCAAGACAATACACAAGACATCTCAGGTGTAATAGCACCTCCACCGCTAATCTACGCCGGAGCACTGGCCGTTGGTCTGCTGCTCCGTATTCTGTTCCCAGCCCGCTTCTTGCCTCGTTGGGCTGCACCCATAGTGGGTGGAGCGCTGATTGGAACCGCGGGAATTATTGTTAGCACGGCCTTTCGCGAGATGAAGCAGGCCCATACGCCCCCGAACCCGAGGCAGCCAACAAGGGCATTGGTTGTCGAAGGACCATTCCGTTTTACACGCAATCCCATTTACCTCTCCCTCACCTTGCTTTACGCTGGGATCGCGGCCCTGGCAAATGCGCTCTGGGCGCTGCTGTTGTTGCCCATAGTGCTGATTGTGATTAATCGCGGGGTGATCGACCGCGAGGAGCAATACCTGGAGCGAAAGTTCGGCGAGGAGTATGTGCGTTATAAGGCACAAGTGCCGCGCTGGCTTTGATGGACATCTCCCTATACCGGCGCAGTCATCACAGTGTCGTAGAACATCAACTCGAACTCGTGGCTCAGGTGTACGGCGCGGGTGATGAGCCGACGGTCGGTCGGAGTGTTGTAGCGAGCCAGCAGGATGTCATCGACAGGGGCTACACGAGCACCGATCTGGTCGTGTGCTGTAAAGAACTCGACCTGTTCAGCGTTCAGACTGTAATTGCGCATTAACGCCGGGCTAATGCGTGCACAAATCTGAATGAAGATATCTTCGCTCGCGCTGACCGCTGCCAGTTTCTCGCCTGGGGAGCCGTAGGCCAGCATCCAATAGAAGAAGTTGGTCAGAGCCATACAACCTGCCAGGGGTTCAACGGCATCAAAGTCAGCCCTGGACAAGCCGAGGGCTTCGCCGAAACGTAGGAGCAGCTTGTAGCCACCAAGCTTGGGCATGAGCTTGGCGAGCAATAATTCCTGTGCCTCCAGGTCAGGCGCGGCTGCAATGGCGAGCGCATCAAGGCGATAGGCTTCACGCACAAGCCACCAGTCCTGCAAGGCAAAGAGGCGCAGGCGTGCTGGCTCCAATGTCCCGGCCTCTATGCCAGTCCACAGGGGATGGTACAACAGGCGTTGGCGTAGTGGCTCTATGTTCTCGGTCAGGATGGTGTCGGCAAAACTCATACATACTCCTTAATATTGAAGTTTAGACCAAACCCCTGCGAAGCAAGGCGGGAAGCTACGCGAGCCACATTTTATGAAAATCGCATGATTCCAGACTACAAGCCGCTTGACGCGAAATTAGGATCTAAGGCATGGTTCAAATGCACTTGACAGTCTCGGAAACTCCATTGTTATCCGAACCGCTTCAGATGCGGGAAAAATTGTTTTGGGACTGTTCAGACTGTCAAGTTTGATTGAACATAAATTGAACCTTGCCATCATAGGGTTTTATGGTAGTGCGAAGGCACACCAGGGGAAATGTTCTGTACGATTATGCTGGCCTGCTGATAATCGGCTTTAGCGCAGGATACAGCGCCTGGTACGTCGCATATGCCTCGGCGTAGACCCGTTCCATTTCAGGACGAGGTTCGGTACGTTCCACTACCTGCACCGTCGCATCGCATGCCTGTTCTATCGACGCATAGACGCCACTCGCGACACCGGCAAGCAAGGCCGCGCCAAAGGCTGGGCCTTCCGTGGCATTCGTCGTTACCAACTCTACACCCAGCACATCTGCGATGATTTGCCGCCACAGAGGACTTTTCGCACCGCCGCCGGTGGCACGCATCTGGGTGAGTTGCAATCCCTGCTCACGAATGATGGCAAAGCAGTCCTTGAGGCTAAAGGCCACACCTTCCAACACGGCACGCACGAGATGGCGACGGTCATGACTGGCGGTCAGCCCGATCCAGCCTCCGCGCGCATACGCATCTAGATGCGGCGTGCGCTCGCCCTGCAGATAGGGCAAGAAGATGAGGCCATCGCTCCCCGCTGGCACACGCTCGGCCTCCTTCATTAGCAGTTCGTATGCATCCAGGCCCGTCCAGGGTTCCAGAGCGCGTTCTGGCAAGCCGATGTTGTCACGGACCCAGCGCAGTGAAAGTCCGGCCGCTTGCGTCACTCCCATCAGATACCAGGCGTGGGGAACGGCATGGTTGAAGGTGTGAACTCTTGGAACGGGTCCAGAGGTGTCAACCTGGGGTGTGCTGGCATGAGCAAGCACAACGCCACTCGTACCGATGGAGACCAGGGCCAGGCCTGGTCGCACGACACCATTGCCAACAGCGCCACAGGCGTTATCCGCTCCCCCACCAGCGACGGGCGTTCCCGCCGGTAAGCCTGTCTGCGACGCTACTTCAGCGGTCGTTGTCCCAGCTACGGCATCTGCGGCTACCACAGGAGGCAAGAGCGCAGGATCAAAGCCAATTGCCTCCAGCACTTCACGCGACCACGTTCCGTGCTTCACATCCAGCAGGCAGGTGCCCGCAGCATCCGAGATTTCCATCGCCATTACTCCGGTTAGACGATAACGGATGTAGTCCTTGGGCAGGATCATGGTTCGTGCGCGAGCGAAGATGTCCGGTTCGTTGTCGCGTACCCACAGTGCTTTGGGAGCGGAGAAGCCTGGGAGTGCCGGATTGCTGACCAGTTCGATGAGCCGCGCCGCTCCCACACGCTCGGTCATCCAGCGACACTGAGCATCACTGCGCTGGTCGGCCCAGATGATGCATGGACGTAACACCTGGTGCTCAGCATCCAGTAAGACGACGCCGTGCATTTGACCGGAGAGGCCCACACCGCGCACATCGCTGGGGGATATACCGTGCCTGACACCACTGTTCAGGCAGGTACGAATGGCGGTGATGGTCGCCTGCCACCATTCGTTGGGGTCCTGTTCCGCCCAGCCAGGGTGAGGATGGACCAGTGGGTAGTCGACGAAGGCCGAGGCCAGCACATGCCCATCATCTGTTGCGAAGAGTGCTGCTTTGACGCCCGTTGTGCCAAGGTCGATGCCGAGGAGTGCTTGCATGATTGTGCTCCTTATTTGCGGCGAGCAATGATACGCTCTGTGTATGCCTTATCCAGGCCCAGCATTTCGTAGACGATGCGGTAGCCTTCGACGGCGTCGGCATCGGCACGTGCTTCGTTAAGCGCTTTGCGGTCGATTTTGCGGGCAAAATCGTCGATGAACTCCCATTGCAGGGCTGAACGACGTACGGCGGCTACCTGGTCCTCGGTGTAGGGATACAGGTCGAAGCCTACACGTTCGCCATTGGAGCCGTAGCCGACATCTTGCAGGGTCATGGCTAATTCGAGGGTCTGCATGAAGAAAGAGGCACCAACCATGTTATCATCATCGAACGTGCCCCAGCCAGAGTTGCCGTGCTGGTGCCCCAGTTTGCCTTCCGAATGCAACAGGGCGGCATATTCTGCGAGGTTCTCGCCGTTCATGATGAGGTGCTGCCAGTCCATGTTGACTAAGAGACGCGAGGTATCGACTCCCAGGCGACGCACACGGTCAATGGTGTAGAGGGTGGCGGCGATGTTGCGCATGAGGATGTTCATGGCAGGTTCGCTGTTTTTGTGCTCCAGGAAAACCGTTACACCTTTGGATGCGGCATGCGCCACGACTTCGCCTACGCCACCGACGAACTGATCCCAGGTATAGGCATAGTCACGTTGGAAGTTGTAGTTGTAGCCTTCGGCACCGGGCCAGATGATGAAGTGTGCTCCAAGTGTGGCAGCGACGTCCACACCTCGCTTGAGGGTATCGATGCCTTTGCGCCGCAGGGATTTGTCGGGGTTGACGAAGGCACCCAGTTTGTAGGTGGGATCAGGATGCAGACCGGCAGCGATGCAGTAAATATCCATTGGTCCGAGCGCTGCTTTGATCGCATCCACGGTATCTTCGTTGATTTCACCGGGATAATGGTATTCCAGGCCGTCGATGATATCGGCGAGGCCGTCAACGACGCGATGTGTGCGCGTGACCATGTCCTCGTTGGCTACTTCGGGGTGGTAGCCCGGCGGGACAAAGCGTGTGACGTTGGGGCCAAATGCCCAGATACCAAGGCTGTTCTTTACGCGAGTGTTGGCCAAGTTTCGCTCCTTTGCTGCTCATAATGCGAGTATGAGGCTCTTCTACTGTTCCAGAGAAATACCAGGTGATAGGATCATTGTACGCTAAATTTTGGCGTTTCGTAATACCGGGAGGGAGGACAGTTGGGACAACTATGTTGCTCTGTGACTGGCAGTTCCTGATTTCTTTGATCTGCTCTACGTCGTTGTGCGTGAGTTTGCCCCACTCCTGGCGTACGCTTCCACTCAACTGCTTCCAATTGCCTTGAATCCTGTTCTGTAAAGAGTTGTCTGTCACCTTTTGGTTCTCCTTTCGTTTGTTTCGTATGTACGTGCTACGCTGATTATTGCCTTTCTGCGAAAGGTCCTCCGATAAATCGGGGACCTACAGTAGACCCCGATTTATCGGAGGGTGGGGCAGTTACGTGCGTAACTTCATGAATAGCGTACGCGAAGAGCGTGAAGAAAAGCGTTGGCGGCTGCATAAAAAAGTTCGCGTGGAACTCCTCCAACGGGGCTTGAACGGTCAAGGGTGATGAGGCGAGGGCTGACCAGACCTGCAAATAGCCAGCTCGTGTAACTCCTCAGGACTCCTCACTGCCTGCGGTAGTTCGCAAGAGGTTTTTGTGCTGCGGGCTGTGCCGCCGGCGGCGGCACAGCCCGCAGCACAAAAAGACGCGAGCCGCCGTAGTAGAGTGCCGAGCAATCCTGCCTGGGGGGCAGGTAATGAGAGCACGTGCGGCGAGGAATCAGGCATCTGAGTAGTTACTAATAGACTCAGTGTAAGTCTGTTTGCGGAATGGCGAGTGTGTTATATGAGACATTCTGCTTTGCCCTGATGCCAACGATGCCCCTACCACCTTGAGGTAGCAGAGGCATCAATGGTGCAAGGCCAGGACTTCATCTCACCCGCGCAACAGTTCCTCGAACTGCGCACGATCGAGTTGCTCGTGTTCCATCAACTTTTCAGCGAGCAAAGTGAGTTGATCGTAGTGCTCGCTTAACAGCTTGCGGGCTATGTCTCGCCCCTCGTTGAGAATGCGCTGTACCTCGCTATCAATCAAGGTAGCCATAGTCGCACTACTTGCAGTGGTCGCAGTGGGTGAGACCATAGCAAACTCATGCTGATGTGTCAACACACCATTCAGCATGAGACGGCCATCGGCATCGGCTACTAGCGAACGAGACCCGGCAGGAATATCGACACGACGCATGTTCAGGCCTGCTCCCCCCATCTCGGCACCATAGTCGGCGAAGACCACTCCTACCTGCTCGCTCATGCCCCAGCGCGTGACCATACGCCGCGCCAGGTCCGTCACCACTTGCAGATCGTTCTCGGCTCCCGTCGTCACTCGCTCCGGGCCAAAGGTCAGTTCCTCGGCGACACGTCCGCCTAACCCGACAGCAATCCGTGCCATCAGCGTCTCACGACTGTAGTTGTAACGGTCTTCCTCGGCGATGAACTGCGTCACGCCTAGACTCTGACCACGCGGCAGGATGGTCACACGATTGACCTTGTCTGCTTGGGGCAGGTGATAGGCGACGAGGGCATGGCCGCCTTCGTGGAAAGCGATGATACGGCGTTCCTGCTCATTCATTACCAGGGGCCGCAAGGCACCGAGCTGGACTCGTGCCAGCGCATCCTCGAAGCACTCGTGCGTGAGGCAATTCAGGTCTTTGCGAGCAGCACACAGGGCCGCTTCGTTGACGAGATTGGCCAGGTCCGCCCCGCTCATGCCGGTTGTCATGCGTGAGAGGCGAGCAAGGCTGACCTCTTTGTGCAAGGGCGTGCGGCGGCTATGTACGCGCAGGATGGCTTCGCGCCCCACACGATCCGGTAGGGGCACCATGATATGGCGGTCAAAACGTCCTGGGCGCAGTAAGGCCTTATCGAGGATGTCTACGCGGTTGGTCGCGGCCAGCACGACCACCGCCTGGCGTGCATCGAAGCCATCGAGTTCGACGAGCAATTGATTGAGCGTCTGCTCGCGTTCGTCGTTGCTGGTGATGCGCATGCCCCGTTTGCGACCCACGGCGTCGATCTCATCCAGAAAAATGACACAGGGGGCAGCTTGACGCGCCTGGTTGAAAAGGTTGCGTACCCGGCTGGCTCCTACGCCCACGTAGATTTCGACGAATTCAGAGGCGCTCATGCTGAAAAAGGGAACCCCAGCTTCCCCGGCAACGGCCTTTGCCAGCAGCGTCTTGCCGGTTCCAGGCTGCCCGACCAGCAAGGCCCCACGTGGGATGTGTGCTCCCAGACGACGATAGTGTTCCTGGTTGCGCAGGAACTGCACGATCTCCTCCAGTTCGCTTCGTATTTCGTCGATGCCAGCGACATCGGCGAAGGTGACTGGAGGCGGAGGAATGCTAGCACGGGCGGTGGAGGGTCCTGCTGAGCCGAGCGTGGCGACCTTTTCAGATTCAGGTCCAGACGCGCTCTTCTCTTTTGTACGTTCAAAGCGGCGAGCGCGACTTTGACCAATCTGCGTAATGCGATCATCCATCGTACGCATAGAAGGCATGTTCTTGCGGGGAGCTAGTACCAGCAAGAGCAGCAGAAACAGGAAAAAGGCCGGGACAAATCTCCAGAACAACCCCAACCAGGCAGGTATCTGCGTAGCGGGTGGCGTCGTAATGTTGACATGGTTCTTGAGTAGCAGGGACATGAGCCCAGCATCACCACTTGCCGGTAAACGGGTATAGATGGCCTGAGCAGGATCAAAGGCAGGTGAGCCTGTGGAGGTTGCCCAGGAGTACGTCGATCCATTAAAGCGTGCCCAGGCAGCAATTTCCCTGGCACGTTCACTGGGCGTCAATGCTGGCAGCGCGATAGCACCCTTCAGAAGGGGACTTGCCAAGAGCCCATTGAGATCATAACCCTGGATCGTCACAGCCAGGACATTGCCGGCTTTCAGTTGCGCTACAAATGTGCTGTAGCTCACCTCGGTGACACCGCTAGGGGCAGTGTCCGTGAGAGGTGGCTGCAACCGGCTACCAATGCCAAAAAGTAGCACTATCATTATAGCGAGTAGAACGCCTGTAAGAAGCGATCGTTTATGGGTATTGAGAAACTTTACATATTGAGTGAAGTTCCGCTTTACATACTTGTGTCCATCTGTCCTCAGATCTTTACGTCTTCGCCAACGGCTCTCCGCTTTTGGTTGACGATCAGCCTTATCGTCCATGTTGTTCACCTCGTCCGAGAAAGGTCATGCGGTTGATATCGCACTTCTGACCTCACGTTGGCTTTCGTTGATACCGCCTCGCATCCCCCATGAGAGAATCCTTCTTTGTAAGCCTGCAATAAAATGCAGAAAAGAGGCCGAAAGATGATAATTTGTTTAAGAAAACAGGTACGTTTCTCTCAGACACCAGAGGACAGTGTACAGCGTATTACTGCCATACACATAGAAACAAGGCTACGTTCAGTACTTTCTTCTTATTATACGTATGAATGGAAGATTTTTTTCTGTGACCCCTTTCACATTTTGCCCCCTATTTTTTATACGCACGAAGCTTCTCTTTAGTTACTGTCTGATGCGGGAGCTCTTTGAGCACGCGTGTTAGCATCCCCTACAATGAATACGCTACGAGTTACGTCACTGCATACATACGTCAGCATCCTTTGCACATGGTACAATCTATAGACGTTTGCGTTACGTTCAGGGCGCAGACAAGAGACGATTGGGCTATTTTTTAACGACGAGGGTCTGTGAGATGAAAGCAATTCGTATCAATGAGACAGGTGGTC
>WNFT01001836.1_pt1 | contig 27117 bp, 19 predicted proteins | sample 5400191 | NCBI WGS metagenome assembly WNFT01 (sample SAMN13153359, study PRJNA577476) | soil metagenome | isolation source: 80 cm saprolite under Madrone tree | place: USA:California | collected 2016-06-14 | reverse complement strand
ATACACGGGCTTTTGATCCGGTACGGTCTGGCCGGTTGAGACGTCGACGAGATCGGTGCCCGCGCTGCGAAAGGCACGCACCATCGTCAGAGCATCCTCGTCGCTGAGGCCGCCGTCCATCCAGTCGGTCGCCGAAATGCGCACCGACAGGGGTTTGTCCGCGGGCCACTGCGCCCGCACGGTCCGCAGGACCTCCACTGGAAACCGCAAACGATTCTCGATGCAGCCGCCATACGTGTCGATGCGTCGATTGGTCAGCGGCGACAGGAAGGATGCCAGCAGGTAGCCGTGTGCCATGTGCAGTTCGAGCATGTCGAAGCCCGCCTGCAGGCCGAATCGCGTCGCGCGCACGAAATCATCGCGGACCTTGTCCATGTCCGCCCGCGTCATCTCGATGGGCGGCTGGCTGATCCCCTCATAGTAGGGAACGGGCGAAGGGGCGATGATCGGCCAATTGTCGCTGGGCAACGGATGGTCCATCTTCTCCCAACCAAGCTGGGTGGAGCCCTTTCGGCCGGAGTGTCCCAGCTGCAGGCAGATCTTCGTTGGGGAATTGCGGTGAACGAACTCGACGATGCGCCGCCAGGCATCGCGCTGAGTCTCGTTCCACAAACCGGTGCAGCCCGGTGTAATCCGCCCTTCGGGCGACACGCAGGTCATCTCCGTGTAGAGGAGACCGGCCCCGCCGAGCGCTCTGTGGCCATAATGAACGAGGTGCCAATCGTCGGGCACCCCATCCACCGCGCAGTACTGCGCCATCGGCGACACCACCACGCGATTCGTGAGGTCCATACCGCGCAGCTTGAACGGCAAAAACATGGGGGGTCGCGGGCCTTCCGCTCCGTCACGACTCGCCAGCCACCGCTCGTAGGATTCCACGAAGAGGGGATCGCGCAGCTTCAGATTCTCATGCCCGATCCGCTGGCTGCCCGTCAATAGACTGTAGGCGAACTGCTCCGGCGGCAGGTGGACGTAACGCGCGACGTTCTCGAACCATTCCATTCGATTGCGCGCGGCGCTCTGCAGCTTGAGCACTTCGATGTGGCGCTCCATTTGATACGCACCGAGCGCACCGTCCAGATCCGCGGTCGCAGTCACGTGGCGGGCGAGAGAGATGGCATCTTCCATGGCGAGCTTGGTGCCGGAGCCGATCGAGAAATGCGCCGTGTGCGCGGCGTCACCGATGAGAACGGTGTTGCCGTGGTGCCAGTGCTTGCACGCCACGCGATTGAAATTGAGCCAGGCCGACCCCCGCAGGTGATTGGCGTTGCTCTGCAGCCGGTGACCGTCGAGATAGCGCCCGAAGAGCCGCTCGCAGAAGGCGATCGACTGTTCGGTGTTGAGCTTGTCCAGTCCGTGCGCAGCCCAACACTCCTCCCGTGTCTCCACGATCACCGTGGAGAGCTCTTTGCTGAACTGATAGGCATGGATCTGGAACCAGCCGTGCTCGGTTTGCTCGAAGGCGAACGTGAACGCATTGAAATGTTGAGTCGTGCCGAGCCAGATGAAGCGACACTTGCGCACGTCGACGTCGGGCTCGAAAACATGGGCGTAGCTGCCGCGAGTTCGACTGTTCACGCCGTCTGCGGCGATGATGAGGTCGGCGTCCCGGAAACCCGAGTCGTCGTCCACCTGATGCTGAAATACCTGGTGCACTCCCAACTCCCGGGCGCGCTCCTGCAGCAGACCGAGAAGCAGCTTGCGGCTGATGCCGCAGAAGCCGTGGCCGCCGCTCAAGGTGCGCCGCCCGCCGAAATGAATGGCGATATCGTCCCAGTGGTGGAAACTCGAGAGGATGGCGGAGTGCGTCTCCGGATCCGCCGCACGGAAGTTCCCCATCGTCTGGTCGGAAAAGACCACGCCCCAGCCGAAAGTGTCGTCCGGGCGGTTACGCTCGTATACCTCGATCCGCGCCGAAGGCAGCGCCTTGCGCAGCAGAATCGCGGCGTAAAGCCCGGCCGGCCCTCCGCCCAGGCAGACGATTCGCCTCATCCTGGAATTACCCCTTTTTGCACGCGTATCGTCCGAGTTCGGCGTATGTTATATTGCCAACTACTTCAGGTGTCAATTAATATTTCGCCGGAGATTCGATGAGCGCACCCTCCCAGACCGCCTCCCAATCGCAGTCCGCCGGTTCCTCGAGCACCCAGACGCTCGCACAGCTCGCCGGCGCCATCATCGCCGGACGCATTCGGGTAGTGGATCTCACCGTGCCGCTGGAATCCGCGACACCGACGATCCAACTTCCGCCGCCGTTTGCGCCCTCCAAGCCGTTTTCGCTGGAGGAGATTTCCCACTACGACGAGCGCGGGCCCGCCTGGTATTGGAACAACATCGCGTGCGGTGAACACACCGGCACGCATTTCGACGCGCCCATTCACTGGGTGACCGGCAAGGACTACGCGAACAACGCAACTCACAACATTCCAGTCGAGCGCTTCATTGGCCCCGCATGCGTCATCGATGTTGCCGCGCAGGCGAAAGCGAATCCGGACTTTCTCCTGACACGGGAGGTCGTGGAGGAGTGGGAGCGCAAGAACGGCCGCATTCCCTCGCATGCCTGGGTTCTCATCCGCACCGATTGGTCGCATCGGACGGGAGCGAAGGAGTTTCTCAACGCAGGTGCCGACGGCTCGCACACTCCCGGGTTTCATCCGCAGTGCGTGCCGTTCCTGGCAAAGGAGCGCGACATTCTCGGTGTGGGTGTGGAGACCGTCGGGACGGATGCCGGCCAGGCGCACAGTTTCGATCCCATGTTTCCCTGCCACACCATCATGCACGGCTCCAACCGTTTCGGGCTGGCGAGCCTGACCAATCTCGACAAGCTGCCGCCGACCGGGGCGGTGGTCATTGCTCCGCCGTTGAAGATCGTCAACGGTTCCGGCAGCCCGCTGCGCGTACTCGCGCTCGTGCCGGCATAGGTAATATGGCGCCCAGCCGTACTCGCGAGATGGCGCCCCGCGACAGTTTAGGGAGCTGATCATGGCCGAGCGCTCTTTTGCCAAGGAAGTCCAGTCGCTGCGTCTGGGCGACGGCGAGGAATTCCACGGTGAGGGCATTCTCGCCGTCACCAAGGCGCTTTTGCAATCGGGCGTGGCCTACGTAGGCGGTTACCAGGGCGCGCCGATTTCGCATCTCATGGACGTTTTGGCCGACGCCGAAGGCATTCTCAATGAGCTCGGCGTTCATTTCGAAGCCAGCGCATCGGAGGCGACCGCGGCCGCCATGCTGTCGGCGTCGATCAACTATCCGCTGCGCGGCGCGGTGACCTGGAAGTCGACGGTGGGCACGAATGTTGCGTCCGACGCGCTGGCCAACCTCGCCTCGTCCGGCGTGAAGGGCGGGGCACTCATCATTCTCGGCGAGGACTACGGCGAAGGCGCGAGCATCATGCAGGAGCGGACCCATGCTTTTGCGATGAAGTCGCAGATGTGGCTCCTCGACCCGCGCCCCCACCTCCCGGCGATCGTGCGTGCCGTCGAGCAGGGTTTCGAACTATCGGAAGCCACCAATACGCCGGTCATGCTGATGCTTCGCATTCGTGCATGCCATGTCTACGGCCGCTTCAAGACGAAAAGCAACCGCAGACCCGCGTTCTCGGCTGCGGACGCTCTGGCGGCACCCACGCGGGATTACAGCCGCATCATTCTGCCGCCCTCGACCTACGCGCAGGAGCGCGAAAAGATTCAGGTCCGATTGCCCGCGGCGCGGCGATTCGTTGCCGAGCGCGGGCTCAACGAGGTCATTGATGCAGACGCGAGCGACATCGGTATCGTTCTGCAAGGCGGCCTTTATAACAACACCTTGAGAGCGCTCGAACTGCTCGACTGTGCCGATGCATTCGGTGGCAGCAAGGTGCCGTTGTACCTGCTCAACGTCACGTATCCGCTCATACCGGAAGAATGGGCGAAGTTCTGCAGCGGCAAGCGCGCGGTGCTGATCGTCGAGGAAGGCCAGCCCGAGTACATTGAGCAGGCTGCCAGCCAGATGCTGCGCCAGCACGATGTGAATACGCGCATCGTGGGCAAGGGCCCGTTGCCGATGTTTGGCGAATACAGCGTCGATGTGCTGCGCGTGGGGTTAGGTGAATTCCTCGATCGATGGGCGCCGCAATTGCGGGCCCACGCGGGGACTGTTGCGGCTCGCAAAACCGAAGTCTCGGCGGTTTCTGCGGCGAAGCTCGCGGCGCTGGTGCCGCCGCGACCTTCCGGGCTGTGCACCGGATGTCCGGAGCGTCCATTCTTCGCGGCAATGAAGATTCTGCAGAAGGAAGTCGGAGCGCTGCACATCAGCGCGGACATCGGCTGCCATTCGTTTGCGACACTGCCTCCGTTCAACATGGGCAACAGCATCATGGGCTATGGCTTGGGGGCTGCGGGCGCGTCGGCGTTCGGTACGGATGGGGGTAAGCGCGCCGTCTCGATCATGGGAGATGGCGGTTTCTGGCACAACGGGCTGACGAGCGGTATCGGCAATGCCGTGTTCAACAAGCACGACGACCTCACCGTAATCATCGACAACGGCTACTCGGCGGCGACCGGCGGCCAGGACATTCCGTCTTCCCGAGCGGCCAACGTACACCGGCAGGGAAACAACTCGATCGTCGACGCCGTAAAAGGCGTCGGAGTCAAGTGGGTGAAGCGGACTGACACCTACGACATGCGCGGGACGCTCAAGGTGCTGCGCGAGGCGTTGAGTACTGAATTTCGGGGCCCGAAAGTCATCGTCGCCGAAGGCGAGTGCTCGCTCAATCGCCAGCGGCGCGTGCGGCCGCTGAGAGCCAAGGCGATTCAGGAAGGCGAGCGAGTCGTGCGCGAACGATTCGGCGTCGATCCGGACACTTGCACGGGCGACCATTCGTGCATTCGTCTCTCCGGCTGTCCCTCTCTGACGGTCAAGGAAAACCCCGATCCACTGCGGAGCGATCCGGTCGCGCACGTGGACAACAGTTGCGTCGGCTGCGGTGTCTGCGGCGAGGTTGCGCATGCGGCCGTGCTGTGTCCATCGTTCTACCGCGCCGAGCTGATCTACAACCCGTCCCGTTGGGACCGACTGATCGCAAGGATCAGGGCCGCGGTGATCGGCGCTCTGCAGCAGCGTAGCGAGCGCAATCGCTTGCGCTACGCGCTGTAGGACCTGCCTTCGACATGGCCGAGCGGCCGATCAAGCTGACGATCGCGGCACTGGGCGGGCAGGGCGGTGGAGTGCTCGCCGACTGGCTCATCGAGATTGCCGAGGCGGAAGGCTACATAGCGCAGTCCACGTCCGTGCCCGGGGTGGCGCAGCGGACGGGCGCGACGATTTACTACCTGGAATTCTTCCCGCGCGCTGCCGCCGAACGGGCCGGGCGCGAGCCTGTCATGGCGCTCATGCCGGTCCCCGGGGACGTCGATTGCGTGTTGGCCTCCGAGCTCGCAGAGGCCGGCCGCGCCACTCAACGCGGGCTCGTGACACCCGACCGCACGACTCTCATCTCTTCCACGCACCGTTCCTATGCCATCGGCGAGAAGAGCGCGATGGGGCAGGGCGCGGTCGATACGGAACAGCTCATTGATCTGGTGCGCAGCCAGGCGAAGCGCCTCGTCCTTTTCGACATGGAAGAGACGGCCGAGCGCAATCAGAGCGTCGTCAGCTCCGTTCTGCTCGGTGCTCTGTGCGGCAGCGGGGTGCTGCCGTTCCGCAAGCAGACTTTCGAAGACGCGATCACAAAGAGCGGGATCGCCGTCAAAGCAAATCTGGCCGCGTTTGAGGACGCCTGTCGGCTGGCCCAGCGTGGCGATAGCGGATTCACCGGGAAGGCTACACCTAAGCTGCGGCAGGAGGTACCGGCGCGGGCGCGCACGCCGAACTTGCAGCCTCTGCTCGATCGAGTCAAACGTCTGCCCTCCGCCGTGCAGCCGGTTGTGCTGGAAGGCGCGCGCCGGGCAATTGACTACCAGGATCCGGCGTACGCGGCGCTCTTCTTGGATCGCGTGGAGCGTATCGTCGCGCTGGAGGCTCGATTGTGGGCTGACGCCAGTTCATATGCGCTGCTCGAGGCCACTGCGCGCAGTCTCGCGCTATGGATGACTTTCGAGGACACGATTCGTGTTGCCGATCTGAAGACGCGCGCGTCGCGCTTCGTGCGAGTGCGCGATGAAATCCGCGCGGACCCCGGTCAGCTGTTTGGAATCACGGAGTTCATGAAGCCGCGGGTCGAGGAAATTGCCGGCACGCTGCCCGCCGGGCTGGGCCGTTGGTTGCTCGGCTCACCCCGCCTCAGCGGCTGGCTCCGCCTGTGGACCGGCGGAAAGCAGATTCGAACCGGCACCATTGGCGGCTTTCTGATGCTTCACATATTGGGAGGCTTCAAACGCTGGCGGCGCTCGACTCTGCGCTTCCAGGAAGAGAACGCCCGCATTGAGGAGTGGCTCGGGCGGATCGAGGAGCTGGCCGTGGACCACTACTCATTGGCGGTGGAGTTGGCGCGCGCCCAGAAGCTGGTCAAGGGCTACGGTGAGACTCACGAGCGTGGCTGGCGCAATTTCACGGCGCTTGTCGGTCAGCTGGAATTTCTCGCGACGCGTTCAGATGGTGCGGCGTTGCTGTCACGGCTGCAGGACGCGGCGCTCGCCGACGAAGAAGGGCAGACGCTCGCGCGGGAGATTGCGGCGCTTGGGATCATGGCGGATTCGCAAACAATGCCGGAGACGCAACAGCTGCCTGTTAGAGAAGGGATTCAAGGGCATAGCTCCCGCTGACCAATCCCGCAATTTTCCGCCCGCGGACCGATACCCGTCCAAGCGCGACTACCCAAAGGAACGCGCGCGGGCACGGCGGCGGATAACCATGGCCGGCCGTACGGCATCCCGGAATTCACCAGGCAGGGCGGTCAGGAGACTCGCGCTGCACGCCGTAGGGGGGGCCAGCGGGCCATTTGGCAGGTTCGAGGGCAAATTAGAGCTTGCAATATCAGATATCTTTGATTATAAATTTGTGATCACAGATCAAGGATGCGCCTGATGTCCGTTCGTACCAATCTCGGGTTAGCCCGTATCGCCCGTGAGACCGTCCAGGAGCGCGTCTATTGCGCGCTGCGGGATCAGTTGATGCGCGGCGGTTTCGAGCCTGGGCAAAAATTGAAAATTGCCGAACTGGCAGAGGCGTTTGGCACCAGTGCCATGCCGGTTCGCGATGCCCTCAACCGTTTGACTGTCGAGCGAGCGCTGGAAACGTTGCCCAGTCGGACCGTTCGCGTACCGGCTCTGTCAAAAGACGCGTTGCAGGACTTGCGGGAAACGAGGTTTGCCATCGAGGGACTGGCGATATCGCGCGCGGCATCGAATATGACCGATGAGTCGTTGGTGACGCTCGAGCGGCTCATCGTCGCCCAAAGCGAAACTGATGAGGAGCATGTCTCCGAAGAAAGCGCGGAACAGAACCGGGCCTTTCACTTCGCGATCTATCGCCAATCGGGGTCCACGGTTTTGTTGCCGATCATCGAAAGTCTGTGGCTTCAGTTTGGGCCCTATCTGCGCGAGGCGTCTGAGCGCTTTGACGGCGGAGACGGGCGCGGGACGAACTTTCACCTCGAAATGCTCGATGCACTGTCGCGGGGCGACGCCATTGCGGCGCGCGGAGCGCTCGAAGCCGACATTGGCCGTGCGTTCGATCTCGTGATGAGCGATGAGTCGCTCTGGCAGCGGCGGGATGGAGTCGCGTGACACAGCCGCCCGACGGCCCGCGGGATTCCGGCGTGTTCGAACTGTACGATCTGCGCGTGGAAGTGATCGGACCGCCCGACCGAACGATTTATTGCGGCGCGCGCGTGGGTGATTTTTTCGAGCTGCAGGGCGAGATGTTGAAGCTTCCGCCGGGCCAAGGATTTTCGATCTATTCATTGGCGGCATTGTTACCCTTACTGCCCGCCAAACAACGCATTACCGATCCGAATGATTGGATGTCGACCGACGCGGAGGTCGCCTGCCCCGACCCGAACTGTCCGACGCGCTTTCGCATTACCCGCACGGGCCGCCGCCGCTTCACGCGCTCGCAGGTGACCGCAACTTCTCCCGCGGGCGAGAATCCGGCGTGATTCCCCGGATCTCCCTGTCCGGCGATTATGCAATTTCGCGGATCATCAAAGGCGGCTGGCACCTCGCCGGTGATCATGGGGACATAGATCCCGGACAAGCGCAAAAGGACATGGCGACGTTCGTCGACGCGGGGATCACCACCTTCGACTGTGCGGACATATATACCGGCGTCGAGCGTCTGATCGGCGGTTTCCGTCGAGCGTACCCAGCGCACGCGAAACAGGTGCAGATCCATACTAAATTCGTTCCCGACCTCTCCGATCTGCGTTCCGTCGGTCGCGTGCACGTTGAAGCCATCATCGATCGATCCTTGATGCGATTGGGGCAGGAGCGGCTGGATCTGGTGCAATTCCATTGGTGGGACTTCGCCATACCTCGATACGTCGAGACCGCCCTCGAACTCGACCGGCTGCGCCGCGCCGGGAAAATCGCGCGCATCGGAGTCACGAATTTCGACACGCCGCGGCTGAAAGAACTCGTCGATGCCGGGATACCGGTCACATCGCATCAGGTTCAATACTCACTGGTGGATGATCGTCCGAATCACGGGATGGTGGCCTATTGTCGAGCTCAGAACATCGCATTGCTGTGTTACGGCACGGTTTGCGGCGGCTTTCTTTCCGAGCGATGGCTGGGTAAGCCGGCTCCCCAGCCGGATTTGGCGAACCGCTCATTGGCCAAGTACAAGTTGATCATCGAGGACTTCGGCGGCTGGGGCATATTCCAGGAACTACTGGGAGTGCTCAGCCGCATTGCCGCGACACATGATACCGATATTGCTTCCGTTGCGACGCGAGTGATGCTGGACCGGGATCAGGTCGCCGCGGCGATCGTCGGTGCCGTCAATACGTCGCACCTCCACGCGCACGCGCAGATCGGCAGGCTTCGCCTGCACGCCGATGAATTGTCGTCGATTGCGAGCGTCATTGGCCGGCGACGAGGTCCCTCGGGCGACATATACGATTTGGAGCGCGATCGCTCGGGCGCTCACGGTCGGATCATGAAGTATGAATTGAATGCGTTGCCAGAGCAGCGCGTTGCTGCGTCAAGCGAGCGCTCACGGCTTTGGGATGTTGTACGGCGTTGACCGGCACGGTGTGGGCACAGCTCGCACCACCAAGCCAGGAATTGCAAGAAATTGTCGTCACCGCGGAAAAGCGCGAGTCCACCGTGCAAAAGACGCCGATCAGCATCACCGCGATCAGCGGATCGGATCTGCAAGCCGAGGGCCTGTCGGACTTCACGTCGGTCGCCCAGCAGGTGCCGGGTGTCTCGTTCAAGACGTCGGGTCCCGGCCAGACGGAATTCGAGATGCGCGGCCTCACCTCCACCGGCGGCGAGTCGCCGACCGTGGGCTTCTACCTTGACGATGCGGTCCTGACGCCCGCCGCCATGGCGCAGAACGGCAAGACCGTCATCGACCCAAGCCTTTTCGATCTCAACCGGGTCGAGGTGTTGCGAGGACCGCAGGGTACCTTGTACGGCGCGGGCTCGATGGGCGGCACGATCAAACTCGTCACCAACCAACCGGACCCGCACGCCTTTGGCGCCAACGTCGAGGTCATCGGTTCCGGCACGACCGGGAACGGTGGCTTCAACCACACCGAGAACGTGATGCTGAACATACCGCTGGTGCAGGATGTCGTCGCGCTGCGCCTGGTCGGGACGGACAAATACATCGATGGATGGATCGATCGCAAGGTGGTGAATCCGTTTCCGGTCGAGGTCAACAACAGCACGGCGCGCGGGGACGTGGCCGGCGCGCCGGTGGCGCAGGACTTCCGCCACTCCAACTGGGAACAGCTGCAGGCAGGACGTGCCGCGCTGCTGATTCAGCCCACCGATCGCCTGAGCATCACGGTCGGCTTCATGCATCAGGCTCTCACCCAGGGTGGCCCGAATACCATCGACAACCCGCCGGCGAACGAAGTGCATTACCAGCCGTTCGACGTGGCAGAGCCCTTCGAGGACAAGTTCGACCTGTACACGCTGACGGGCAAATACAATTTTGATTCGTTCCAGCTGGTGTCCGCGACGGCCTATTGGGATCGCCAGCAAAACCAGACTCAGGACATCTCCGAGGCGATGCAGGATTACATCGGCGGCTTTTTCGGGCCTCCGGCCAAATGGCCATTCTCGACCACCGGAACGGTGACGGAGTCCGGCAACACGTGGTTCGGACTCGGCGCCGGATCGATCACCGAGGACGACTACACCCGTCAGTTCAGCGAGGAGTTGCGGCTTGCCTCGACCGGCGACGATCCGCTGCAGTGGCTGATCGGCGGGTACTACAGCAGTTTTGGCGCGACCTCGCACGTTTACTCCTTCTATCCCGCCACCGCCAACGGTTTCAACGGGGATTTCGGCACCACCAATCTGGCCGACAACCATCGCAAGGTTGATATCGACCAGTATGCGGCCTTCGGCGAGGTGTCCTATATGTTGCCGAACCACTTCAAGGCGAGTCTCGGCGCGCGGTACTACCAGTATCACAGCAATTCGGTGACGAGCGTCAGCGGCGTCTCCGCCAACGGCACCAGCAACCCGCTGTTCGGTCTTGCGCAGAACTCGGGCGTGACTCCCAAGCTGGACGTGGCCTACATCCCGGACGACAACACAACCATCTACGCCACCTGGTCCAAGGGCTTCCGTCCGGGCGGCCCCAACTCGCCGATCCCCGTGCCGCCATGCCCGTCCGCCGCCCCCACGCAGTTCGGTCCGGACACCGTGTGGAACTACGAGCTGGGTGAGAAACTCCGCTTCTTCGATTCGCGTGTCTCGGTCAACGGCGCCATCTATTACGAAGATTGGACAGGTGTGCAGCAGCAGGTCGCTCCCAAGTGCGGCTTCAAGTTCACCGCGAACGCGGGCAAAGCGAAGGTCTACGGCGCCGAGCTCGAAGTCGCCGTGGTGCTCGTGCCGGGCTTCGTAGTGGCGCAGAACGTCGGCTATACACACGCCACGAATTCGACGACTCTGCCAGCCGCCGGCGTTGTCGCGGGAGATCGCCTCCTGGATGTGCCGCAGGTCACCGCCAACACGAGCCTCAGTTACAAGCAGCCGCTCGCGGAGGGCAGGCATTTGGTCGCACGCCTGACCAACAGCTACGTCGATTCGATCCAGGACATCACGTTCACGCGCAATACGCTGCCGTCGTACGATCTCGTTGGATTCCGGCTGGGGGTCGAGACGGTCCGCTGGTCCGCATTCTTGTTCGCGGACAACCTCACGAACAAGGTGGCGTTGCTGAGCGACACGGGCGCCCTGTCGGCGAACATATCGATTTTGAACCGGATTGCCACGAACCAACCGCGAACCATTGGAGCCGATTTGAACTTCAAGTACTAAGCACCTGCATGGATGCCTATCCCAGTCGTCCCTACGCCTGGACCGTCGTCGCAATTTTGATTGCGACGGCGGTCTTGTCGTACACCGATCGCCAGGTGTTGAGCCTTCTGGTCGATCCAATCCGCAGCGATATGGGTATCAGCGATACTCAGATCAGCTTGCTTCTGGGCACGGCGTTCGCCGTCATCTATGGAATCGCCGGTATCCCGCTCGGCTATTTGGCCGACCGCATTTCGCGGCGCAACCTCATCTTCACCGGCGTCTCCGTTTGGAGTCTGGGCACGATCGCATGCGGTTTTTCGCACAACTTCCGTGAGATTTTCGCGAGCCGCATTGTCGTCGGGCTGGGCGAGGCAGCACTTTCTCCGGCCGCCATATCGCTGATCAGCGATTATTTTCCACCGTCACGGCGGGGTACCGCCGTCGGATTTTTTCTCAGCGGCATTGCGATGGGGAGCGGTGCGGCTATTCTCATCGGCGGCGGCGTTCTGCACGGCATAGAATTGGGCGCTCTTGCCGCTACACCCCTGGCCGCCTACGCACCGTGGCGGATGGTGTTGCTCGTCATCGGGGGGCCCGGACTCTTGTGGGCTCTGGCAATTTTGCTCATTCGCGAGCCGGTTCGCCACACCACGGAAGGCGCGTCGACCTCAGCCGGCGTAGCGGATAGCAGCGCCTGGCGGGCCACGCCATGGGCTCGAGTAGTGCCCATCTATATAGTATTGGCAGCGGCTTCCTTCGTCGACAATGCAGTGGGCGCATGGGCGCCGACGCTGCTCATTAGGGACTTCAGCAAAGACCCGGCGCAAATCGGTGTCGAATTGGGCTTGCTTTTGACGGTGGGCTTCGGCGGGGGCGTGCTCATCGGCGGCGCCCTGGCCGACCGTGCCGGGGCACGCGGCGGATGGCCACGCAAGCTGCGCGTATGTTTGTATTCCGGCCTCTTGATATTGCCGGTCTCGCTACTGATGGACTCGCCGATTTTCAGCTTCGTACTGGCCGGCGTGCCGTTGTACTTCGCTCTGTCGGGCATCGTGACCGCGGTAGGTTTCTCCGCGATTCTCGATGTCGTGCCGAATCGTTCGCGGGGGCTTGCGATGTCCATGAGCTTTTTTCTAAACGTGGCGCTCGGCGCGGGGCTCGGTCCAACCGCGGTGGCTGTTGCCGGCGCCCATGTATTCGCTGCGACGGCGGGGCTCGGGCCACCGATCGTTTTGACCGTGGCGGTGGGTTATCTCGTTGCCCTTGCCGCACTCTGCGCGGCACTGTCCATTTTCCGAGCGCGCAGCGCCGTCGCGACATAAAGAGGTACGATCCTTGCAAATGAGCGTTCGTTGTTACCAGTTTCATCGATGTCGCCGTACTCTTGAACTCACGGCGACCCGCTTGGGTTGCTGAAAACGGCGCATAACCAGCGGGCAGACGAGGTGCGAATGAGCAGAAGGGCAGAAGCATTCGAGCATTGGATTCGTACATCCTTTGTTCAGATGAATACCGAACTGGAGAATCTATACTTCGCGAAGGAGGACCGCGCGCAAGTGATCGGCTGCGGAGATCCGATCAAGGCGTCGCTTCGCGATGAGGGTCATGCGCACGTCGTCGCGTTGCTCGCCGAGGGCAACACCGGAGAGGGATTCGACAGCGCGTATGGCGTCCTCGGCAGCGTGGGTCTCTACCTCGGCGCGTTGCGCCGCCACGAACTGACCAATCCGGCGCGAGAAGAGCGGTCGCCGTTCCCCGAAGCGTCGTCGCTTGCGCTGCACGTCGGCGCGTCTCTGGGCATGGCGCCGAGATTCTCGACCGGGCATCTAGCGACGCACAATAGAGCGCGCGCCGGCGTTCGCAAGAGCTTTACATCGCTCCGGGATGAATTCCTGTTCATCGACGAGAACACGCGTGGAATTCTCTCGCTGCAGCGCGCGGCGGATGCGCTCGCGAGCATCGTCCATCTCGGAGTCTCCAGTCCCGTGGCGGACGTCATGTTTGATGCCGCCAAGCAGGCGCTGCGCGACGTCATACGCTTCAACGACAGGCTGATGAACCAGCTGGACGTCGAGCGGTTTTTCTATTCAGTGCGGCCGTACTACAAGCCTTACCGTGTCGGCCGCCAGGAGTATCGCGGCGCAAACGCCGGGGATTTTTCCGGCATCAATGAGATCGACTTGCTGTTGGGCCTGTGCCGCGCCAACGATCCTTACTACGCACAGCTGCTGGTCGACAAAATGCTGTTCATGTTGCCGTCCGATCAGGCGCGGCTGCGCGACTGCATGACGCGAACCAGCCTGCTGGACGAGTTGCTGTCCTTTGTCGACGACTATCAACCCGCGGATTGGTTTCAGCAGAACGCCCGCGCATACCTCGAGGTCTGCGACCTATTCGGCCAGGCGGCGGCACAGCACCACGACGGTTTGGTCAGGCGGTTCATCGAGGGTCCCGCGGCCGATCTCGACGAGCGAAGCCTAGAGGGGATCACGGCCAGCGGGCCGCCGCTGCCGGTACTGATGCGCTCGCTCGAAGTGCTGCGTGACCTTCGGCTGGCCGCCGATCGCCGCGACATCGCCACGCGGCACGACGATCTCGGCAAGCTTCGCCGCGCCGTCAAAGCAGACTCGGGCGTTGCACTCACTGGTGGTCCCGCGGGCGGTTAGAGATAGGCTGCCCGACGCCGCCGCGCTCCACCCTTACACACTCCGCTTCAAATACCGGAACAGGACAGGGTGATCGGCCTGCAGCGTTTTGCGCAGAGCCAGCTCATCGGCGCTCCGGTTCGCACGGCGCGCATCGATCCAGCGATGCACGGTGCGATAGGTCTCTTCGGCCGGCGTGTTGCCTAGGGCTAAGTCTACGGCGAGCTGCAGGTTGAGGCCCGGCTCGCGCAGCAGCAGCCAGGCGGGAAAATCGGCCGCAGTGAGCGTGGGTTCTAGTGGGACGCCGCCTGGCCACAGTTCTTCCTCGCAATCGACGAACCGCCGCCACAGCGCGCTGATGCCGGTGTCCGGTTGTCGGCGATTGCCGAGCGCGTCCGCGGCCTCGTCCGGTGAACGCCAGCAAAGATGGAACCAGGCTGTCAGCGCGTCGCTGCGGCGCTGTTGATAAAAGCAACTCTGCGCCAGGTGCAGGCACAGCGGCGCGTGCAGCCACCACTGCGGTTCACGGTGGACGGCGTCACCGGCACCGGGCCAGTCCTGCGCCTGGATGAGGGCAAAACTGCGGTGCAGGTTGGGTTCGCCGATCGAGAAGCTGTGACTCCGCAGCGCGTCGGCCAGTTGCCGCCACAGCGGCGCGAGCAGGTCTCTCGCTTCCCAACCCAACAGGCGCTTGGCGGCCGGAGTGATGTCCAACAGAAACGCCAGTTCCTGCCGCGGATCATCGATAGGGCGGTCCAAGTGCCCCATAGCGGCCAGCAGCCGATCGAAGGCGGCGAGATCGGCATGGTTGGGCGCCTGAGCGTACAGCCGGTCCAATTGCCGTTGGGTTTCGCCCAGGTTCCGGGCAGATAGTGCCCGCACGATGCCGTTGGTCAACGCCACCACGGGATTGTCGAAGAACAGATCCATTTGCGGGGCGTTCTGCGCCGGTACGTAGCGGCTGCCGATGAGCCTATGTAGCTGCGCGTCGTCACTGAGGCGCAGCGGCTCGTCGCCGTGATCGACCGCACCCGAAGCCCAGGCGTAAAAGGTCTGCGGCTGTTCGACGAGTCCGATACTGCGTGCGTAGCCGGCGGCGGACTCGAGCTGTGTCCTGATCTTCTCCTTGCTGCCCATGAGCACATCGTCGAGAGAAGTGATTTCCCGACGGCGCCAACTCTCGTAGTCGCCGTGGATCAAGCGCCCGGAATCGATGAGGAACTCCAGGGGAGCGAACGCACCCTGTTCCAGGATTTGGGTGTCGATCTGAGTTTGCAATTCGATATCTATGGTCATGGCGCGAACAAGGCTTCCAGGTCGGCCGAACTCAGCTGCGACGGTAAGGCGCTCTTCTCGGCATAGAGCTGGCTCACCAGCGCGTGCTTGTCGGCTTGCAGTTGCATGATCTTCTCTTCGACCGTGCGCTGGGCGATCAGCTTGTACACGAATACTGGCTTATCCTGGCCAATGCGGTGCGCCCGGTCGGTAGCCTGTGCCTCGACGGCGGGATTCCACCAGGGATCGTAGTGAATAATGGTATCCGCGGCCGTGAGATTCAATCCCGTGCCGCCGGCTTTGAGGCTGATGAGAAACAGCGGCACGCCACCGGCTTGAAATCGTTCAACCAGTTCGGTTCGTTGCCGCGTCTCGCCGGTCAGAACGCAATAGGGAATGGACAGATCCTTCACCACCGTTTCAATGAGCCGCAGCATGGAAGTGAACTGCGAGAACAGCAGAATTCGCCGGCCCTCCGCGATCAGCTCCGGTAGCGTGGTTGACAGCCAGTCCAGTTTGGCTGAGGGAATGTCCTGCATTTGCGCGTCCGCACTGATCAGCCGGGGGTCGCAGCAGGCCTGGCGCAACTTCAACAGGGCGTCCAGCACGGTGATGTGGCTGCGCGCCAGTCCTTGCTGCTCGATGGCCTCGCGCACTCGCCGATGCTGGCCCAGACGGATGCCGTCGTAGAAGTCCCGCTGTCTCTCGTCGAGCTCAATGGGTTCCACGATCTGGACCTTCGGCGGCAGATCTCGCGCTACTGCATCCTTGGTGCGGCGTAATAGGAAGGGCTGAATGCGTCGGCTGAGCGCGGCTGCGCGCTTGGTATCGCCGCCGTTCTCGATGGGGGTGCGGTAGTGACGCTGAAATTGCTGCCGCTCGCCCAGCAAGCCGGGCTGCACGAAATCGAACAGCGACCACAGTTCGCCCAGATGATTCTCCATGGGCGTTCCCGTCAAACACAGCCGGTGCTCCGCGCGCAGTGCCCGCGCCACCTGCGACACTTTTGCCTGCGGATTCTTGATCGTCTGCGCCTCGTCGAGGATGACGAAACAGTACTCCCGGTCCAGGAGTATCTCGCTGTCGAGCAGCAACAGCGGATAGCCGATGATGATGACGTCGGCCGAATCGATGGCCGCGAACGATTCCTTGCGCTTGGCGCCGTGCAGGATCAGCAGTCCGAGTTCGGGCGCGAAGCGGCGGATTTCCTGCTGCCAATTGCCGAGAACGCTCACCGGCGCCACGATCAATGAGGGCTTATGCAGCCGATCCTGTTGCTTCTCGATGGCGAGATGAGCCAGCGTCTGCACTGTCTTTCCCAACCCCATGTCGTCGGCCAGGATGCCGCCCAGACCATGGCGGCGCAGAAACTGCAGCCATCCCAGGCCGTCCTCTTGGTAGGGCCGCAACGTCGCTTGAAAATGTGCAGGCGCGGCCAGGGGCTCGATGCCGGAAAAACCCTTGACTGCCTCAATGAGGTTGAGCAGTGTCGGATCATCGGATTGCAACGCGGGTGCGTCCGGCTCGAGCGCGAGTTGCGCCAGCCGGCCGGCTTGCGTTGCCGGCAGACTCAACGCCTGGTGTTCGTTCAAGCCGTCCTGATGGCACAATTCCACCAGCGTGTCGGCAATGCGCTGAATCCGTGCCAGTGGCACCGGTAAATATCGTCCGTCCTCCAGGCGTACAGCCAAGTGTTCGCTGGTGACGAGGTTCAGCGCGTCGTGCTGCCCCGCCGGCTCTCGTCCCGTTGCGCCCTGCAGATGCTGGACCAGCGCCGGCAGCAAGTTGACGGCATGGCCATCCACCATGACGCCGAGCCGCAAGTCGAACCATTCGCGCGATTGCCTCGCCCCTCGCGGATGACTCGCCCGCGTTGACCGAGTCGTTTGCAAATCCGCATACCAATCATCCGCCGCGGCGACTCGATACGGGAATTCCGGATCGACGGTGATCTGCCATCCTAAAGCCCGCAGCGCCGGTACTCCGTTCATCATGAACGCAAGCCACGCCTCGCCGCCCCGCGCGGTGCCGGGAAGAAATCGATCGAGTTGCGCGCGCAGTTGCCGCTCCAATTCGGAGTCGCGCGTGATTTGGTGGACGACGTCGCCATCCCGCCGGCGTACCGCGGGGTCGTCGGTGCGCAGTGAGTCGCTGTCGACGGCCATGCCGTTGTAGATGAAGTGCAAGGTCGCCGCTGGGACAGCGGAGAGAACCAGCCGGGGTCGAAGACTGGACAGTGCTTGATCCTGCACCGTCATCTCGCGCAGTCGTGGGAAGCCGTCCGCGCCGGGTTCCAACGCGAGGTTCGCGTTGAGGGCCGAGACCTGTGCCGGGTCGATGCCCGGCCGATTCCAATATCGGCGCAGCAGATACACGGGGTAGGGCAGCTCGAGAGGTCCGCAGTTGCCGGATGCCGTGTCGATGTAAACGGCGGGCTCGAGTTCCAACAGAAAATCGAGCGGCTCGGGAGTTTCGCAGCTCAACCGCTGATCGCCGTTCGGCAGGGCCTGCCACGCGAAAAGCACTTCCCGGGCGCCAACCTCGCGGAGCGCTCTATCCTGAAGCGAGCGCCAGAAAGCGCGGCCGGTGGCGAGTGCTCGCTGCAGAAGATCGAATCCGGCCGCGCCCGTCAGATCCCACGGACCGTGGAACTGCCGTGCCGTGAGCGCGTCGAGGATCCCCTGGTCCCGCGCGTCCACGTAACGGGGATAGTCTTTACTTCCGTCGGGAATTCGCAGAGCGAAAGGACAGGCTCCAGATTGGACGTGTCCGCTGCCCGCCAAGGTCTGGGTTACCCACGCGGAAAGCTGTAATCCTCGGACGGCGTCGGGCTCGATGAGGTAGCACAGCGACTGTCGCAGCGGAGCGCCTTGGTGCAAGGCACTTTCGGGCGGCCGTAGCGAAGGATCTCTGCCTGTGCTGAGATCCATGCCGGTGCGGCGATCGTCGGTCGCCGGCCCACCCCAGATCTTGGCCGCAGTCATCACCACCGCCGCCACATGCACGCAGGGACTGCGCTCGCCGCAACTGCACTCGCCCTCGATGATAGGGGCGCCCGCGCGTTGGTATTGAACATAGACGCGCTGCCTGTCGCCCGCGATCCCGGTCACCACGCGACCGTTTTGCAGAACACGCACGTCGGATACTCCACCGAGGTCGATCAGTTGCTGTGCCGCGCTGCGTAGCGGGGCGTCGAAGGTCTTTTGCAGTTGGGCGTGGGGGGCGGCGGCGGCATCACGTGATGCTTCAAAGTCTATTGGCATTCGAGAATTCTATTCCACTTCGACCAACACCTCGGCGCCCTTTTTTTTCGGCCATGGCGGGACCCGCAAATCGCTCTCGAATTTTGACGCGCACCGCCTAATCTGATGGATTTCGCCGACGCCTGCGCCGTGGTGCTCGCCCGCAATTATGAGCGAGCCTTTGTGCTCACCACTGATTTCCGAGATTTTTCCGCCTACTGCGTACCGTTTGCCTCTCCAGAAGGCGCGTTTTTACGCCTGAAATCATCGCGCCGTGAGCGTCCCGAGGCGGAGCGCGTGTTCGGCCTCACGATGAAATGGCGCTTGCCTTCGACGCGCTCAACGTCGTGAGCGGCCCAGCGAGCGGCGTGTTCGGCAGGGAAGCCTCGGTATTTGTCTCCTCACGGATTTTGCATTACGCTCCCGCTTTGTCCTCACCTGCATTCGAGCCCATTTAAGGGTCTCCAGTCACCGACAAGGGAGGGTAAACCATGAAGATCGTCGTCATCGGCGGCTCCGGCCTGATCGGCTCGAAGACCGTCGCTATTCTGCGTCAGGGCGGCCACGAGGTCGTCGCCGCCTCGCCCAAAAGCGGCATCAACACCATCACCGGCGTGGGGCTCAAAGAGGCCATGGCCGGCGCGCAAGTGGTGATCGACGTCGCCAATTCGCCCTCATTTGAAGACAAGGCGGTACTGGAATTCTTCGAGACCTCCGGCCGCAACCTTCTCGCGGCGGAGGCCGCAGCGGGCGTCCGGCACCATGTCGCGCTATCCATCGTCGGAACCGACCGGACGCCCGACAACGGCTACTTCCGCGCCAAGGTCGCCCAAGAGAAACTGATCGAGGCCTCCGGCATCCCCTACACCATCATCCGCGCGACCCAGTTTCTGGAATTCCTCGGTACCATCGCCGCTACAAGTGCGGATGGAAACATGGTCAGGCTCTCGCCCGGCCTGTTCCAACCCATCGCGGCGGACGACGTTGCTGCCATCGTTGCCGATGTGGCGCTCGCGGCGCCGCGAAGCGGTATCGTCGAGATCGCCGGCCCGGAACGAGCGCCGTTCAACGAAATCATCGCCCGCTATCTGAAGGCGGTCGGCGACCCGCGTCAGGTCGTGCGCGACCCTGAGGCCCGATACTGGGGCGGCCGGGTCGAGGAGCGCTCGCTCGTACCGTTGGGCGAAGCGCGCCTCGGCCGCATCGGTTTCGACGAATGGCTCCGCCCTCACAGGCAGGAGCCTGATCCGCGACCGCCAACCGTGGGACAGTGATTCCACGGCGGTCGCCGACTGCGCTGACTGCGGAGAATGCAGCCGACCTCGATCACGCCCGGCAGTGGGCGGTGTTCACCAAGAGTCTCGGTGTCGAAGCTACACCCGGATTGGGAGTCGTGATTGATAAAATTTCCGAATTTGTTTTGCCGCCCGCGATTGCTGCGGCAACCGAGCAGCCATTCAACCAGCAATGGGAATTTCAAAATCGGTGGCAGCCAGTTGGGTGATTTCTACTCGCTTGACGGAACGATATGCTTTCACTTTGTTGTACGAAAATAGTTCGAGACCGACTACGCCTCCCAGCGCAACTACCTGGGCGCTCCAGAAGACCGCGGTCTTGGCTGCTGGCGCACTCGGCGTGGCGTTGTTCGAGAAACCAAATGCGCGTAGGCTGCGAATGTCCGGTGAATCGATGACAGCGACAGATTGACATCCTCCCCACCCTCAGCCTGGCGGCTGCCGCTGATGCGGCAAGGTTGGGGATTCCTATGGAGCTATGCGGCGAACCGCACAGTCTCTTCGGCAGGTTCCTGATTCATCGAGGCGGGTTCCGTTTTGGCCTTTCGGCCAAGTCCAGAGCTCACCTCTCTACAGGCTAACACGCGGTGTCCCCGCGCTAATACGTTGAGCGCGCCGACAACATCGGCGTGGTTTTCATAGCCGCAAGACACGCAGCGGAATTGGGCTTGGGTCGGGCGGTTCTCCCGGGCGATGTGCCCGCAGGGCGGGCACGTTCTGCTGGTGTTGTGCGCCGGTACGGCGATGAGCAGGCCGCCGCGCCAAGTCATCTTGTAATCTAATTGGCGGCGCAACTCATACCAACCCTGATCGAGAATGGATCGGTTCAAGCCCGACTTGGCCCGAACATTCTTTCCCGGTGCCTCCGTCGTGCCCGCCGCCGACCGAGACATGTTTTGAACCTGCAAGTCTTCGATGCACACCATCGCGTGGTTTTGGCTGATGGCGGTCGAGGTCTTGTGCAGGTAGTCGCGCCGGGCATGGCTGATCCTGGCATGAATGCGGGATACCTTGGCTTTTGATTTCCTCCAGTTGCGGCTGAATTTGACCTTGCGGCTCATCGCCCGTTGCGCCCGTGCCAGGCGCTGTGCGTGTCTTTTGAAACTATGAAGCGGCGCGAACCAGGTGCCATCACTTAAGGTGGCAAAGCGATTTATTCCGACATCGATACCCACCGCAGCTCCGGTCGGGAGAGCGGGTGTTACTTCTCGCTGCGTCTGGATCGACACGAACCACTTGCCACACGCCTGGCTCACCGTGACGGTGCGCAGATCCCCTACCACCCCCCGGCTATTGCGGTAGCGGAGCCAGCCGAGCTTGGGCAGAAAGATTCGGCTATTGCCCTGATCGAGCTTGAACTGCTTCGGATCCGGATACCGGAAGTTGTCAGACTGGCTCTTCTTCTTGAAGCGCGGGAAAGCAGCGCGTCGGGCGAAAAAATTCTTATACGCCCGTTCGAGGTCCTTGAGTTTCTGTTGCAACGGATGGACCGGGGCATCCTTAAGCCACGGAGACTCGGTGCTATGACGCCAAGCGGTCAGGTGTTTGGCCATCGCGACGTAGCCCATGAACTGACCGCCTGCTTCATAGTGAGCTTTCTGCAACGCCAGGGCTTTGTTGTACACGAAGCGGCAGCAGCCTGCATATCGGCGCAGGTGGCGTTGCTGCTCGCCGTTCGGCATCAGTTCATACTTGAAGGCTTGGAGGCGCTTCATGTGTCCGACTATAATTTGCTTGGTGACTGACCACAACGAGATGAGACCTCGCTGGAACCCGCATTTCTCATGCGTTTGTGCAGTTTCTGTGTCACGCCCGCAGCAAGAACCGCTACTATTCGCGCTTTCCTTCCTCGTCCTTGAAGGACGAGGTCTGTCGCGCTTTCTGATCAACATGATTCCAGCGATGAGAACCAAGACACTCAACCGAGCGATGGTCACGCCCCTGCTTCTTGTCATCGCGCTGGCTTTGGCCGGATGCTGGACCGCACCCACCGCCAACGTGCAACCCAAGGGCGAGGCCCGCCTGATCCAAAGTGCGATCCCCGTCGAATCCGTCCAACATCGCGTGACCGTGCAATCGATCGATGCCGACCGGCGCGTCATCGTCCTCAATTTTTCGGAAGGCGCCACGGCCACCTTCAAGCCCGGGCCGCAAATGGCCAACATCCACCAGATCCGGGCTGGCGACAAGGTCCAAGCCACGGTGGCGCAGGAGCTCACCATCTACGTTTTGAAAAATGGCCAGGTGCCGGGCACCGGCGGCAAGCCCGAGACCCTTGAGGCCGACGCCAAAGTGCTGAGTGTCTATCCAAGCTACCGCCTGCTGACCCTGCAATATCCGAATGGCCAGACGCAGACCTTCAAAGTCGGTCTGGACGTCAAACTCCTGGAGATGGAGCCGGGCGACATCGTTGTCATCCGGACCATGGAGTTGATTGCCCTGCGGCTGGAGAAGCCTTAAATCGGCCAGAGCGCGTTCCGAAGCTCGTGAGCTCACCGGGAGAAACGGGTCACTTGGCAACACCGGACAGTGATGCCCAACGACGATCATCATGAAACCACACCAATGCCTCCTTCGTTCATGTCTGCGCGCCTGTGCCTCGATAGGGCTGATTTTGGCCGGCCAGCTTCCGCTTTGCGCGCAGTCTCAGATAACGCCTGGCCAGGCCAGCCAGGTGAGAAGCGCAATAGGCAACCGAGTTGAAGCGCTGACCATCCTGGGAGGCGACTATGGGCTGGGGGGCGGTACCTTTCACTACCCGGGGAACTCCACCGGGAACAGCCATAGCAACATAGAAACAAACATTTCCAAGATTGGTGGTTACGGCGAGGTGGGCGACCCGCAGCAGTTGGGCCGCCTGGGCATCGGTTGGCAGCCGAGGTTTCAAGGCAGCGTGGGTTATCTCGATAGCAAAAACGAGTTCGATTCGGGGCTCCTCAAGAACGACACCAGCGAATCCAGGGTCTTCGCAATCCAGTTTGGCGGTGGCGCGCGTTTCTGGTTGAACGAGAACCTGAGCCTGGCGCCGACCTTCATGGGGATGTTCGGGCATATCACAAACGAATACACCGCCAACAGCGCCTTTATGGTGGCCAACCTGCCTCAGGCCAGACGGGTGGGCCTGGTCGACTGGAACGCTGACACCTGGACGGTAAGACCCGCCTTGGACATACAGTATGTGTACATTTGGGACCGCACCATCTTTACGCTCTCTTCAGACCCTACTTATTTCCATACCAAAAGCTTCAGCAGTTCCAACTCCAATGTCAGCATCGGTGGCGACTCGGAGACCTGGGCGAACAAAATCGACGTGGATATCCCGCTGGGCAAACAATTGTACGGCCACGAACTGCGTACCGGCGGTTACTTCAGCCGCACTGAGCTCTTTGACGATATCAAAGCCGGACTGAACAACGGGCATCTCTACGAGGTCCATGGGCGCTTGGTGCTGGACTTTCTGAACCAGTTCTGGAAGACGCAATGGATCGGCATCGGTGGATCGTATGTCTGGGGCAGCAACTTCAGTGGCTGGTCGGTCGGGGCCGACGTCGCATTCCGGTTCTGACGAGAACTCGGCCTGCTGCTTAGGACATTACTCAGGCACCCAGGGAGATCGATAGCAAAGCGTGCCGCTGCGCGACGCCGGTTGACTTGGTCTCTATTCTGTGGCTTAATTACTACGTAAACTATGGCTACGAAGAGACACCAGGAACCCGCCCGTCGGCGACGGGCGTTGAAGAAGTCTGCCACGCAGATCGGGCTGGCGGGCGAGTACGTGCCGGCGACCCCGATCCGGGCGGCGTTCTGGGCTCGCGCCAGCGCGGCGCTGAAGCGGATCGCCGAGCGTGCCGACGAAAGTTCCTTGCAGAGGGCCGTCGCGGCGCCGACCGACGCAGGCGCCTTGGCGCGGGCCATTTCAGATTATTCCGGGGGGAGCGGTGCGGTGGAGGACCTCGATCCGCTGGCCGCACTGATTGCGCGGGGTGCTGAACAGAAGGTCGAACTGTTGAAACACGCAGGCGGCGCCTTGCCAGTCAGCAATGTCGCCAAACTACTCGGGATCTCGCGCCAAGCGGTGGATAAGCGTCGGCGCGAAGGGAAGCTGCTCGCCATTCCGCGCGGCGCGGATTACGTCTATCCCGCTTGCGAGTTCGCGGACGATGGGGTCGTACCGGGTCTGGCCGAGATTCTCGGACAGTTCGGCCTGCAGCGCTCCTGGGCGGCGCTGGCGTTTCTGGTCACTCCCGATGATCAACTCGGTGGACTCTCGCCGCTCAAGGCACTTCAGCGGAATGACGCGAGACTTAGGGAGCCCACACTGCGTCTCGCGCGCGCCGCGGCCGGCGATGGCTTTAGTTGACGACCTTCCTCCGCCACCCGACTCTTTCTCGCGCGGATTGCCGATCGCCGGCATCGAGCGGGGCACGAAGTGGTGGCGCATTCACAAAACGAACAATTCGCCCGTCTTCTTCGGCCCTGCGCCAGGCGGTCCCCCGACCTATCGGTTCGACGCCCCGGGCGGTGAATACCGGACTCTCTACCTAGGACAGACGCTCAGCGCCGCTTTCATCGAGACGCTGCTTCGCAATCCGCGCATCCCATTTGTCGAGCGGACCGAGATCGAGATCCGCTCCGCCAGCGCTCTGGCCAACGACCATGTGCTCAAGCTCGTCGATTTTCGCGGTGGTGGGTTGTCCCAAATCGGGGCTGACAATCGACTCACTACCGGATCCTACGCGGTCGCCGGACAGTGGGCCCTCGCGCTGTGGCAGCATGCGGATGCCCCTGACGGCATTCTGTACCGTTCGAAGCACGATCCCAAGCATATCTGCACCGCGATCTTCGATCGCGCGCACTGCCGATTCAGCGTGTCTTCCTCCCAGTCGCTCACGGACATCCCACATCAGTGGGCGCCGATCCTGAACGCGCACCGCAAGGGCATCGCGTAGATCCAGCACGGGTTAAGTCACACCGTGGTTGGATTCGTTGGACTCACGTGTTTTGAGGGTCGGCCCAATAGCCTCACTCGGGATTTACTCGCGCCTCACCCACAGCTGCATCAATGCGCGGAAGCTCGGTACGGGCCGATAGTTGAATTGCTGTTCGACCAGGGACAGGTTCGGGAACCGTTGTATCAAGGCGAGGATAGCCTCTTGAGTTTCGACACGCGCCAGATGTGCTCCCAGGCACAGATGTTTGTTGCCACCAAACGCCTGGTGCCGGATGTCCTTTCGGCGAATGTCGAAGCGGTCGGGCTCGGGATTCGCGTTGGGATCGCGATTGGCGCTGGCCAGCGACACGGTTATGCTTTCGCCCTTGTGCATCGGGCACCCGATGACTGAGGTATCCGCCGGTACCACCCGATTCGCCTGGATAACCGAGCTGTCATACCGGAGTACCTCTTCAACGGCGTTGACGATCAGCTCCGGCTGGGCGCGCAGTGCTGCCAGCTGGTCCGGATGCTGGAGCAGTGCTTTGATGCCGTTCGCGATGAGATCGCTCGTCGTGACATTGCCCGCGACCAGGATCAAGCTGCATTGCGAGATTATCTCCGAGTCGGTCATCCGATCCCGGTCGTCATTGGCCGCGATCATCGTGCTGATGAGGTCAGTGCCGGTCTGTCGCCTGCGCGTCTCGATAACGCGGCCGAGATATTCGGTCAAAGCCTGCTGAGCAACGGCGCCGCGCGCACTCTGCTCGGGTAGCTTCAGCGGATTGAAGAGGCCGGCAGTGATGTCTTCCGACCACTTCTTGAAGGTGGTGCGCTCCGCATGGTCGATACCGAGCATTTCGGAGATGATGATGACCGGCAAGGGTGCGGCAAACGACTCGACGGCATCGAAACGGGCCTCCGTGATGGTATCGAGGAGTTCTGCGACGTTGGCCCGTATTCTCGGTCGCAACTCCTCCACAGCCTTGGCACTGAAGGGTTTGCTCACCAAGGAACGCAACCGCCGGTGGTCCGGGTCATCCATAAAGAGGATGGAGTTGATCGTGATCGACATGCCGGACTCCTTGGCGTTGGATGCGATCCGTCCGGTATAGGACTCAGGAAGAGCGCTGTTGATATCGTTGGACAGGTCTTTGTTCCGCAGCACTTCGCGCACGTTGTCAAACCCCGTCACGAACCAGCGCGAGAGCGCATTGTCGCGGTGGATCGGCTCGGCGTCACGGAGTCGCTTCAGGACAGGGTAGGGGTCGTTCAGAAATGCCTCGTCGAAGGGCGTCAGTTGAACTCCGGTCGGGATCGGAGTTTCGGCGGCATTTGCGGAGTCCATGGCTGTCTCGAGTGTTGTCGCGGACATGTACGGTTCCTTTCGTTGCAGGTGAGCGTCCGCCGCAAATTCATGCGGCTGTAGGCGCTGAGGATTGCCATCGGCGTGTTGATTGGCGTGACCATCAGAGCCATGCGCAGAATAGAGAATGGGTGTATGCGCGTCGTGATGCCACGACGCCCTTTTTCTAGGACCCCGACGCACTCCTGACCTACGCTCGGCTGCGACCGGGTCGGCAAACAAGAAAAGCGAAGGAGGGTTTTAAGATAGCGCCGCCTTGGCGGGCTTTCTGAAAGGGGACAGCGTGTTACTCGAAGTCATCCGGCTCCGGCCTGGGGGCCTGTCGACCGCGATAATTTTCCAAACGAAGGACACTGCGCCGATAGTCGGCGCGGGCCGGCTTGTAGTCACACATGAGGCCAATTGGAGCTCGCTCCGTTTTGCAGCCTTGGTAGTCGCCCTCCAGGGTGAGAGGTACCAGAGAAGTGATTTCATTTTGCGATGTAAGTGATCATCTTAGACACCTCGCAACTGCTTGGATTGCGGTATCGAGCGACGCCGATTTGGATTAGCATACCTTCGCTGGGTGAGAGTTAGGTTTCAAAACAAATGGGGAAATGTCATGACGGAAAACGTTTATAAGGTGGTCGAACTCGTCGGAACCAGCACAGAGTCTTGGGAGAAGGCAACTGCCGCGGCGATCAACCGAGCAAGCAAGACGCTGCGGGACCTGAGAGTTGCGGAAGTTGTAAAGCTCGACGTGCAGATTAAGAACGGGAAGGTAGAAGCCTATCGATCACGGCTCAGCGTCTCATTTAAGTACGAGAGCAAAAGCTGATCGTATCCGTCGAAAGGAACATTGACGATCCCTGACGCCACGACCCCGGGCGACCGCATTGCCGACCTCGACGCTGGGGGCGTGACGCGATGCAGCAATCATCATGATGGTGCTTTGTCGGTGGCGCACCCGCGTGTAACGC
>WNFT01000752.1_pt1 | contig 27196 bp, 26 predicted proteins | sample 5400191 | NCBI WGS metagenome assembly WNFT01 (sample SAMN13153359, study PRJNA577476) | soil metagenome | isolation source: 80 cm saprolite under Madrone tree | place: USA:California | collected 2016-06-14 | reverse complement strand
ATCCCATCACCAGATTGACGAACATGCCGGCGAGTGACTGATAGTAGAAACGTCCGCGCACCGGAAAGAAGAGTTGCTTGCGCCACTTGGTCCTTCGAAACAAAACTGTCGAGACAGTGTACAGATCGAAGAACGATCGATGATTAGCCACCAGCAGAATCGGCCGGCGGTGATCGGCGGCTTCAATGTTTTCGAGGCCATAAACGCGCATCAGATTGTAACTCGAAAGATGAATCCAACCCGCGCCGAAAACACTCTGGCACCAAGTCCAGAATCGTTTCCAGCGGCCTTGGTTCATGCGATGCGTGACGCGGAAGGCGAAGCGTTCGAAAGCTGAGAGGACGACGAGTTCCTCGACTGTGGGTACAAGCGGTGCTTCCGGCATGTCGGTTTCTGATGAAACCCGAAGGCGCTGTTCTTTAAGGAATTCTCTAAACCTGGCAGATCTCTCAGGGAATGCCTGCATTCGCCTAATCGTCTCCTCGGGCGAATTCTCTGTCCCGATCCCAAACTTCCTTCCCTGCTTGTAACGAACATGAATTTCCCGCTGGAGCTCATCGTCCAGGCAATCGGAGTTATCAGGATCATCCTTGATCATTGGTTGAATGTAAGCGAACAAGTTACAGAACCGCGAGCGGCGGCGACCGGCCCTGGGTACGCAGTCGTCCCGACTGCTTAGCCTCAGCACTGACGCATGCACAAGCGGTCGGGACGACTGCGTACCCAGGGCCGGTCGCTACCGCTCGCGGTTCTGTAACTCACTCAATCGAAAAGTACCTTGCCTCCGGATGATGAATGATAATCGCGGAAGTCGACTGTTCGGGATCGAGTTGAAATTCTTCAGTTAATTCAACATCGATGCGCGAAGGATCAAGTAATTCGAAAAGTTTTGCCTGGTCCTCGAGATTCGGACACGCCGGATAACCGAAGGAGAAGCGCGATCCTTGATAGCCCTGACGAAATAGCTCATTAAGATTCTTCGCGTCGCGATCGGCGATATTGAGCTCTTGACGGATGTGTTTGTGCCACAACTCAGCCAACGCCTCGGCGCTCTCGACACTCAGACCATGAAAATAAAGATAGTCGGCATAGTTGTCGCTTTTGAAAAGCTCGTGTGAATATTCGCTGGCGCGGCGGCCCATGGTCACCAGATGAAACGCGACAACATCCATGCGGCCTGAATCAACCGACGCGAAGTAATCCGCCAAACACAGGCGCTTGCCCGACGGTTGGCGCGGAAAAGTGAAGCGAACACGCTCCGTCTCGGCGTCGTCATGGTAAACAATCAAATCATTTCCGGATGATTGGCAATGGAAGTACCCATAAACCGCTTTGGGCACAAGCAATCCATCGCGCTCGCTGCGGTCCTTCACTTCCTCAAACACTGGACGCACATGCTCGGCGACGAAGGCTCGATACTCCTCGGCGGACTTTCGTCCCTGCTTGAACTGCCACTGACCTTTGAACAGCGCGGTCTCATTGATGTAAGCGAAGACGTCCCCCAACGTAATGTCGTGGACCACGCGTGAGCCAAAGAACGGCGCCGCTGGAATCGGCACATTCGTGCGAACATCCGAGCGGACGGTGTGGGTGATATCGCCAGGGATCTTTGTGACGCCACGCGGTCTCACAGTCTTGCGCACGCCGAGTTTCGCCTCTTCGGCCATTAATTCTTCCGCCTCTTCGGCAAGTTCGAGAGTTACTGGCAGGCTGGAAGCCTCCGTACCGCCCGCAAGATGCGGGCGCTCTTCGCCGCCTCCGTTCATCAATTTGTCCATCGTATGCAGGCCGGCGAATGCGTCGCGCGCGTAGAACAAAGTGCCTTTATAACGCGACTTCAAATCGTCTTCGACATAACGACGGGTCAGTGCCGCGCCTCCCAAAATGACCGGCACTTCGATCCCCCGCTCATTCATTACTTCGAGATTCTCTTTCATGATGAGCGTCGACTTCACCAGCAGCCCGCTCATGCCGACGGCATCGGCTCGATGCTCTTCATAAGCGCTGAGAATCGCGTCGATAGTCTGCTTAATGCCGAGATTGATAACGCGATACCCATTGTTCGTGAGAATGATATCTACCAGGTTCTTGCCAATGTCGTGCACGTCGCCCTTGACCGTCGCCAGCACCATCGTGCCTTTTGCAGTCGCGCCGCCCTTCTTTTCCATGAACGGTTCGAGAAAGCGGACGGCAGTTTTCATTGCTTCGGCTGATTGCAAAACGAAAGGAAGCTGCATCTGGCCACTGCCGAAAAGTTCGCCGACGACTTTCATACCTTCGAGTAGAATGTTATTGATGATGTCGAGCGCCGAATAGGTTTCGAGCGCCAGCTTTAGGCCCTGTTCCAGCCCGATCTTTTCGCCGTCGATGATGTGATACTTCAGACGCTCTTCGACAGTTTCACCGCGCGCCTCTTTTTTCTTTGATTTAGTGGTGACGCCCTCGAAGAGTTTGGTGAATTCGACCAACGGATCGTAAGTGCACACGTCGCCATCAAATTTGCGTCGATCATAGATGAGATCGAGCGCCACTTTCAGTTGACGCTCTTCGACTCGGTTGAGCGGCTCAATCTTGCTGGCATTTACAATCGCTGAATCAAGGCCCGCCGTCACCGCCTCGTGCAGAAATACCGAGTTGAGAACGATTCGCGAAGCCGGATTGAGTCCAAACGAAACGTTCGAGACTCCGAGAATCGTGAAAGCTCCCGGCAGTTCCGTCTTGATTCGTCGAATACCTTCGATTGTTTCGAGCGCGTTGCGGCGGTCTTCTTCAATGCCGGTCGATATCGGCAGCGCCAGCGCATCGAAGAAAATATCGTCGGCTGGAATGCCGTATTCCTCGGTCGCCCGGTCGTAAGCTCGCTTCGCGATGTGGAATTTTCCTTCGGCGGTGCGCGCCATTCCCTGCTCATCAATCGTGCCGATAACCACGCCGGCCCCGTATTGTTTTGCCAACTCAAGCACCTTCGCAAAGCGCGGCTCGCCATCTTCGTAGTTCGTTGAATTCAGAATGCACTTGCCGCCTGCATGTTGCAGTCCTGCTTCCATCTTCTGCCATTCAGTCGAATCGAACATCAGAGGGATTTTGACGTTCGTTACGAGGCGCGATGCCAGCGCGTGCATGTCTTTCTCGCCGTCACGGCCGACGAAATCAACGTTAACGTCAAGCACATGCGCGCCCTCGCGCTCCTGCTCGCGCGCAAGCGAAACCAAGCCGTCCCAGTCTTCGACATTGAGTAAGTCGCGCATCTTCTTTGAGCCACTGGCGTTAACGCGTTCGCCGACGATCAAGAAGGACGTATCCTGCCGATAGGGTTGCTGAATGAAGATCGAAGAACTTGCGGCCGTGCGCTGCACTTCGCGCTTTAGCGGTGGCAGGTCTTTGACTGCTTCGACGACCGCTTTCAGATGTGCGGGTGTGGTGCCGCAGCAACCGCCAACGATATTGACGCCCAAATCGCGTGCGAAGTGCTGCAACTCTTTCGCCAACGAGTCAGGTGTCTCTTTGAATACTGCGTGTCCGCCCACGTTTTCGGGAATGCCGGCATTGGGAATCACGGAGACGGCCCGGGACCAGTTCTGACAGAGATATCGGACGTTATCCGACATCTGCTGTGGGCCGGTGGCGCAATTCATCCCCATCACATCGATCGGGAAGGGCTCCAAAGCGGTGAGCGCCGCGCCGATCTCAGTTCCCATCAGCATCGTACCGAAGGCTTCGATCGTCACTTGTGCGATGACCGGCACACGCCTTTTTGATGATTCGAACTCTTCTAAGATGGCAGCGAGTGCGGCTTTCGTTTGCAAGATATCCTGACACGTTTCGACGATCAGCAAATCGGCGCCACCATCGAGCAAACCGCGCGCTTGCTCGCGATAAGACGCCTTCATATCGAGAAATGAAATATGACCTAGCGTCGGCAGCTTTGTAGTTGGGCCCATCGAGCCCGCGACCCAACGCGGCTTTTCTTTCGTTGAGAAATCGGCGGCGACTCGCTTCGCCAGTTGGGCGGCCTTCACGTTTAATTCGTAGGCAAGCCCAGCGATTTGATATTCGGCGAGAACGATCGAGGTGCTGCCGAATGAATCTGTTTCCACCACATCGCAGCCAACTTCGAGAAATCCGGCGTGAACTTTTTCAACTGCTTCCGGCATACTAATCAAAAGATGTTCCGGACAGCCTTCGAATTGCGGGCCACCATAATCATCCACGGAAAGGTCTTGCGCGTGCAGATTCGTGCCCATCGCGCCATCAAAGACGACGATGCGGTCCCTTAATATGTCGAGAAAGCTCTTTGACATGTCAGTGCGGATAAAGGCCAATCACAAATCAAGATTCCAAGATCGCAAATCACAAAAAGCCCCGCGCTGCTAACAACGCGGGGCCTTTCATGAAACCTTTTTAGAGCAGCGGTTGAAAGACTGTCCGAGCTGTTTAGCGGATTATTTTACGTGGCCGCAAGTCGCCTTAACTCACCACGTTTTGTCACGGCCTATTGAAACATTGCTCATCAATAGTGTCAAGATATGATGGCTAGTGTCAAGATATGATGGCCTGTAGTTTTCTTGACAAAAGAACTTGAAGAGGATTAAGATTCGGCTCACAATTTACAAACACTCGCACGAGCATAAGACAAGCTCCGGGTCTAAAGTTAATGATCTTCCCCATTGATTAATAATATACTTCCCGCTAAGCAACTATTACGAGCTCATACCTTCTTGAAGTAACTTACCCGCTCATATCGGAAAGGAGCAAGACAATGGAAGAGACGTTCAAGCACCTAATGGTTGCTGGAGATTTCCGATCGCTTGCCTTCCAGTTCGGATTCTGCCTCATAAACACACTCCTCCTAATCTATCTCGTCGCACTAACTACTAGGAGTTTCACATATATCAAGAGCCATACATGGCTTTTCATTGACACTGTTGTTGCTACAACTCTCTCATTCGGTCTGTACCGATTCTGCGTTGGTTTGGGACTGAAGTATTGGATGGCAGTTCTTCTGCTGACACTTTTGTCCGTTGTCGTTGAAGGTGCGGTAAAAGTGGTTGACCAAGGCAGAGCGTTGGTCGATATCGATGCAGAAAGAAAACGGTTCTTTCAGACTGACTATCGGCTCATAAGAAGGTCGTCAATATTTGTAGTAATCTTGATGATTGTCATTTGGACAAGTACAGCCGGCAGGAAATAAGCGTAATTGGCATGAAGGAGTTTTTTCAGCACTGGATTGACAAGACAAGCGCTCTTGTAACTAATTGGCCCGCGCTTGATCGATATACAGCCATTGGGCTTTTCCTCGGAGTGGCCGGGATTGCGTTCAACCTCGTTCCTTTATGGAGATCCAAGAAATGGGCAGAGCTAGTACTGGACAAAGCTATGAATAATCTAAGGAACAAATTAAGAGCCCGTTTGAATCGCCCAGAGCTTATGACGGCAAGATCGATAAGAGGACTAGCACTTGCCATTCAGCAATCGACTCAATCTGCGGTGATTACGGATGCCGCAATCACCAAAACGATCAGGGAGCTTGCGTTGGAGTTGGAAGAGGAGAGTAAGCATAAGGGGAAAGATCTCACGCGTAGACTTCGAACCTTGAATGATGTTCTTAAGGAATTCGATCCCACCGGTCCCCAGTTACTATCCATTGCCTTTCACGACCGAATTCTAGCGTACGTTCTATCGGTTCTAGGGATAAGTCTTACAATCTTTTATATTCAATTCTCACTTACATACTATGGCTCTCATCTAACTGTAAATATTGCTATTTGGACATTGGCCTTCCTTCAAGGTTTTATTATCATATCTACAATTCGTGCCGTGAGTTTTTGGCGAGACCGATATTTTCTGGTTAATTCTCAATCTACCGATTCTCTTGAGTCAAAATCTCCTCGCGCTATTCTCGATTTTTTTCTTTCCAAGGCGATCTCAGCAAAATTCTCGGTACATACCGGTTGGGCCGCCACTTGGGAAGAATTGCTATTTCGAGTGTTACCTTACCTCTTCATTCCCTATTTAGTGGCTTTGGTCACGTTTAAGATTGGCAAGCTGATAAACATTGACGATGTGGTTCTACGCAACGTGATCGGCACTGAACTAGTCGTACTTTATCTGGTCGCCATCTTTTTTGGCACTTGGGTATTCGCAGCATGGCATGAATTCAATCATTTCAAGGTAAAGAGTCTGCGCAAAAAGCTGAACCTGCTTTATCGAGATGTTAGGCTAATTGAGCTGGGGCATAAGCCCTTTCAAGAGCGAACTATAAGAGACTACATCTCTATCTCTAGAGAACTTTGGATTCTCACCGGTACAAAGGCCTATAGGGAAATGGCTGATGAATACTCGGCAAAGGTTCAAAATCATGGTGTCGAAGAGTCCGTAGAGGTGACACATATTTGACTCGAAATCCTTAAGCCGCTGGCCGCCCCGCTTCAGCCGATTTAGATCACTTGCTCGGAGGGGCTGGGCTCCCGCGTGTCGGCAGCCTGCCGGTGCCAAGCCCTACCTTTCCTATTTACCATTTACGATTTACCATTTACCATCTCATTTCATGCGTCGCGCAATTTATCCAGGTTCATTCGATCCGGTTACCAATGGGCACCTCGATATTATCCAACGCGGCTGCAAGCTCTTTGATGAAATCATAGTCGCGGTTTTGGTCAATCCGGAGAAGACCGCATTCTTCACCATCGAAGAGCGCTGCGACATCCTGGGCGAAGTGCTGAAGACGATCAATCGCAGCGATTGCCACGTAAAGGTGGAAAGTTTCGCAGGCTTGATGGTGCAGTATGCTGCCGAGCGAGAAGCGAACGCGATCGTGCGCGGCATCCGCGCGATCTCGGATTACGAATATGAATTGCAAATGGCATTAATGAATCGTCGCCTGCGACCGAGTTTGGAAACAGTTTTTATGATGCCGGCGGAAGAATATTCCTACGTTAGTTCGCGGCTGGTGAAAGAGGTCTTCCAGCTAGGAGCCGGAATCGAGGGCCTAGTACCGCCCCTCGTCGAGCAGCGGATGAGAGAGAAAACCAAATGATGACACAACCAACGCTTTCGTCTTTTCAAGATTCCGAAAATGTCTCGCGCATGAAAGCTTCCTCGACACTGGCGGCAATGCAGGCTGCGGAAGCCATGCGCGCCGCCGGTGTTGACGTGGTCGATCTCGGAGCCGGCGAGCCCGATTTCGACACCCCACAGAACATCAAAGACGCCGCAGCCGAAGCGATGCGCGCCGGGAAGACTAAATACACTCCCGCGGCAGGAACGCGCGACTTGCAGCAGGCGATCATCGGTTTCTACAACCGGGAATTCCACGCGAACTATGAGCGGAATGAAGTAATGGCGACATCCGGCGGGAAGCAGGCAATCTTCAATGCCGTGGTTTCTCTGATCAATCCCGGCGACGAAGTCCTGATTCCAAAACCATATTGGGTTTCGTTTCCCGAGATTGTCGCCTTTGCGCGCGGCAAGTCGATTTTTATCGAGACCGAAGAAAACGACTTTGTGCTAACCGCCGACATGGTTCGGAGAGCGACCACGCCGCGAACGAAGCTGATTATCCTGAATTCGCCCGGCAATCCTTCGGGACGGGTTATTCCGCCCGCCGAGTTCCTGCAAATCATGGAAATCGTCGCGGAGCGTGGCCTGTATGCCATCTCGGATGAATGCTACCTGCGTTTTGTTTATCCGCCCGCCACGGTTTTTAGCGCCGCATCATTGCGGCCTGAGCTGCGGCGGCATTTGTGCATCGCCGGATCGTTTTCAAAGACCTACGCGATGACCGGCTGGCGGGTGGGTTATTCGCTCACGAATGCTGAATGGACGCGCGCGATGCTAAAGGTGCAAAGCCACTCGACCAGCAACGTCACCTCAATCTCACAAGCGGCCGCCGCTGAAGCTTTCAATGGACCGCAAGACTCCGTGGCCATGATGCTCTTTGAATATACGCGGCGCCGCGAATGGCTGCTGAAGGCTCTGAATGAAATTCCCGGTCTTCGTTGTCCACATCCGGAAGGTGCGTTTTATGCCTTTCCCGACCTGCGCGGATGCTTGAAAGGAAAACTGAGAACGTCTGGCGACTTCGTCAATGAACTGCTGGAGAATGAGAAAATTGTGGTCACCGATGGCGCAGCTTTTGGCGCCGAAGGGTTCATGCGTATTTCATATGCGACGTCTCTGGATCGGCTGGCGGAAGGGGTTAAGAGAATACGCAGAGTGGCGGAGCGGAGCGCCTAGCTTTGGAGTTGCGCCGGCAAAGCGAAGCAGCAACGCCGCTGTAGATAATTCTTCGAGATCGCAGTGTCAGAACCGCGAGCGGTAGCGACCGGATAATAATGGCAACCGAGTTGAACCGCACCCTCGTAGTCTAATCACGCCGACTCGTACGATCCGGTCGTTACCGCTCGCGGTTCTGACACGCCAGTCCGAAAGCGGCTCGCCCTGCGCTTCCGACCTGCTAACAAAAGAGGCGAGACAAAGTCCCGCCTCTAAACGTTTTGCGAGTTGAATAGCTCGCGCGTCAGTACAGATTGAAATTGTACTCTAACTGCATCCACATCGAAACGGGATGGCCATCCTTCGTCGCCGGTACAAATCTAATCTGCTTGGCCGCGGCGATCGCTCGCTCAGTCAAACCATCAGACAAACCCGACACAGCGTGGATATTTGTGACTTGGCCGTTCGATGAGAACACTGCTCGAAGCACTACCGTTCCCGTAATCTGGTTTTTGCGAGCTGCCTCTGTGTAAGTAGGCTCGGGCTTTTCCAGGACTCGCGCCTTACTCGTGACGTCCTTGCCACTAAAAATCTTATTGTAATCGTTGCCGCCGCCGCCACCGCCGGGGCCGCCGCCACCTTCGCGCCGGTCACCGCCGCCCGTATTGCCGCCATTGCCCGGACCATAGCCGCCGCCACTGCCTGGTCCAACTCCTCCGCCTGTGCCGCTACCGATCCCATTCCCAGTACCAGGCCCGGACGAAGGCGTGGTTGACTTGGATTTCGGATCGCCGTAGTTCAGGTTCCGCGTATCGGGTGGGAACAATGCTGGATCGGCATCGAGCGTCGCCGGCATTGGAAGCGCTGGATTCTTGATTACCGGAGGATGCGGATCTGGAGCGACCACTTGTGGAATGCGCAAGTCAGCTTGCGGGAGTTTGCCGAACGATGCAGGAGCCTGCTCTTCACGGCCGCCACCGCCACCGCCGCCGGCCTTTTCCTGTTTGGGTTTGCTGCCGCCGCCGTTGCCTTTGGCCATTCCGGCCGTGCCTTCATCAGGCGTAGGCTGTGAATTCGGGATATCCGAAATCATCTGGGTGAGTTCCAGGTCGTCGTCCTTAGCGGCTTCGGCGGCCTTGGCCATCTGATGTCGGTCCCAGACAAAGAGGCCACCAACGACGAAACCCAGGACCGCGAATGCGGCGATTATTCCCGAAAGGACGTTGCGCGAATCCGAAGGGCGCGCGCCCATTATCGCCGCGCCGCGATCGCGACTAAGCGAAGTCGCAAACAAAGCGAGGAGTCCGCAAAATGCGAGGATACCAACCACGAAGAGACTCTTGCGCGAGACTCCAGTACCTCCTCCTTGCGTGCGATCGAGAAGGAAGATAAGTCCGACCAAAGCAGCCATTGCGGCCAGCGAAAATCCGGATGCAATGACCACATCGCGACTGGCGAAGAAGTGGCTAATCATCTGACCATAACCCTGCGCCGATCGCTTGACGAAGCCAAATGGATCTCGTTTGAATTCCGGCCACGTCAATTGATAGTTATGGGCCACGCCACCCAACTCGTCAGCCAGGCGAGAAAGCAAGCCGGCATCTTCCAGAATCGTCAGATGATATTCGCCGACGTTCACCGCATTCAGCGTAGCGGCCTTTGCAGCCGGCGCTGTCGCCGACGTTGCCGTCGCAACCTCGAAGTATTCCGGCTCGGCTGCTGCCTTACTGGTTACACTTTCCGCCACCGGATAAAAAGCTTCGATCTCGCGCGCCGGCGCGCTAACTGGCGCTGCTGGGGCCGTGGGAACCGCGCTGAGTGGCGTTCCGTCAACCGGGCAAAAACTAAACCGGTCAGCAAACTGTTCCTCGCATGTGCTGCAAAATTTCATCGCTACTACCTCGCTATCGCTATCCCGTTGGGAATGAAATGCTGAATTCAACGCCGCGGGCTTCTCCATCACTCGTTGATAAGTCGCCGCGACGCGATTGTCCAAAGAATTAGGAGCGTCCGGAGCGCTCCACTGTCTAAGTAAGCTTCGCAGTTCGTCGTCCTGCATGAACTTGGAATCAAAATCGCCCATTACTTAAAAAACCTGTCGCTCATGCGGGCTGACCTGCGTCATTCACGCCCGCCTCAATGTAGCAGTTTCACGGCCAATTCGGAAATACCGATCAAGCCCTGCTCTTAGCTTTTCGCGAGCTCGAAACAGCCGCGCCTTCACCGTGTTTGCGTCGGCGCCCACGATGCCGGCAATCTCAGCCAGCGAAAGTTCTTCATATTCGAAAAGAACCAGTGCCTCGCGTTGCAGCGGAGGCAAACTTGCGATTGCCCTTTGGACTACTTCGGCCAGCTCATTGTCGAGCACCCGAGCCATTGGCTCGTGCCGATCCGCCGGCTCTTCCTCCAGTCCCTCGATTCCGGTCTCACGCGCGAAACTGTTGTATCGCTTCGCGGCCAAATTGCGCGCTGCTGCATAAATATAAGTGCGCAGCGAGGCGCGTGAGGAATCAAACCTTCCGGGCTCTTTTATCAAACTCAGGAAGCAATCGTGCGTCACGTCCTCTGCCGCTTCAACCGATCCCAACAGCCGATATGCGAAGCGAAAGATCGGATCGCGGTAACGCTCGTACAGGATTTGAAAAGCTGCTGTCTCTCCGTGCGCGGCCTTTTCCACCAGCCGTTCGTCTGTCACCAGATCCGTCAATCAAAGCGCTCGATCCTGTAGGAAAAGCTTCCTACTCCTTTATTACGTCTAATCGCCCAGAAGTTACGAAAATTTTTCGTCCGTACGCCAAACTTCTTCGCCGAAGGCTGATTATACTATCTCTTACCACGCTTTTCGGCAGTTGGCGCCCTCGGATAAATCCCGCCGGTCACGGGCTTTGATGCCGCTTAAGGGCTTCAGGTTGACGCGTTTGTCCGTGACATCTAAACTCTTTTTCGCAGCATCCCAAAGGCTCCTGAAGCGAATCCACTAACGCTGGACATGAACCGCCGGTGCTCGAGGGATCGGAATACTGATTCATATGATTAATCAACTTACCGGCCGCTCGATCTGTCTTCTGCTGATTGCGCTCGTTTCTGCCCAAATCTCTGCTCAATCGCCGCCGGAACCTGTTCGAGAACAGCTCTTGAATGGACTGACGATCCTCCTTTGGGAGCGATCTGATGCGAACGTCCTCTTGAAGTTGCGAGTGCACAGTGGCGCGGCTTTCGATCTGGCAGGTAAGGGTGGGACGATGGCGCTCTTGGGAGACGCGCTTTTCCCCGATCCGGCCACGCGCGAATACGTCGCAGAACAGTTGGGTGGAAGGCTTGAAGTCAGTACCAGCTACGATGCGATCGAGGTCACCATTTCGGGCAAGTCAAGCGAGTTCGAACGCATGGTAGAGTTCCTGCGTGGCGGGTTAGTATCAACCCAGTTGACGCCCGAGAATGTAGCAAAACTTCGCGAGGCAAGAATCAAACAGCTTTCGGATAAGCAGACGGCAAGTTCCGAAGCCAACCAGGCGATCGCCGCGCGTCTGTTTGGCGCCTTTCCCTACGGACACCCGATTGGCGGGACACTCGAGAGTATCACCAGAATCGAGCGCGCTGACCTGTTGCTCGCGCGCGAACGTTTTCTTAATGCCGACAACGCTACTCTGGTAGTGTCCGGTGGGATTGATAAAGCGCGCGTAATGCGTACATTGAGGCAGCTCCTCGGATCGTGGCAAAAAGGCGATCGTATGGTGCCTGCGACCTTCCGCCCACCCAATCGGGCCGACAGTCGCGTTCTTCTGCTCGATCGGCCCAGTGTAGCAACCGCAGAGATTCGCTTGGCCGTGCGCGGTCTGGCGCAATCCGATCGCGACGCCTTCGCGGCTTCGATTCTCGCGCGCATCCTTCGCGACCGCTGGCAAACATCACTCCCCGACCTCTCGTCGATTTTCGTGCAACTTGAAGCACACTCATTGCCCGGTTCGTTTGTGCTGGGGGCTTCCACGCCAACGGCGTCCGCCGCCAAGGCAATCTCATCCGCGCAAGAGGTCATGCGATCGCTCGCAGCCACGGGACCTACAGCCGGGGAAGTGGAACGTGCTCGGGCCGATCTGCTGACAGAGATGACGAGCCGGACGACCAAACCCGAAATGATCGCGGAGTTGTGGCTTGAGGCCGATGCTTACAAGCTTCCAGGGTTGAATACCCAGTTGAATTCGGTCCGAAGCCTCAGCGTTGGAGACATTCAACGCGTCGCCGGAAAACTGTTCACAAATGCTTCGTTGGCTCTGGTCGCAGTGGGCGATTCGGCGCGGCTTAAAAGCAGTCTTGGCGAGAACGTCGAGCTAGGCACCGATAAAGCGAACTTAAAGACTGCCGCTGATCCTGTTTTGCCGACGAAGAAGCCCTGAGAGATTTTACAAACCTATCGCAAGCCGCCTGCAACCATTGATCCTTCGCCATGGGCTTTACTAACCCCGGACAGAAGATTTCAACTGAAGATCATGCTCGGCGGGTGCGCGAAATGTTCGCGCGAATCTCGAAGCGATATGATCTACTGAACCATCTGCTGTCGGGCAATATTGATAAGCGATGGCGGCGAGCTGTTACCGAGAAGCTGCGACCGCTGATTCCGGCCAATGCGAACATTTTGGATGTAGCTTGCGGGACCGGAGATTTAACAATTGCGTTATTTGAAAACACGGGTGCGCGAGCTATCGGCGTAGATTTTTGCCGGCCCATGCTGGAACTGGCGGCGCGAAAATATCCTCGGCTGCTACTTGTCGAGGGCGACGCGCTGCAACTTCCGTTTGGCGATGCCGCATTCGACGCGGTCACGATTGGTTTTGGCTTGCGAAACCTTTCCAGCACCGAAGACGGCTTGAAAGAACTGCGGCGAGTTTTGAAACCGCGTGGGCGAGCAGCAATTTTGGAATTTTCGAAACCCAGAGTGCCGGGGTTTCGCGCGCTATCGACGGCGTATTGCAATTACCTGCTACCGCGAATCGGTGGAATCGTTAGTGGTTCGCGGAGCGCTTACCGATACCTTCCGGATTCGGTTGCGAGATTTCCGGATCAGGAAGCGCTCGCGGGTTTAATGCGCGATGCAGGTTTTGACGAAGTCGAGTTTGAGAATCTGACCGGTGGCATTGCTGCTTTGCACGTCGGTCGCCGAATTTAGCTGTCCGACAAACTTCAGTTTGTCGTCTGGCTAAGAATCGACAAACTGAAGTTTGTCGAATAACGAGATTGGTTGCGCCTGCAAAGGCCGCAGCCAAAACAGCGTAGTCCGTGGGACTCGCCTAATCGGATTTACGGTTCGGTTGTCGGGGCCGAGTCGAAACCATGATGATAGCGAGTCCCACACGGCTACGTTCCTTTTAGGTCCGAAAAGCTTTAGCTTGTCGCCTCTGTTAGACCGCCCTTCGCTTGGCCCGCCGTGCGAAAGTTCGCCGCACCTCACAACAATTTGATATCATTCGCGCTCGATCCCGCGCATACTTTTCTAGAACATGAGTCGCACTCTGCTTGGATTACTGCGCCGCATAGGTTTGCTCATTCTAGTCGTGTGGTCGGTGGTTTCCCTGGTTACCCTTCTGATTGAGTTGGTGCCCGGAGATCCCGCGCTAGCGGTCCTGGGAGATCAGGCCGCTCCCGAACAACTAGCCCAGTTTAGAGCCAAACATCGCTTGGACCGGCCGGCTTTTTTCTTCGGCTTCCCTAGCGATGACCGGGGCCGTCGCCATTTTCGCTGGTTTGGACTCGACAATCGTTATGACGATTACTGGGTTGCAATCCTGCACGGCGACTTAGGAACTTCGTTCCGGACTGACGAACCGGTCATCAATTTAATCTTCGAACGCTATCCGGCCACCATTGAGCTCGCGGCCGCCGCGTTGATTATCGCCGTCTGTATTGCGATTCCGCTCGGAGTCATCGCCGGAAAGAATCGAGGCACTTGGATCGACAATGCTCTATCGGTCGTGGCCCTGGTGGGAATCAGCCTGCCAAGCTTCGTTATCGGACCCATGCTGGTTTACATCTTCGCGGTAAAACTCGGCTGGTTGGCGCCCTCAGGACGGTTTGACGCTAGCGACTTCATTCTACCGTCGTTCACGCTGGGCGCCGCGCTGTCCGCGATCCTGACGCGAATGGTACGTTCGTCCGTTATTGAAGAATTGAACGAAGGCTATGTCCGCACTGCGCGCGCGAAGGGCTTGAGCGAACGGAGCGTTGTCTACAAGCATGTGCTGAAGAACGGTCTGATTCCCGTGGTCACAGTTCTCGGTCTCCAACTAGGCGTTTTGCTTGCGGGCGCTATCATCACGGAAAAGATCTTCGGCTGGCCGGGATTAGGTCTGCTGCTGGTCGAAGACGGCATCGGCAAGCGCGACTATGCAATCGTGCAGGGTTGCGTATTGACGATTAGCACGACCTACATCGTCGCAAACACGCTGACCGACATGATTTATCGCTGGCTGGATCCGAGGATCAGAGTTTCATGAATTATTTGCCAGGACTTTGGACTTTGGTCTTAGGTTTTTGACAAGACTAAAAGCCAAAGACAAAGGACCCAACCCATGAATCGCCTTGGCACTATTGGTATCGTTATTATCATGGTCTTCGTTCTGGTTGCCATCTTCGCGCCGTGGATTGCCATGCATGACGTTGGTGCGACGAATTTGTCGATGCGCTACATGGGGCCGTCGGCTGGGCATTGGTTTGGAACAGACTCGACGGGCCGCGATATTTTTTCGCGCGTCGTTTTCGGGGCGCGCATCTCGCTTGAAGTCGGCATCACCGTCGTAACGGTGTCGGCTTTCGTCGGAACTTTCATTGGGGCCGTAGCGGGTTATTACAGTGGCGTGATCGATCGCTTCCTCTCGGGCTATCTCTTCAATGTGTTCCTGGCCTTCCCCGGATTGCTGCTGGCGATTGCCCTGGTTGCATTTCTCGGCGCCGGCCTGAACAAGCTGATCTTCGCGCTCTGCATCATCGGTTGGGTCGGATACGCGCGGCTGATTCGCGCGCAGGTTTTGAAAGTGCGCGAGTATGATTTCGTCCAGGCAGCGCGCGCCCTTGGGGCTGGAGATTTTCGCATTCTCTTTGTTCACATTTTACCCAACGCCATTCAGCCTTTGATCGTGCAAGCGAGTTTGGGAATGGCAGGCGCTGTCCTTTCCGAGGCGTCGTTATCATTTCTCGGCCTGGGCGTCCCACCGCCGGCGCCATCCTGGGGCGTGATGATTGAAGAAGCTCGCGATCTCTCAACACTACAAGCCGCCCCCCACGCATTGATCTTTCCCGGACTCGCGATCGCGCTCACCGTGCTCGCATTTAACTTTGTCGGTGATGGATTGCGTGAGTACCTTGATCCGCGACAGCGTCGGCGTTGATAGCTAATAGCCGTGCTAATTGCTGGACGAGAAAATGAAAAGAGTCATAATATGATCAAGCGCAGTTCACACGGAACCGCTCGTCATCGGGACGCGGGAAGACCAACCGGCGAGGCTGCGCGGGCACCGCATTGAAGCTACTGAAATCTATCGCGATGTTGAAAGCGGATACTATGTTTTTGTTGGGTCACGCGGTCGAACTCACGTGTTTCGCGATGACGGTGCGCATCACACAAGCTTCAGAACAACTCGCGCGAACCGAAATCGTCGCGTCTCATATGGCAAATGGGTACGTGTTAATCGAAAGCAGCTTCCGTTCCTACTGAAATGACATGGAAACACTTAATAAGGAAAGAATAGCATCCGTAACTCTAGTTACGTCCAAACTTTCAGAAGATGAACTGGCAATGTGCGAGGAAGCCATCACTTATGCTCTCGGTTCGCTAAGTGATGGTGACATCGAAGAGCGTTTTGGTGCGTCGCGAGATGAACTCGAAGGAACGCGCGATGATCTTCGCGAGGCGCTGACCGGACTGCGCGAGCCTGAGTTGGAGCCGGAACCCGTCGGCTGATCTCCGGGTCTTGGTTTGAATTGATTCTTTTATAAAGCAAAAAGGGGGAGATTTCATGCCAGTCGCCGCTATAGACTATCTCGACGCCATTGCGCATTTGCCAAGTGGGGCCGTTCTCCGGTTCGACGATGTGCCGTGGGAAGAATACGAACAACTGCTCACCGACTTGGGAGAAGGCTATGCGGTTCGAATCTTCTATGACAACGGAAGGATGGAAATCATGGCCCCATCAATACCGCACGAAGGAGCCAAGAACGTAATCAACACCCTGGTGGTGGCGTTGAGAGACGAACTTGACATTGACATTGAATCGGAGGGTTCGGCCACTTACCGTTCGCAATGGAAGGCCAAGGGCGCCGAGCCGGACGATTCCTTCTTCGTGCAGAATGCATTGGCCGTGATCGGAAGACATGAAAAATACGATATCGAGCGCGATCCGCCGCCTGACATTGTCGTGGAAACTGAACTCACCAGTGCTTCGCTCGACAAGTTTCCCATCTATGCGGCGCTTGGTGTTCCGGAAATCTGGCGGGAGCGCAAGAAAGTTGTGCGCTTCTATGTCCTCGGCGGAGCCTCCTACGTTGAAGTACCGAACAGCCGGGCTTTTCCATTTCTTGATTCCGTGAGCCTGTCTGAGTTTCTGGCAATTGGGTTAGCCGAAGGCTCGCGGAAGGCCGCGCGGGCATTTCGCGGATGGATGCGCGAACATCATCCCGCAACTTGAAACCGCTGCTTCCACTCTCGCTACGCCTCCTCACGATAACGCCCGAAGAATGATTCACCTTTGTGTTTGTTACTGGCCTGTCATAGGATCAAAATCAACCAAGCTTTGCTTTTCGTAGGAGGTCCCGGAATTGAAGCGACTCTTGATATCGGTGCTGCTCACGATCATGCTGTCGGGCAGTCTGGTAATTGCGGTCGGGAATAATGTCGAGCGATTCGACAAGAGTAATCACGCTGCTGCGTCCGCCCTGCCACAAGTTTATTATCGTAGACGCCATCGCCGACGGTACCTTATCGTTGTGCGACGCCGCCACTATCGCCGGAGACATTTGATGTTGCGGCGTCGACCTTATCGCCGAATCTATGTCATCAGATCGAGACGACGTTACTAGTTTGGTGACGCTTGATTGTTACTATGTCAGAGTCCCCCGAAGATCGATCCATCGCCGTTTCAATCGATCACCTCTCAAAAACCTATCCCGTTCCTTTTCTGCGGCTCAAGAAATTCTTTCGGCGCAAGTTCAAACCGCCAGTCGAGGCCCTGAGCGATGTTTCATTCCGAATCCGCGAAGGTGAAATCTTTGGTCTTATTGGACCGAATGGCGCGGGTAAAACTACGCTGACGAAGATTATCGCCACGCTGATTCAGCCCACATCGGGTGAGGTAACCGTTAAAGGTAATGACACGGTACGCGATGACGCCCAAGTTCGGCGCAATATTGGCCTCGCGAGTGCCGAAGAGCGGAGCTTCTACTGGCGCCTGACCGCTGAGCAAAACCTGTTGTTCTTTGCCAGGCTGTACGGACTCAGCGGTACTGAAGCGAAACGCAGAATCAAGACTTCATTCGAGATGTTTGAGCTGGAAGAATTGGCACCTCGTCGTTTTGCCGAACTCTCAACCGGTAATAAGCAGCGACTGGCGGTAGCGCGTGCGATGCTGGCTAAGCCTCCCGTGTTGTTACTCGATGAGCCCACGCGATCGCTCGATCCAATCGCGGCGGCGCGCCTGCGCTCCACCATCAGCTCACTCGCGCGCGACGGCGACAATCGCGTGACGATCTTTTTGACTTCGCACAACCTGGCGGAAGTCGAAGAGCTTTGCGATCGCGTGGCGATAATCAGCAAAGGCGAAATTCGAGCGCTCGACACTCCTCATAATTTGCGAGCCACGCATACGCGAAACGAAGAAGTCTCGATCGTCTTCAGTCCTGATGTGGCAGATGATGTGAATCTGGCGCTTCGTCAGGCGTTCACTGACCAGTCTTTCACTCTGGAGCGAGCGTCTGGCGATGAGCGATGGCTCCTCATCTTTTCCAGGGAAGCTGAGGACGAAAGGCTTGATAAAGTGCTTAACGTTTTGCATCAGACTCGCGCCACGGTCCGTGCAGTCGAGACGAAGCGTGCCACACTGCTCGAAGTTCTGGAGCGATACGAAGAAAATGAGCGAGCAGACACGGGAGGTAAGCGGAGCTAATGGTCCTTCTTAGGAGAATTTGGGCCTTCGTAGCGCGCGATTGGCTCGTGACTGTCAGCTATCGCATGCAGTTTTTTCTCCGCATCCTCTCGGTACTGATCGCGGTGACGACGCTCTTTTTCATCTCGAAGATTTTTGCCGGTTTTACCGATTCGCGTTTTGCTGAGTGGCACGATCCTCTGGCTGCGTGGCTAACCGGACTCGCGGTACTTAATTATTTCATGACCGGTTTTTCGAGCCTCGCCAATGCAATTCGGCAGGAACAAATGCAAGGTACGCTGGAAAGTGTACTGATGACACCCATCAGTGTGCCCACGGTTGTTGTTGCCAGTTCGGCATGGGATTTTGTCGAAGCAACTTTCTTTTCACTGCTGTACCTGATTTTTGGCTGGCTGTTCTTTGACGTGCATTATCGCGGAAGTACCTTGCTGGCCCTGGCCTTTCTATTTCTGACCACTCTGGTGCTCTCCTGTCTCGGGATTCTTTCGGCAAGCTTTGCGATGGTTTTCAAACGCGGCGATCCGTTTGGAATTTTTCTGGGCACTGGCTCGGCTCTTTTTTCGGGCGTCTTCTTCCCTACCCAACTCATCAATCAATACGCAGGGTCAGGTGTGGCTAATATCTCGAAGATTTTGCCGCCAACATATGGTCTCGACGGCATCAGGCGAGTCTTAATCGAAGGCCAAGGCTTTTCGCAAGTGCGCGAGCCTTTCGTCACTCTACTTGTATTTCTCGCGGTGTTGCTTCCCTTCTCTCTGTGGGTCTTCGGCCGTGCGGTCAGACGTGCCAAGCGCGAAGGCAGTCTGATCCAGTATTAGAATGCACTAGTTGGCTTCAGTCTTCCGCGCAATGATCGGCGCCGTCGTGTAACTGTCTCGGGCGCGCACGACCATGTTCGGATAGCGCACGCGAACCTTGATCGCTCGCTGTGCGCCGGTACTTGAGTTCTCTTTCGGATAGTAGCCAAGGCTGTACTGCACTCCCAGTTCAGTCATGATCGCTTCGAACGCCGGCCCAACCTCGCGCAGATCGTCAGCGCGATAGAAACGGCCGGCGGTCTTGTCCGCCAGGGAGCGCAGGTAAGGTTCGCTCACGGCATAACCCTGCATCAGTCTTGCCTGAACTTTCCGGCGTGCCTTTTCATTTTTAATCGAACTGAGACGCTGCGGGAGCTGCGGCAGAGTATTGTATTGCACTGTGTAAATCAGCACGTCCTGTTCGGCAATATCGGCCAGCGTGCTCTTTAATGAAGCCTGACTGTTTTGATCGACGCCGTCCGTCATCAACACGATTGCTTTGCGGCCCGGAATCTGCGCCATTCGCTTGAGCGCGAAATCAACCGCATCATATAGCACCGTTCCATCGGTTACCGGCGGTATGTGAAGCTTGGAACGACGAATCGTAGCGACATCGGTAGGTTCGCTAAGCACGTGAATCTGGCCATCGAAGGTAATCGCCATCATCCGATCGTTGAACCTCAAACGGCTGACAAAGGCGTTAGCAGCATCCCGTATTTGCGCCAATTCAAACTGTGTCGAGCCGCTCACGTCCAACATTAGCGCAACCGTGAAAGGTTTTTCGACCGAAGCGAAGTATGAAAGTTTTTGCTCAACGCCGTCTTCGTAAATGTGGAAATCTTCCTTCCGCAGATTAGCGATGTAGCGGCCGTTTCGATCCATTACCACCGCCGGTACGGTGATGAGACTGGTGCTAACCCGAACGACACTCCCTTCATCGATCTCGTTCGAACCTTTGTTGCTTGGCTGTTCTTGATTCCCGGCATAGACGCCGGTCGAGCGGAGCACTGGCCGTGTCCGAGGCTGCTCCGGCGTTTGCGCAAAACTCGCTATCGCAGTCGTCATTACTAGACCGGCTAAGAGAATCCGCGAGACTAATAGCACGTGTTTGCTTACCTCCAAAACCAAATTCCAGCTTTCGAGAAATCCGATGTTCAAGTTCAGGAAAACGACTAAAACAACGAGAATTCCCCGTCTGCCTCTCATTCACACACGGCTTCAGCCGGGGTGACCCAAGGCAAGCAACAACAGACTTTCATTTAACCGTTTCAACGGTTTCCGCGGTTTTGACGAGAGGAAACCGTTGAAACCGTTCTGAACAATCGGCGATTGGCCAGCGTTCACCCGCTTAAAACCGGGTGAGAATGAAAATATCTTTCTGGTATCATATGCCCACGAAGATGTGGCGCGTGATCAGATACACAATCTACGCTATTCTCGGCATCGTCCTCGGCGGCCTGAGCTTTGAAGCAGCGACACTTCCTCACGTTTCAGTGCTGCGCGATCAGAACCCAGCAACCACTTCGCTGATTGAAACGCGCAACCGCGAGGCTCGCAACAGCAGCAGTCAGCCTCGGCGGATACAGATTTGGATGCCACTGGAAAAGATCTCACCCAATCTTCAGCGCGCGGTCCTGGCGGGCGAAGACACCAACTTTGCCACGCATCACGGCTTTGACTATCAAGCGATTCAACGCGCGTGGGACCAGGCGCAGAAGGACGCCGACAAGGAAGCAAAGCAAGAGGGCGAGAGCGATTCGTGGCTGCCCAACCTACCGGACTTCAAGCGCGGCGCATCCACAATCTCTCAGCAGCTCGCCAAGAATCTTTATCTTTCCAGCGAGCGTTCGTTCATGCGCAAAGGCCAAGAGGCGATCATCACCTACTTCATGGAGCGTGAGCTATCAAAGCGTCGCATTCTGGAACTCTATCTCAATGTGATCGAATGGGGCGATGGAATTTATGGCGCGGAAGCAGCTTCGCAATATTACTTTCACAAGCCCGCACAGAATCTCAACGCGCGGGAAGGCGCATTTCTGTCGGCGATGATTCCCAACCCGCGAACGGTCTTCAACCCCCAAGTGAATCCCAAGCGCGTTGCTCGGCGGCAAAGAGTAATTCTGCGCCTGATGCCCAGCGTGAAGATGCCGGCCGGAACAGGCTGACGATCAACGGACCTATGGAAACAAGCGCAGAGCACCAGAAAGATCGTTGGGATCCTGAACCTCGTTGGCCGGCGCTCATCGCCGTGATTGCCGTCGGCGGCCTGTACCTCGCGCTGCCCGGGTATTTGATCATTGGCCCGCGCTGGCTGTTTCCGGCGGTGGTCATCGCTCTGCTCATCCCGACGGTGATCACGCATCGCGCAGGCAAGCACCACCTGAACAGAATTCTAGGTTTCGCGGTTACGGGTTTGGTGACCGTCGGAATGATCGTTTCGGTAGTTCTGTTGATTGCCGCCTTGCCGGCACACAGAGAATCTCCGACAGAACTCCTGCTGTCGGCCGCGTCTCTCTGGGCGACCAATATCCTGGTCTTTGCTTTATGGTATTGGCGTCTCGATGCCGGCGGCCCTCACGGTCGGGATTCGCGTTTGGGACATCCTGATGGTGCGTTCCTGTTTCCTCAGATGGCGATGCCTCCTGAAGCTAAGGTCGAAGCAGGACAACACACGTGGTCGCCAAACTTCGTGGATTATCTTTTCCTCGCCTTCAATACCAGCACCGCCTTCTCGCCGACAGACGTGCCAGTGCTGGCGCGTTGGGGCAAAGTGCTGATGATGCTGCAATCGATCATTTCTCTGACTGTGCTCGCCCTGCTCGCCGCGCGCGCGGTAAACATTCTGTGAAGTCAGCTCACGTGCTACTGCTTACTGCTCACTGCTCACGGTTCGCTGCCTACTCCCTTCCACATAAAACGCGATTCTATCGGCGAGAAAGAAATTGCATATCGAGCACGCGGCCACGCTGGCTACGTTTGCGCCGGAGATCGGCAGGCCTGCACGTCCGACCAGGATGCTCATAAAGACCAGATTGCCGGTTATTGAAACAGCGCCATTCGTTATGTTGAACTTCAACAGCCGCCGCAGCGTTTCGCCCGTCGTCGCCGAAGGCCGGTCCTTCCACGTCCACCTTTGATGCCAAACAAAATTATTCAGCACTGCCAACTCAACGGCCGCTGCGGTCGCCGCCAGATATCCTACGGGGTAGGCGCTGTGCGTAAGAATGAAAAGCGCGCCGGATTGAAGGGCAAAGCCGATGACGCCAACCACATTGAACCTTATGAAGTGAATCATTGAATCATAATCTCTAACGAACGTCAGCTAGCGGCGCTTAGAGTACCGACTTCAGTCGGGTGTTTCTTAATCGATAAAGAGCCCAACTAAAGTTTGTACTCTAAACACCATCAGACTAAGACGCTACTCTTCACTGCTTCGGAAGGCGCTCCAGTTTGTAGAGGGCGTGCGTATGCTGAATGGACAGAACAACCAGAATTAATGCCATCCCAATAATCGCGATCACTCCGCCCACGTCGTAGAGCAGATAACGCCGGTGGTATGCGCGCGGATGATAGATCAGAAAGACATTGCCGATCATCAGGAGCAGACGCATCTCAGTGGGACCCATTTTCCATTGAGAGATCTTGAACACTCCGAGCGCATAGGCCGCCAAATATGAATTGATGGCAACCATGAAGTAAACGATCAGCAGCCCCGCGGCCACGCGCTCGCTCATGTAACCCGAGAGCGCCAGACCAAAAAGCAGGAACAGCGCGCCAAACGTATCGATGATGTGGTCCACATAGAATCCGTAGCGCGGACGCTGTCGATCTCTGTATCGCGCCAACGTTCCGTCCAGGCTGTCACCAAACCAGTTGAAAAATATAAAGACATTCACCAGGTACAGCATCACTGGATTGTATTTGCTCGCGGCATAGCACGCCCCGGCCCCGATCATACCCACCAACCCCAGTACCGACAGATGGTCTGAATTCACCCAAGCAGGCATGCGCCGCGCGAGTCCCCGCAGCGCCGCCCTTTCAAGCGGAGCTAAGATACTTGTCTGCTCTCGCGCCGCATCGCGAAAAGCTTTAGTCTTAATTGCGAGTTCCATTTGCATAGAAGGATCTCCTGCCTCCTGCCTTCTGCCTTCTCCTCGGCGATGGCAATCACGATGCCAGAATGTCTGCGCAAGATCCGCGGCATTCTCTGTGGGCTGATTTGTAGATGATCTATGGGAGGTGCAGTAATAATCCGATACTAGACTGAAGTTTAGTTGTGCCCTCTCTCTTTGCCCTTTGCCCTTTGCCCTATTGAAGCTCCTGCGTAAATCGGATGCAGTTACCATCGGCGTCCTTCACGTACATCTCTCGGTTGCCCCAATCCTGATCGATCGGGCCCGTGTCGATCGTCACGCCCTTCTCTACGAGTTCCTGGTGGATTGAATCGACATCATCGACCAATAGATAGACTACGCCACCCGCAACCGCGTCACCCGAGAATGAAGAGACGTGGAAACGCGCTTCGTCGCGTGAAAACCCCATGTAGCACGGGTCGAGGTTGCCAAAGGGACGGTAAGCAAAGTCCTGCCGAAATCCGAGGCGATTACGGTAGAACTCTTCCGCCGCAACCGAACTGCTGACGTGAAGCACAGGAATTGCGATTTTGAGTATGCCATGTCTTATACGTCTATCGGTGCAAATCGGCAAGATCGCGGGGTACTGGCCCGACCCGGGGTCCCCAGGCAGCCTGGATGGGGTGGAGGCGGTAAAGGGAGGCTCATTCTTTCTGCAAACACAAAAAGAGGCCGGCACTTCCGAACTTCGCTTCGGTCGGGTCGGCCTCCAACGTCACAACTAATTATTCTTAGTAGACTCTATCGCGGCTTATCAGAATCATCTGGGTTCTGCCATCGGGAAAATGTCTGACCTGATAGGTCTCGCGATAAGTTCGCCATCCATCATGGACGATCCGCGTCTCAGTCGTGTTCCAGGTGTTGTAACCGTTTTCACGGTATTCACGACGGTAACGATCGCGGTCGTACTGACGACGCCTACCGATTCGGATTTGGACTTGTGGATTAGCCTTCGTTACGGCGTTGCCCTTCGCCTCGGACCATGAACCCATAAATCCAAACGACGCTAACGCCAGTACCAGTGTAAGTATCTTTCTCATGTCTTAACCTCCTTGGTCGAAAATCTATTCCGGTGATATCGACTTGCAAGCAGGAGGCCCCAGCGGCCCACGAGCAGCATATTCAGGATTTCACGAGTGAAATTAATTGTTCGCGCAATCGCGCTGAAACGCGAACGCCCGTGAGATTACAATTCCATTCTTTATGATGAAATTCCTGTTGCGCGTAATCAACGAAGAATGTTCCATACGGAACGCTCGATGTAGGAAGAGATGAAGCGTAGGCCCCGGCATCTTAAGCTTCTTCGATTGGATTTCATACGCAGATTCCACAGATTAAGCACAACTGCTGAACATACTTGCATTTGCTGTATGTCGCTTCGCTCCTTCTTTTTTCCTGGATTTCCATCTGTGTAATCTGCCCAATCTGTGGATGCTTTACCTGCTCCACGTGTCCCAAACAGCCCTGGCGATCTTCGCAATCACTCCCTCGCGCGAGGCTTCATCCGCCGCAGAATCCGCAACGAAGACAGCGATAGCCAAATGCTTTCCGTTTGGCAGCGTAATGATTCCTATATCGTTGGTCGCCGCTGTGATTCCATTCTCGGTTCCTGACGTTCCGGTCTTATGCGCGATGATCGTTCCCGTGGGCAAGAGCCCTTTCAAACGCTTCGGACCCGGCGTCGATTCGATCATAAATTTGACCAGCAACATCTGACCCGATTCAGAAAGCCCGCGCCGCTCATGCAGCGCGCGCAGCAGAGCGACCGCCGCTTCCGGCGACGACCAGTTACGATATTGCGTCTCCCAATCCTGCCCGATCTCCTTTTCAGTATTGAGCACGGTCAGGTCTGTGATTTTAAGTTCGCTCAGGTATGTCTGAATCGCTCCCGGCCCGCCGGCGAGCTTGATAAGCACGTCGCTCGCGGTGCCGTCACTCTCCGAGATTGCATATCTCAGCAGTTCGTTGACGGTTATTTCCGTTCCGTTCGGATACTTGTCCCGAATCGGACTGTTTTGCCCAGCTCTTACAAAGTCCTTCTTCGTTACGGAGACTTTCTGATCGAGCTTGATCTTGCCGGCCTCAACTTGCTTCAGCACCGCCATGCTAATCGGCAGCTTGTAGACGCTCTGCATCGGAAAGTGATCGCGAGGACTGAGAGAGACTGTTTCGCCCGTTTCCAGTACTACTGCAGCGACGCCCACGCGACCTTTAGCAGCTAAAGTTATCTGCTCGATCTCATTTCGTAACTTCTTGGTTCGCGCGTCCTCTACCTCTGCTTCTTGAGAGTTTGTGAGCTTGGCGGTTGAATTTTCCTTTTGAGGCCGAGTGCCGCCTCTTGAGCAGGCGGACGTCAGAGAGACGCAAAGTAAAGTGAAAGTCAGAAATATTCTCTTTACGTTTTTCAATTTCGCAATTCGCGAAATCCGAATTTCTTGCAACCTGTTGGGTTGAGTCATCTCACAATCGATTTCTCTTAACGGTAACAGACCCTGCGTCAATCAACCCAGTTCACAATTCGGATGTCGTGAACCTGCCGAAAATGGCGTACGTTGCGAGTTACCAACGTTGCTTGATTCGCCAATACAATGCTGGCAATCAATAAATCCGCCCGTCAGATCTTGCGATAGGCCTTGTTAGCGCGCAATCGATCAAATTCCCGCGCGGCGTTTTCATCGAATGGCACAATCAGAATCTGCGCGAGCAGATCTTCTGTTCGCGTCAGCCACTGTTGCGCGCGCAGGAGGTCCGCGCCCTTCGGCGCTTTGAGGAGAAATTCTATGCGGCCACGGAGCAATTCGCTCTTGGTCACGACAGTGGTTCCCACTACTGCGTCGTCCACATCGCGTAAACGGTTAACGACTCGCGGATGTCCAGCATGAAGATGAGTAAGCGTGTCAGTGTCGAGAACGTGCATTCAGGAACGACGGCCATTTGCAATCTCTGGCCTTTTGCGAGCTGCGTAGATCTTCTTGCGCAAGGTTGGCAGGGACTCATCGTCTGCGAGCGCACCAGCTTGTTGCAGGAGCAAGGTGCGACTGTCGTAGCTTCGCAGCCAATCATCGATCGCCGCTTTGAGAAAGCGCCAGGTATCTTCGATCCGGCGGCCAGGAATGGCGCCCTGAGCCGCTTGCCGAACGATCGTGTCCTTCGGGAGGCGCAGATACCTTGCGACCTCCTCCAGTGTCAGTACCTCTCGCTTCTTGATGACCTCGTTCATACCAAACACTCCTAATGTGCAAACATTCTACCACGCAACAACAGAAGTTGGCGGCAGAATGCTGGTATTCTACGCATCACTTTCCGAGGAAGAACCGCCGCACTCCTCGACTCATCAGAAATGCGAGTATCGCCAATGCAATCGGTATCCCGATCACTGCTCTGGGTTCCGTTCCCAGAAATACGTTAAGGATATCGCCGAGCAAATTGATCGCCAGGAGAGACACAGCCAGCCAGCAACCCCATCGTGCGCCGCGCCACAGACCCACCGCCGCCAACGCGCAACCTACGCAGACGGTGCCCATCAAAATAACCGCCCAAAGGCCCATGCCGCCAAGCCCTGCGCGCGCCCTTGGATTAAGCCGCCAGATCGGTTCGAGAAAACTTCCCGGAAACAGCAGAGATATGAAAGATACGAAGCTCGCGCCCGCGCCAAATAAGAAGAACAGGCTAAGGGCAGTGATACCGATTGGTCGAGCTTCAGCTTTGGTCATCCTTATTATCCTCGTCGAGCTTTGTCTTTTCGGCATCAACTTGCTTCATCACCGAGCGTACGAAAGAATCCATTCCATGATCGGATCGCGGCCGGCGCGAAACTCTTCCCAGGTTGGCTCGATTCTTTTGTCGGGCGCAATTTCTGAATCTGTGGCGGTGCCGGTGCGGTGATACTGGGTCGCGTAAGAGA
>WNFT01001637.1_pt1 | contig 27227 bp, 27 predicted proteins | sample 5400191 | NCBI WGS metagenome assembly WNFT01 (sample SAMN13153359, study PRJNA577476) | soil metagenome | isolation source: 80 cm saprolite under Madrone tree | place: USA:California | collected 2016-06-14 | reverse complement strand
CCAGTGCCGTGGCCATCGCGCCGCTTCTCGAGCCCGGCGTAGTCGCGTCCCTGAATCTTTTAAATCGGCCCGACGGCAGCCCCCCAAAACTCGGCGTGATTTTCTCCGGAGGAAACGTCGACTTGTCCGCCCTCCCCTGGACCCGCTAACCGGCAATGCGGTTCCGAAGCCTTGTTCTCTGAGGCCAAATATCTGTACTGTTTGTGTAAGGAATTGCACAAACCGAGCAGCTGCCTGCTCGAATCGGTTGTAACCATCAGAATTATAAGAACTTATATACTCGCCAGTTTGGATTGCGGTTTGCTCCTATGCCCCGTAGAGAGGATTGGCCCCCATGGGCACGACCCCGCAAGATCGAGTTGAAGAGCACAAGGCAGCGGTACTACTGGGCCTCCCCGCCACGGAACTCCGCCGGTTCTCGCGACTATCGGGAATCGGCCACTTGGAAGAAAACGACCGAGGCCAGGAGATGGTTTTCACCTACGAGGAACTGCGCAGACTTTGTCTTCTGGCGGCGCAGTCGTCTAAATAGAAATTCAAGCAACAAGAGATTCAGTTTCCCTCGCATCACCCCCCCGGCCCCGGGCGCCTCCCCACAGGTTCCCGGGGCTTCCTAATTGAGGGCGGCAATTGTTCGTGCAAGTGGGATTGTCCCGGTCAGAAACGATTGTCGCAGGTCCAGAGATTGATTTCCTCCTCGACCGAAAAGGCCTCGTGGGGAGACCTGGAAAAGCGTGCTTCGAGTTGGAAGGCCTGGGCTTCGAGAGGGATGTTGATCCACGAACGAGTCTTCAGAAAACCGCGAAGATAGAAACCGGCGTAGTCTTCCAACCCAAGAGAAGCCATTTGCTGTGCATGGACGAGTCCATGGAACAGGGTGCGGGGAGTAATCGCGTCGTTGAAAACGATGATGTCAATGTAGGTTACGGAAGCGAGATGCACGAAATCCGGAAAAACGCCGGAACTCATGGTCATGGCTTCGGAATAAAACGGCGGAGGCGGAATGCGCGCGCCGTTGAGCGTCGGAAATTGGGAAGAATCCATAGGGTTCGACTTTTCCTCAGGGACGAACAGCGACGCTATTTCTCCTTCAGCTTGAGCTTGCCGGCGGATTTGTTTTCTTCGAGGAATTCGCGAAGCTTCGGTACGGCGTCGAGGAGGCGGATCCACTGCTCGTAATAGAGCGTGACGGGAAAGCGGCCAAGGCCGTAAACGCTGACGCCGCCTTTTTCGCCGACGCGGAATTCGAGAGAGCCGCCGCGGCGGCCGCCAGCCTGTTTTTCCATTTCCGCGATTCTTGCCTTGAGTTCCTCATAAGTTGGTTCAGCCATGGTGTCTCCTTCTCGTGGATGGAGCTGGAGCAGGATTATACAATGCGTTTCGATTGGAGGAAGTGCAGGCTATACTCCAGCGCGAACGTGCGCGGGAAGGAGGTGAAGCGTGGGAGGAGAGGAAAGCAGGATCGCCGATTGGGTGAACCTGCCGACGGGGCTTTCCGGCATGTCGCTGTGGGAAGGGCTGCACGAGGCGCAGATCATTTCCATTCAATCCAGTTTGCTCGAGCGCACCGTCACGCTGCATGTGCAGATCGAGAACTTGCGGATTTTTCATCAATGGCCGCTGGACATGCGCTTTGTTTTCCGGCTGGACGGGGTGCAGTCGGCGCGGGCGGTGAAGTATTCGATTTGGCCGGGAACGTTTGCGGTTCCTCCGGGAGCGTCGAAGGAAGAGCAGGAGCGGCTGGTTGGGGAGTATCAAGCGAAGTGGCGAGAGGAATCGGCGAACTGGAGCGAATTGGAAAAAGCGCTTACGGCGGAGCACAAGCAGGTGATTGATATTGTGGATGCGGGTTTGGCGACGAAGAGGGGCGGAGCTGTGGCGCTGCGCATCAGCGGGCTGCTGAATTACACGGCCTATCATGAAATTTTTCTGCGCGCGGAGAAGCTCACCATTTCGCGAACGGACGCAGGCGAAGTTTCGATTGAGGAATTGCTGAAGCTGGGCGCGGCGTATTGGGATGCGCTGGAGCAGCACGAAAAGGAAGACATAGAGGCCGCGGGACGCGGCGAGGAGGGAGAGAACAAACGATGAAGAGATTTCTCGCGGTGGGATGTTTGGCGATTTTTTGGGGAATGCTCGTTGCGCCGGAAAATGCGGGCGCGCAGACGGCGCCGACCTTCGTGGGCGTGCGGACTTTTTTGGGCGCGCCGTATGAGCCAGACCTGGACAAGTTGAAGGCGGATTTCGCGGTGCTGGGCGTGCCGTTTGATGAGGGGACCTGGGGGCAGCCGGGCGAGCGGTATGGACCTCGCGACATGCGAGAGAATTCGCAGGAGTACGCTCACGATTTGACGGAAGGTTTTTACTACATTGACGGCGACCGCACGGTGCTGAAAGCCAAGCGCTGGGTGGACGTGGGCGACGTGGTGATTTATCCGACGGTGGCGGAAGAGACCAACGCGAAGATCACCGAGGCGGTGAAGAAAATCCTGGCGAAGAAAGCGTTTCCGATTATTTTGGGCGGGGATCACAGCATTACTTTTCCGGTGGTTCGTGCTTACGATATTCCGCTGACCATCGTGCACATTGACGCGCACCTGGATACGTGGAACGGCGCGAAAGGAAATCTGGACCATGCGTCGTGGGTGCTGCGCGTGGCGAAATTGCCGACAGTGAAACATATTACGCAGCTCGGGATGCGCGGGATTGCCAACGATCAGGAAGCGATCGGCAACGCGAGGGCGATTCACACAAAAATCGTGACGAGCGAAGAGATTCACCGGCGCGGAGTGGCCGCGGCAATCGAGGCGATTCCGCAGAGCGAAAATATTTACATTTCGTTTGACGTGGACTCGATGGATCCCACATTGGCGCCGGGTACGGGAACGCTGGAGCCGGGCGGGCTGAATTTCGCGGAGATTGATGAATTGCTGCGCGGGATTCCCAGCAAGGGGAAGCTCGTGGGACTGGACATTGTGGAAGTGAATCCGTACCGCGATCCTTCCGGGAGAACAGCGCAGACGGCGATCCGGTTGATGGTGGATTTGCTGGGAGCGGCGTTTCATTAAAGGCAAGTAAAAGAGTCCCAGGGTCAAAGAGTTTAAGAGTCTCAGGATCGAAGTGTCGAGCGAGGACCGGGAAGGCAAGTCGAAGAGTCTCGGCGTGGGAATGGCTAGTGCGCGGAAAAGGATAGCGCGGAGCCGCTGAGTACGCAGAGGAGCGCGGAGAAAAGCGAGGTCCTTCGTCGCGATGCTCCTCCCTTCGAGGCTCAGGGCAAGCAGGAGAGAAATTCCACTTGGAATTTCTAGTTAACCATAACACCCCCCACCCCCCCTGTTTTTTGTAAGTGCGGAATCTAAAGGACTTAGCGATCCTGTAAGTTCTTTGGATGCAACACTTACGGGGTATTTCACAAGTGTTGATTCTAAAAGAGATAGTGGGCAGTGAACAGTGACCTCGACCCGGTCGGGGCAGGCCAGTGGACGGTGAGGGAGGCGGGGAAAGAGGTTGAAAGTTCACAGTTGAAAGTTGAAAGGGAGGAAGCGCGGAAAAACGCAATGCGATGGGCCCTTCATCTCGACAGATGAGCGGGAGCGCAAGATCGGGCGTCGCTCGGGATGAAGAGGTAGCGGACAAAGGGAGGCGCTCCTTTCTCCGCCGCGCTGAAAGACAAGAGGAGTATAACGCCGAAGGTACTGGCTGTCAATGTTTATTTAGTGTGCAATTCGAATGGACTTGGAAATTGTTGAAAGGACGCGGTTTGCCGATTAGTGGATGCAACACCAGCACCCTGAAAACCCCATGGTTGCGGCCCCCGGCCACCCACCCCCCAGAACCCATCACTTTTGTCCGAACGTAAACGTATTCGCGTTCTTTAGTTTCTTCTTAAGTTCGTCGAGGTCTTTAAACTCATAGACCCTAACGTTTGTAAATGCTTGCTCTGCTTCTCTAAGGAGGAAAGGTAGATGCTTTCGGTCGTGCACGAAATACACACAATGTTTTCCGAGCGCCAAGGCGCACCCGGCTTCGAACAATACGCTCGACGCTTTCCGTGCGGGATACAACATAAGAAATACCTTGCACTTAGAAATGGCGTCAAGGTCGTCTTTTATAGCTGCATCGTTTGGATCGAATTGAGCAACTGTCTTAATACTTTCCCCTGCGAAAAACACGGACTTCAATCCGCAATCTCTCTTGAGTGTCTCCATGACCTCAAGGGCCATGTTGCGTTGGACTTCGTAGCCAGATTGACTCAGAGCCGCCATTGGAGCTGACAGGAACACGTCATATACGATCTGCTGCGCTTCCTTTGGACTCGTTAGGGTGAACTCTCGGTCGACGACCTTTTTGTATTGCAGAAATGCGACAACCCCGACTAGCAAGAAAGTCATCGCCAACATCGCATAGAGAGCGATCTGATGCTCAGTAACGCTCGCATTGCGAATGAGCGCAGCAAGAACACCCTCGGTGACCAATAGCATCAATGTGAAGAAACTAAGGGGGGTGCGGACTGCCTTGATTAGGGACGCATAGTCTAGCCGGGATGGCAGATCTTTATTTGACACGCTGTCAGCCGTCCTCTCCTGATTGAGTGTAACGTGCTGTCTGGAGGGCCCTAGATGCGGCTCTTGGTTTGCGAGACGATTCTTTTGGTTTCTGGATCATGCGCTTCTAACGGAAATAGGAGGATACCACCCTTATACTTCACCTTACAGTGTAAAAAAGGAGAGGAGTACGAAAGGCTGATCATGTGACGGCCTCGAACGCGAACGCATGAGGGCGGGTGGCCTGGACTTGGGAGGTGGAAAATTGGTTGGCAAAAGGAGCGGGCGAGAGAAGCGGGGGGACTCCACCCGCCGCTACGTTAAGGGTGTCCGACCCGCCACTCGAGTTGCACACTTTCGCGGAATCCACTTGTCTGCATTCCTTGCTGTCACTACGGTGTGGACGGTTGGTGATGCGCATCCGGGCTCTTCCAGTGTCTGTTTTTGAATTGTGAATACATATGGTTGACGGCTGAGTGCCTCATGATTATCCTCTGTGTCATTACCAGAAGGACTGCCTAGGCAGAAGCTCTATTGTTTAGTCGTAGACTGAGTCCAACTTTGTGAGACTACGCCCACATATCATTGAAGTTGGAAACCACGCAAAAATATTGGCATTGCTCAAGCTCATGGCGGGCGGTGCTAACCTCTCTTGGTATGATCAAAAGGTTTATGAAGTCGTTCACCGCTGGCTCCTGTTGGCCTCACAGCACTTGGGAGTTGCGAGTCGCTTAGTTGCAAAGCCAAGGCAGTGGAGGTCCACCGTTTCGCGCTCGTATTACGCCGCCTACAACGCGTCACGATCTGTCAGATATTTTGTTCACGGCCAAGTCAAGCTCACGGGTGAAGATCACCAATCCGTGGGCGAGCTACCCGACGATTTCCCAAATAGAGCCACTTGGTCTTCCTTCCTTACTGACCTTCGCAAGGACCGCAATATAGCTGATTACGAACCTTGGCCTGAGGCGAGGCAGACGCTTTCTCTTCCTCCGCGCGACTCATATCTCAAAGCAAGGGAACTTTTGACCGTGTGTAGGGCTTACCTTAGGGGAAAAGGGGTCGTAATATGAGCCCAAATGGGAACAGTGGCGTGGGAACCCGTGAGGGAATCCGGGAAAGATTTTTGCACCTTACGGGACTCAGCGACATTGAAGTTATTGAAGAGGTTGCGGGTCCAGAGTCGTTTTTGCGTTTTCTCGTCGGTCAAGATGCGCCACTTTATCGACATGTCCTAACAATAATCGAGGGAGAGGTTCCGCAAGATAGCGAATACAAGGGCAGGCTCAGCCTGAAGCCCTCCAAGCACAAATACAAATTGGACTCCAAAGAAACCGACTTGCTTAGGTCGCTGATAACGCGATCTTTGAGAGTGACAAGCGAACAGGTGTCAGGCGAACTGATCATTAAGTTTGTGCCTTTTAGAGGACGCGAAGACCAAACTATAACTCAGCCCGCAAACCACGTAATTCTGGGAAGAAGGGGCGTCGGAAAATCTAGCTTGGTACTTTTAGGAGTGCGAAAACTTTTATCAATCGGCCACCGGCCTGTTTGGGTCGACATGCAGCCCTACCGGGGGCGATCAGACAATCGTTGCATCATCGAAATAATTCGCGAAATAGTGCAGCTTTCGAGCCTAGGAACGTTTCCATCTCCGCATGATTTGAGTGTGATCCTTGATCTCTTGGATGGAATCCTCAATCGCCGGGCTCTCTCCGAGCAAGATATAACCGCAGTCCTGCCGAAAATTAGGGAGGGAATCCGTGGCTTTACACATTCTCAACACTCCCAGCTATACGTCTTCCTAGACGATGCCCATCTTGTCTCGGCAGAGCTACAACCTCTTCTTTTTGACGCCGTATATGCAGTCCTGAAAGGAGCCGGAGGCTGGCTGAATGTCGCCGGTGTTAAACACCTAACCGTCTTTTACGATTCCGGGCGACGAGTGGGACTTCAAATGCCACACGACGCTCAACCGATAGACCTCGACCTAACGCTCACGGACCCTCGCGCGGCCCGAGACCATTTAGTAGCCATACTGGAGCAATTTCTTCGCAACTGCGGTATTAGACGTCGAGCCAGTTTAATCCCTGACGCCGCTATCGAGCGACTCGTGTGGTGCTCAGCTGGAGTTCCGCGAGATTTTCTCTGGTTGTTTCAAACGGCCTTGCAACACGCCCTCCAAAATAGACGTGGTCGGATCGGCGTTCAAGAGGTAAATCTTGCCGTTGGAGAGTTTTCCCAAGCTAAGATGACAGAGCTGGCGGAGGACACAACCGAAAATTCAGATTCACTTCGCGAGCTTCTAGAGAGTCTCCAGCAAAAATGTCTCGATGAATTGAAATCAAACTCCTTTCTCGTCAAATTTGCGCCACGCAGACGGGGGTATGAACTACTACAAAAGTTGATGGACTTGCGGCTAATTCATCTGCTGCATCCGAGCATAACGCCTGGCAAAGCCGGGGAACGCTACGAAGCGTACCTATTGGATTATTCCTTCTATACCGGCGTGCGACGACGACATGGGCTCAAGGAACTTCACATCAGCTCCCATGCGCCGCTACGATATGTGGAGCTCCGCAAGCTGCCAAAGGTCGATCTTGAGTCTCTTATGGCTGCAGACTAGAAGGCGGGCGATAATTTCCCAATCCCGCCTGCGGTGACCGCAGGCTCTCCGACGCGTTGGTTACTCCTATCGGGCAGAAACTACGCTACGGGCGGGAGAGGCGAAGCTAGAAATCAGAAACTAGAAGGCAGAAACTAGAAAATCGAAATTGGAAATTGGAAAAGCGAAGACCCAAAGATGCCGCCCTTCCCGGTAAGAACCACCGGGACACAGAAAACGTGAAAGGGACGGCGCTACGTAGGATGCGAACTACGAAATGCGCATTAGCGCCGGGATTCCGGGGGGACCAAGTTGTTCGCGCGGTAGTAGACGACCAACTGGCCGAAGTGCTCGGTGCTGTGCTCGATGGCGGTGATCCAGATGTAGGAATTGTGGACCACATGCTTCCCGGTTTCCCACCCAAATGGCATGGTTTTGTCCAGGCCGGCATCGCCCTGCTGCTTGATCACGGCCGCCCCGTCGGCGACGGCCTGCTCGATGAGTTTCACGACATCGGCTTTCGTCTTGTAAACGTCGCGCGACGGGTTGTGCGCGTCCTTGCCAAAGTCGGGACCGATGTTCGATCCGGAAACCCTGCGGATCAGATCGTAATCGACGGCAGCGACGTGCAGAAGATTCTCGGCAAAGGTGCGCTCGTCTTTCTGTACCTTGAAATCGTACTTGTCTTCAGGAAAATCCCTGGCCATGGCGATCAGCCGATTGCCGATGTGGTTCCACCACTCGAGGGTCTCGTCCGCCCGAGAACGCGCGGAACCCGTGGGTTGATTCTGCGACTGGCCCTGAGCGTAAAGACTCGTGCCGGTGAGGGCGAGCAGAGTGACCGCGACTAGCATGAGCGAAGACCGCTTCATCTTTATTTTCTCCTTTGGATTGATCCACTTTCCAAAACTCGACGCAAAGCATGACCCCTGACATGGTGAGACTGTGCCGCTATCGAATCGTTAGCAGATTTGCACAAGAAACATGCTGTGCGGGAGAGGCGAAAGCAGAAACTAGAAATCAGAAACTAGGAACTAGAAGGCAGAAAGTAGGAGGTAGAAATCAGAAACTAGGAACTAGAAGGCAGAAAGTGGAAAATAGAAATTGAAAAGCGAAGGACCCACCATTTGCAAGAAACAGGAGCGCAAGTGTAAGCCACACGCCGGGGCGGAGCCTCTGCGGCGCGGGCCCGTACCTCCCCCGTTGGCACATCAAACAGCAACTGTATGAAAGTTCCGGGCGGAGGCGGGTCCGTGGTGCGAATGTACAAGCCGCCCAATCCAAGATTAGTCAGATGCGATACGTGACGCAGGCTAGCACTCTGCCAGGCCAGAATTGTACCGTTGGGAGAGGAAAGACGAGGATAGCGACGAAGGTCGTTCGTGGTCGCCATGGCAACACCAGAAAGAACGATACTCTCTTTCAATGCACAATTAAAGACATTCCGCTCACCGCCACTAAAGAAACTAGAAATTAGAAGGCAGAAACTAGAAAGCAGGCATTGCATGCAACTTCTGGTGGCAACTTAAGCAGTGAGGACGCCTGTCGCTCCAGGTGACTTCCAGCGGCTTGCCGCAGATTGGACAAGCGGACGACCACGGACTACCGCATTCTGGGCATTCGTTGAGGATAAGCTCCGAGCGAGGCATGACACGGCCATTTTCTCGAAGATCGAGAACCATGAGGCATTTTGGATTCTCACAGATCAGGAAGGATGGCATGCGCGTTGGACGCCAGATCATTAGCGACGCGCATCCAGGGGTCAATACCGCGGATAAGCTCCGTTTAGTTACGGACGTAGTCAGGCGGACAAAAAGCAGAGAAGGAACCAGTCGAAGCTAAATAAAGTTGTTGCGAAGCGCGTAGCGAACGAGTTCGGCGAGTGAACGGAGGCCAAGCTTAAGCATCACGCGAGCTCTGTAGGTTTCTACCGTTCTAACACTGATATTCAGGATGGCCGCCATTTCTTTGTTGGACTTTCCCGTTGCCAGGAGTTGTACCACCTGACGCTCGCGATGACTTATGGAGTGAGCACGCAACTCGCTCATCGGAGAATGCGACTCAAGCGGAGATAACCCAATTTCTCCCGCCGGTACCTGCTCCCATGCAGGCTGGAAAAGTATCTGCTGATGCCGTTCTGCCGCCAAACGCAACTGTGGCCTTAGCAATTCTGAGATGGTTCGCGTTTCGGATATACAATTCTCAAGCAGTTCCAGGGGTACCGCGGACCGTGCAGCCCGTGCATTCGGCTGATGGCGAATGTTTCTGTGGGTCTTCAAGGTTTTAGCCGCTCGACGCAACTTTTTCGTAAGGCGACAAAGTGATTGTTCGACGTTCTTCCTTTTCGTGACTTCCAGAACGATGACCCCGACCTGGAGGACTTTCCCCGACCCTGCTTTTATCGGGTAATAGTTCTCGATCCAATGGCCCGTTTCCGATCTGGTAGGCAGACGCGCGGTTAACTCAAAGTTCGGTAAAGAATCGCCGGTGGAGAAAACATGCTGGAAGGCAAGCGCTACTCTTGCGGCCGCACTTCCAAGGATGTGATGGAGTGTTTTGCCAATATGGGCTTCGGCCGGGAGCCCGTTCATCGAAGCGAGAGCGCCATTTATGGATTGGAATCGCAGTTGCCGATCACAAATGGCAAAACCTACAGCAGAGGTACTAAGCAAAGCGGCCAGTGATTGTTGTGTCTGAGTCTGATGCCACGATGGTTGTTTCTCACCAATGCTCACCAAAAAAGAATCTCTCCCTTGAAAGAAATTATCCCGACTGAAAGATATAGCGCTAGTCCCCGCTCTTGTCAAATTGGTAGTGATGACTCGACCATTACAACCCATAAAGCAGCCTTAACGCTTCCCCTCAGGGCCAGCCGCCCGGCGATAGAGCCGCAGCGTTAGCAGGACCCGATAGACTAAGACCTTGAAGAATTCCAGATTCGGAAACACCTTTTTTCGGAACGCGGCACGGCACGCGGGCCTTGCTGCGCGCGTCGCGCAGGAGTAGGATTCTGGGCAACGCTGCATCTCGCAGGAACCGCCCAACCCTTCCCCCGAGGCACACCGTAAGGAGGTTCTAATATGCCCACCATGAAGGAGTTCACCATCCGATTGGAAGACCGGCCTGGAACGCTTGGACAACTCTGTCAAGCGCTCGCCGATCGAGGCGTCAACATTCTCGCGTTTCAATCCTTCCCTCTCGAGAATGGCAAGAGCTCGGTACGTCTTGCCGTGGACAATCCGGCAGCGGCCAAAACGGTTCTCGATGGCCGACGTGCGGAGTACACGGAGACCGAAGTTGCGCAGGTGAGACTTGCGCATCGTCCCGGCGAGCTGGCGCGTGCTGCGTCACGGCTCGGCCTAGCGGGAATCAACATCAACTACGGCTACTGTGGAGCCGGGCCCGACGCCAATGCAACGTTCCTGATCTTCGGGGTCGCGGAGGCAGGCAAGGCAGCAAAGGTTCTTGATCAAGCGGCCGCAGCGAGCGCGGCGAGCTGAAACACGCAGCTGCGACTGCGGCTGCTCACAACCCTTGCGAGTCAAGGAAAGGCCGGGTAACGGAGGCCGCTGAAACTCGCAGGGAATTTCTGTAGGCTGGAGCGGGGAGCGTGTTTAGTGTGCCCCGAGAAATCCGCGACGGGTGTGTTGTCTCTAGGAGGGTCCGATGTGGAGTAAGAAGAGCACCGATGCGATGAGTCCAACAGAGGCGATGGGTCCATTGGCTGCGGCCGCAGACCACGATTCGGGGTGGCTGGGATCGAGCCTGCGTGTGAAGGGCGACATCTCCGGCACGGAGGATCTGCTGATCGACGGCTCGGTCGATGGACAGATCCATCTCGATGGGCGGAAGCTGACGGTCGGAGCGACGGCGAAGGTAATGGCGGACATCAACGCCCGCGACGTGGTGGTGTACGGCTATGTGAAGGGGGATATACGCGCAAAGGGACGGATCGAGATAAAGAAGGAAGGTTCGGTGGTCGGGAATTTGACGACGGCGCAAATCATGATCGAAGACGGCGCGGACTTCAAAGGTTCGATTGAGATTGACAGGGGCGCGGCGGAGGAAGCGGACAAGAACGTCTCCTCGCGGGCGGCGGCGGCGGGCGCAGGGGCGAAAAGCATTTAGCGATCCTGTCTGGGGATGACAAGTGATGAGCAGAGGCGGAGCGAGGGGATCAGAGGATATTCACGGCGCGGGCGGCGAGAAGGGCGACGATGGTGAGGGAGATCAGGGATTGAAGCATCATGCCGATTTTTGCCCAGCGGGTGAGGACCGCGGTATCCGTCGGGGAGAAGGCGGTGCTGGTGTTGAAGGCCAGGAAAAGGTAGTCCATGAAATGGGGGGACCAGGAGGGGTCGCCGCCTTCCTGGGTCAACATCTGCGGGAAAAGAAACGAACTTTTCACGCGGCCCGCAGCGTGGTCGCGGCCCAGCGGACCGCCGGCATCTAGCTTCCAGTACCAGAGCGCGAACACCAAAATGTTGGTGATCCAGAGTGCGCAAGCTGAGCGCAGCAGGGCCGCCGGCGGCTCACGATGCTGCGGAATCCCCTGAATCAGAAAGCCCAAGGAAGCAATCATGGCGAGGGTGATTACGCCATTGGCCGCAAAAGTGAAAAACCGAGCAACGTCGTGACGGCCGCGGTGGTACGAGATCACCGTAGGGATCCAGCAAAACAAAGATGACGGCCAGCAGCAGCCAACCTGGACCCAGGGAAAGCGGCTCGGGCAAGGCCCAGTAAACACCGGCGGCACCCAGCATGGCTACGAACGCGGGCCACCGAGGTTCGCGGATTATTTTGCCGGTCATGATGGTGAGGCGAAGAGCGCGCGGGTGGAGTTTAGTACAGTTTTGTTGCGCCTCAAAAGGATGAGAGAAGCGAGGGCGGGCAGAGGCCGCCCCTCGGGGTCATTGCAAAGGGGCTTGCTGGTTGTGTTCGCCGCTTCGAAACCTGGAAATCAGGCCGAAGCCGCGAAGCCTTTTCATCAAATCGGCGAGATGGCGGCGATCTTCCTCACGCACTGCGGTGAATTTCAACCCCAGTCCCCGGCCGGGCTTCACATGCCGCACAACGGCTTCGGCTCGGATCTGCCCTTCTTCGACAAGAAAATGGAGGTTGGTCTTCGCGCCCACAGCCTTGGACTCATGTGTCAGGACAAACAGACCGCCGGAGCTGAGATCGCGAACTTGCGAAGTGTCGTCATACCCGTCAGAGCCCCAGCAGACATAGACGGCCCCGGTTGTGCCGATACGCGAGCTGGACCTTCTAGAATGGGGAGTTGGTTGTTGCATGACGGCTCATAGCAAACACGACGCGAGCGTGAAATCCGCTGGGCACAATCTCATGAAAGGGTAAGCGTGTGCTAGGCATAAAAACTGTTCATTATTGGACACTGAGGAAAAATCCCTTTATGCGGCCAAAATCCGCAAGGGAGAACGGTTGTGGCGGTCGTGGAAGGGTTAAATCTCCGCAGGCCCCGGCCATGCCGAGTTCTGGGGTACCAGCGTGGGATGCCCCGTCGAGGTGCTAGATTTGGTGCAACTATGGCTTCTCGGCCGGGTTAGATAGAGGGCCGCAATTGCGCGGTGGTGTAATTCGAGGGCGTGGCGGATGAGGCAAGCCAGCGAGCGGGGCAGGCATCCCGCAGGGGAACGAGTAACATCCAATTGCGCAAATCTGGCGGGGAGATCGAAAGGATTCGAAAGAGTCCGAGTCGAGGGAGCAATGATCATGGCAGATTACTCAGTCAAATTGAAGAAAATGGGATGGATTTTGAGCGCGGCAGCGGGGCTCAGCCTTGCGGTCTGCGTTGGTGCAGCGGCGCGCGCGCGCCAGGAGCAAGAGCAGGGTCAGCAGGAACAGCAAGGCGACCGGCAGCAGCGACAGCAGGAGCAACAGGACGGACAGCAGGACCAGAGCCCAGAGCCAAAGGGGAGGCCGGCGTACACGCCGCAGGATGCGGACAAGCCGCCGTATTCGCGGGACAGGGAGATGCGAAACGCGCCGAGCTGGAAGGATCAACCGGCCCAGGAACGTCAACGGGCAGAGGCGGGTCAGGCAGTACCGGAGACGCTGATGGTGCCAGCAGGGACCATCGTGCTGGTGCGGATCAATGATTTTCTATCGAGCGATCGGAACCGGGTCGGGGACCAGTTCACGGCGGAGCTGGAGCAGCCGATTGTGGTGAATGGGTGGGTGGTGGCGCGGCGCGGGCAGATGCTGACTGGCATGGTGAAGGCCGCGCAGAAAGCCGGAAGAGTTACGGGAGTTTCGCAGTTGGGAGTGGAGCTTACGGATTTAACGGTGGTGGATGGGCGGCAACTGCCGGTTTTGACGGAGTTGTGGAAGGGTTCCGGCGGGACCTCGCACGGACAGGATGCTGGGGCGATTGCGACGACCACGGGACTGGGCGCGGCCATCGGAGCGGCGGCGGACTGGGGCCGGGGCGCAGCGATTGGAGCGGGAGCAGGCGCAGCGGCGGGAATCGCGGCGGTGCTGTTGACGCGGGGACGGCCCACGATTTTGGAGCCGGAGACGCAACTGAGCTTCCGGCTGGTGGATGCGGTTAGGGTGGAGACAGGGCAAGCGCAGCAGGCGTTTTTGCCGGTGACGCAGGAAGATTATCAAGGTGGGAGATTCGAACGCCGCGGTCCGCGGCGAGTGGCGGGCGGGTATCCGGCTTATCCGTGTGGGTACTACTCTCCTTGCTACGCCTATCCGGGGTATTTTTATCCAGGGTATGTGGGGATTTATGGAGGCTACTATCGCCGGCATGGGTATCGCCGGTGGTAAAGAGTCAGCGTGCGGAGATAGAAAGGGGGACGAAGGCGGCAGGTGCTTGTTTGAAGCGGGGAATAAGCACGGCGAAGTGGGAGTCTTAATTACTTCGAGGATGATTTGGCGCGAGTGAAAGCGTTCGGGCGGGTTCCCAAAAAAGGTACTAAAAAGACTGTGCATTGTTTGTGGTAGGCTCTAGGCGATTCTGGGTAAGCCGTTTTCGGTCCATGCCCCAAGAACCATTGGCGGAAGTTTCACTCCTCGCAAATGGCGGGCACCCTCAGACCGCAGGCGATCTACCGGGGTTAAATCCATCGAGTGGCGTGGGCGGACAATGAAACTCCAACCTTTTGCAGTGCGCAATTCCCTTTTCATTTTGGTGGTGATGGTGGCGCTCGGGGTTCTGGCAGGTGCGGCTGGGGCGCAAGAAGAGCCGACCGACAATGACAAGGCCGCCTCTGCAGCAAAATTCCCTGCTGCCAAGAAACTGGCGTCCGGAGCGGCTGCAGTCGATGCCGACGAAAGCTCGGATAAGGGGAAGAACGGGCAAATAGATCAGGATGGTCCCGACGCGATTCGCAAACGCGAAGAATGGTTTTACAAGCAGCGCGCGTTCCCGAACTCGACATTGCCTCCAGGCGCGCGGTTGAAGGCGTTCCAACACAGGCAACGGATGCTGGAAGCTGAAGGGAAATTGGTTCGGCGCTCGGATGGGACTCTGTCGGCCGTCAATGCGAGCATCAACCTGAGCTTATCAAATTGGGCGCCTCTTGGGCCAACGCCAACAACGGGAGGATTCTTCAGCCCTGTCAGTGGGCGAATCACGGCCATTGCCGTGGACCCGAGCGATGCCTCTGGAAACACGGTACTGATTGGCGGCGCGCAAGGCGGTATCTGGCGCTCGATCGATGCGGGAGCAACCTGGACTGCGGTTGGAGATACGAACGCGTCGCTGGCGATGGGATCGCTTGCTTTCGCGGCAAGCGCGCCTGCAACGGTTTACGCAGGAACGGGCGAGCAGGCATCCACCGGCTTTGATGTGTATTACGGCGCAGGCGTGCTCAAGTCCGTGGACCACGGAGTGACATGGACACAGACTTGCACCGTTGCCAGCGCGACATGTCCCTTCATCGGGCCGTTCGACATCCCTAACCTGCAATTCGGATTCTTCAGCGACGGTGGGGCGCGCATCAGCTATGTTTCTGTGAATCCTGCGAACGCGAATCTTGTTTTGGTGGGTGCGCAGATTCCAAGATTGGTGGGAAGCCTCAGCGAAACGACGGGAGGAATCTACTGCTCCGATGACGGAGGAGCGACGTGGAGCGGCCTCTTGGTGGGAGGCGCGGGGTCGTTTGTGGGATTTGCGAACGCTACGACCGCATATGCAGCCATCGGGCGCCCGTTGGGCAGTATCAGCAGCGGAGTCGCTGATGGGATCTACAAGTCCGTAAACGCGGATGGCGGTACCACGAAGAAGTGCAGCAATATCACTCTTAACGCAACCGTTACGCAACCGACGAGCCAGTCCATGGGCAGAATCGACCTGGGAATTTTCGATGCCAGTACCGTGTATGCCTCGATTGCCGCCGGCATAGGCGGCTCGGCCACTAACCTGGGCGTCTGGGTGACGACTAACGGCGGAACCACGTGGACGCAGACTGGTGCTCCCGACATCTGTCAGCGTCAATGCTGGTATGACAACGTCATTAAGGTGGATCCCAACAACAAAGACATCGTCTTCTTGGGCGGGGGAGCAGCAGTTGCGCCAGGACCTATCTTCAGGTGGGTCGTGCGCTCGACGAATGGAACGACCGGAGGGACGTTTTCTCCTGCGATTCCAACTGTAAGTGGGAGTCCCGGACTTCCGCACGTAGACGTGCACGCCCTTGCGTTCGTCAAGCTTCCCAGTACGAAGGTGCGCGTGTATCTCGGCAACGACGGCGGCTCATGGCGGTCGGACGACGCCGAAGCGGCGACTGTGGCATGGACGAATCTCAATCAAAACCTCACCTTGACGCAGTTTTATCCGGGCCTTTCGTTCAGCTCTGCGAACCCGAACGTTCTTTTTGGTGGTGCGCAGGACAATGGCAGCCAGTTTTATAACGGAGGCGTCTCGTGGGTTGATAACGGGCAGTGCGGCGACGGCGGAGAAACGGCGGTGGATCCGAGCATACCGACGGTAGTCTATGCCACCTGCCAATTTGTCGACGTTAATGTCTCTACCACGGGCGGGCAGAGTGCTTTTTCACCCGCGATCAACGGGATTAATCCGAATGGCACGGACGCGGTTGATTTCATTCCGCCGATTGCATCGGACGATTCCACTGCAGGCCGGGCTTATTTCGGCACAGACCACGTTTACCAAACGAATGACTTTGGGACGACCTGGACGGCTATCTCTGGGGCGCTACCTGGTTCTGGCGCGTACCTGACAACAATTGCTTCGGCGCCGAAGAATCCCGCGGTCGTTTATGCAGGATCGAATAGCGGGCACGTCTTTGTTGCAAGCAATGTGACGGCGGGGGGGTTGGCAAATTTTGGGCAGATCGACGGGGGGGTTTTGCCGCCACGCACGGTAACGGCTGTCGTTCCTGAACCAAACGACGCTACCGGTATGACTGCGTATGCTGTTTTCTCCGGATTTGCGGTGTCAACAGATACGAAGGGGCACATTTTTAAGACTACGAATGGCGGGACATCGTGGACCGATGTGAGCTGCTCAATTGCAAGCTGCATCACTCCCGCGGCGAGCGACTTGCCGAATATCCCGGTGAATGACCTCGTTGTGGATCCAGACGTTGCCGGGACACTTTATGCCGCCACGGACCTGGGCGTCTATGCGACGATCGACGGCGGGGCAACGTGGTCGACCTTGGACAGTGGTCTGCCCAATGTTGCCGTGCTTTCCCTGAAGCTGCACGAGCCTTCTCGCACGCTGCTGGCGACGACGCACGGCCGCGGTGCGTGGTCACTCGTTCTAAGCAATTTCCCATTTGCGGGCCCACACATCGCATCGATTTCACCGGTATTGGCGCAGTCAGGCGCCGCGGCCTTTACATTGACGGTGATTGGAACCGGACTTACGGGGGGAGCGGTGCAGTGGGACGGCGCGTCAACCGGTATAACGCAAGGCGGCGGCAGCGACACACAATTAACGGCTACGATCGCGTCTTCGTTGATCAGCGGTGGCGGGACGCATCAGATCACAGTCTCGGTGGGGCCAGCGACGAGCAATGCACTCATTTTTTCTGTGCTGGAACGAGCGCCGACGATCACGAACTCGACACCAGCCAGCGCTCCAGTGAATTCGCCCAACACGCTGATGATCACAGTGACGGGGACGAATTTCGGGACAAATTCCAAAGTGCTCATGAACCCCGACGTGGGCGGGACAGCTCTGACAACCAATTTCGTAAGCCCAACGCAGCTGACAGCGACAGTTCCTGTGAGTTTCATGGCGAACTTTGGCAGCACGAACTCCGTCGGTGTGCAAAACCCTCCACCGGGCGGTGGGACGACGTTCACAACCCCGACTGTAACTTTGCCGACGTTTAAGGTAGTTGCTCCTGCGCCCGCGAACGACAACTTTGCGAGTGCGATCAACATAACGTCAACGACGTTTGCCGACACGAAGGACAGCTCGGGAGCAACAACGCAGACGAACGACCCGGTCCCCGCCTCTGTCTCTGGCTGCGTGCCGACCGGGTCCGGGCAGTCAAACACGATTTGGTACAAAGTCGTACCGACTGGCACAGGGACTGCCAACATTGACACGATAGGCAGCAGCTACGATTCCGTGCTTTCCGTATGGTCGGGGACGTCACAAACCGCGCTCACTGAGGTTGCATGTAACGACGACATCAATCCGGGAATCGTGACGGTGTCGCAATTGACGAACGTGACGCTCAATGCAGGAACGACTTATTTCATAATGGTGAGCTCGTTTGGGGCTTTGGATCCCAATCCGCTAGCTTTCGGCGGCAAGAGCGTCTTGAACTTCAGCTTCACTGGCACGATTGGCAGTGGGACGACGGGAAGCTTCACGGTCGGAGGGACGGATATACTAGCGGTGACGGCGGGGAGCAGCGCGACGTCGACCATTACGGTGACACCGACTGGCGGGTTTATCAGCATGGTGAACGTGACTTGTCCGGCGGCGGGATTGCCGGCGGGCGTGACGTGTTCGCCGAATCCACTGGCGATCAACGTGACGAGTGCAGCCGCGGCAACTAGCCAATTGACCGTGGCGGTGGCGGCGCCGTCGACGACGCTGACGGCTTCGGCTGCACCGGCGGAGCACACGCTTTATGTGGCAGGGATGCTTCCATCGCGCGGCGGCAAAGGCTGGTGGACGCTGAGCGCGGGCACGGGACTGGCGGCGATGCTGCTGCTGTTCCTGCCCGGAAGGAAGAAGTATCGGGCAGCCCTGGGGCTCGGACTCCTTTGCGTGCTGAGCTTTACGCTGGGATGCAATGGCGGCGGCGGAGGGTCGAGCGGGCCGGTTGCGACGACCACGAGGATTACTGTCGGGGGAAATGCACCGAGTACAAAGGTTGGATCAGGCACTGGCATTACTCTCTTGATCAGCGTGAACGCTTCCGTTGGAGCAAATGGGCAGGTACAACTCATTGACGGCGCAACGACCGTGGGATCTGCGGTCTCAGTGATGAATGGATCGGCAAGAATTGACAACGTGACGCTGCTCCCAGGGACGCATTCTCTCAGCGCGCACTATCTGGGCGATTCGAAAACGCTAGCGTCCAGCAGCGGCACGCTGAGCGTGACTTGGATGGGGCAAGCAACGTTTGTGATTTCGGCAACTCCGGCGGCTTCGAACGGGACGCCGCCGGTCAACATCACCATCAATTAGACCAACCTAGATTACGAAGAAGGGACGGCGCCGGAATTTTCGGGGCCGCTTTCTTTTTGGGGAGAGACAAACCCAACGCGAAAAAAAGACAGGACGCGCTGGTGCGCACCCTACAAGGCATGGAAAAGCTAACGCAGAGACGCCCCGACCGGGTCGGGGTGGACTCCGCACGCAGAGTGTCGCAGAGAAGAGAGGGCACGATGTATCGTGCCCCTACGAAGGCAACGGCAGGGTCAGCGGGATGACGCATCTTCGTAGGATCGAAGAGAGATCGTTCGCTGCGCTCCCTTCGCCAAGCTCAGGGCAAGCAGGATGACTATCCTTATCGGATCGTCAGTTGCTATTGGGGGGGAAGACGATGTTCCAGAAGAGCGGGGCAGGCGACAAGAATTCGACGGGAAGGAGGGAGCCTTCCTGATTCAGTTGCGGGGGCCGAACAACGTTGACTTCGACCCTTTGCTGAGTCTTGGGATTCTCGAGGATGAATTTGGTGCCCTGGGGCAAGCCTTCGGGAAGAATGATCATAGCGCCGGTGGCACTGACGGTGTGAGTGAAGCCGCCGACGGGATTCGGATTGCCAGCGATGTGAGCGACAACGGGCATGCGCAGCAAAACGCGCTGGGCGCGGCGGCGTTCTTCGGCGGTGGGTTGCCGGTTGAGCGCGGGGCGGGGCGCATTGATGGCGCCAGGCTTGGCGTAGGGCGAAGGTTTCACAGTGGGAAGAGGCTTCACAGTTCGAGGCCCCAAAACTCCATCTCCGGTGCAATCAGCTCGACGCCGTATTCCCAGCCGTCGGGGCGCGAATTGCCCTTCCAAACGATAATGGCGGCATTGCTGGAATGAGTGGCGAGATTGGTGAGCGCCAGGCGATGCTCGAGATTCAGCGACTGCTGCAGGACGACCATGCAGCCGTAAGGATTGACGATGCGCGTGTGGGCTTCGACGCTGACGCGCTTGCCGGTGTCGTCGTCCCACTCGAGGCGCACGGGAACGCGCGAATTCATGCGGCGACCGCGACGCTTCTCGCGGTATTTATCCGTCACGTGCCAGCTTTCGCGCAGCTTAAGCGACATGTTTCCCTCAATAAGGCCATGCTAGAGTTGAGGGGAAAAAGGGTCAATGGTACGAATCCGCGATGGAGCACGAATGGGTAGCTGTACCAAGGGACAGGCGGCCGAGCGGGGAAGGGACAGGCCTTGAAGAATCTGATTGTGAATGCGGATGACCTCGGCTGGACCGAAGGGGTGAACCGGGGGATCGCGGATGCGTTTCGAATCGGCATCGTGACCAGCGCATCCATGCTGGCGAACGGGGCGGCGTTTGCGGGCGGGCTGGAAATCGCGCGGCAGGCGCCGGGGCTGGGGCTGGGTGTGCACTTGAACTTGAGCGATGGGGCGCCGGTGGCGGACCGCGAGACGGTCACGAGCCTGCTGAACGATGAGGGGGAGTTTGCGGGCGGGCCGGAGAGTCTGTTTCTGAAACAAGTGAGACGCGGGCTAGTGGTGAACGAAGTGGAGATCGAGTGGGACGCGCAGATTCAGAAAGTGCGGGACGCGGGGATTGAGCCGACACATCTCGACGGGCACAAACACGTTCATATGCTGCCGGGATTATTTGAAATTGCACTGCGGCTGGCGAAGCGGCACTCGATTGGGGCGATTCGAATTGCGCTGGAGGAATCGAGTTTGCGGACGGCGCTGGCCTCCGGAAAAAAACAGCGAAGCGGGGTGGTGATGAAGCAGGGCGTGCAAGCGAGGGGGTTGAAGCTCTTGGCCCGGGATGCGCGCGAACAGGCCGAGCGCGCAGGAATTGCGGCGGCGGATTATTTTTGCGGGATTGCCCAGACGGGGGAATTGACGCAGGAAGGCTTGAAGAAATTCCTGAAGAGTTTGCCGGAGGGCACGACGGAATTGATGTGCCATCCGGGATACGCGGACGCGGCGCTGAAAAAAACGGCGACGCGGCTGCAGGATTCGCGGCAGGCGGAGTTGGAGATCCTGACGGACAGGGGAGTTCGAAATCTTGTCGCATCGCAGGGGATTCGCCTGATAGACTATGGCTTCGTAACCCAGGAAGCGTAGGCCGGCCGCGACAGAAGAGTCATGACAAGCGATTCACTCATCCGCTACTCGGTAGTTGTTCCGTTCTACAACGAACAGGAAAACATCCCACCTCTCTATATGAAATTGACGGAAGTGATGGACGCGATCGGCGAGCCGTATGAGCTGGTGTTTGTGGACGACGGGAGCAAGGATGATACGTTCAAAGTGCTTTCGGAAATTTACGAGCACGACCGGCGTGTGAACCTGGTGCGGCTGCGGCGGAATTTTGGGCAGACGGCAGGGCTGAAGGCGGGATTTGATTTTGCGAGGGGCGAGGTCATCGTCTCGATGGATGGCGACCTGCAGCACGATCCCGACGAGATTCCGAAGTTCCTGGAAAAAATCGAGGAAGGATTCGACTTGGTGAGCGGGTGGCGCCACCAGCGGCACGACCACTGGCTGACGAGGCAAATTCCAAGCCGCGTGGCGAACTGGATGATGGCGAAGCTTTCGGGGATCGAGCTGCACGATTTTGGGACCACGTTCAAGGCCTACCGGCGGGAAATCATTCAGGAAATTCAATTGTACGGCGAGCTGCACCGGTTTATCCCGGCGCTGGCGAGCTCGACAGGCGCGAGGATCGCGGAAGTGCCGATCGCGAATCTGGAGCGGAAAAGCGGGAAGTCCAATTACGGGATCGGGCGGACCATTCGCGTGTTCCTGGATTTGATCATCGTGAAGTTCTTGCTGGATTATTCGACGCGTCCGCTGCAGTTTTTTGGGTTGCTGGGCGTGGGTGGCGCGGGCATCGGTTCCCTATTAGCGTGTTTCCTGGCATACGAAAAGTTTTACCAGCACAAGGCGATCATGGCGGAGCACGGGCCGCTGATGTTGCTGGCGGTGGCGCTGTTCGTGAGCGGAGTGCAGTTTATTTCGATGGGGCTGCTGGGCGAGATTATCGCGCGCACGTATTACGAGTCGCAGAATAAGCCGATCTATGCGCTGCGAGAAGTGAAGAGCCATCGCAAAGAGCTGGGCGACTCGACCGAGTCCACGCGTCCTTCGGGCAGCTCCGAACGCTAAGGCATTCTCCGTACAAAAACATTTTGGTGGAATCCGCACAGTGGAAGTGCGCGAAGTTGCGGGTTTTGAAGTTGGGGCGCGCGGCGGCACGGACGATCGGGAGGGTGTGTGAATCGCGAACAATTTTACGAAATCATGAGCGGCGAGGGCACGCTGGATTATGAATTGTATTTGAACACGAAGGCGCTGCTTTCGTGCCAAAGCAAATTCGAGGAATTGTGCAATCCGGATGAGTTGCAATTTCAACTGGTGCATCAGATCGAAGAATTATGGATGAAATTGATCGCCTACACGCTGCTGGACATTGATGAATATTTGCAGCAGGAAAATACGAACCGCGTAATCACGCTGTTCCGGCGCGTGCACCTGACGCAGAAAATGATGGTCGAGCAGGTGGGGCTGCTGGAGACGATGTCGCCGAAAGAGTACCAGGAGATTCGAAAGCGTCTGGGGAATGGAAGCGGACAGGAGTCGCCGGGATTCCGCGTGCTGCTGAAGATGTACCAGCCGATCTGGAATTCATTCAAGGCGAATTATCTGGACAACCATGGGCTGACGATCGAGAAAATCTACGATACGGAATATTCGCATGGAGACGCGTACGTGGTGGCGGAGGCGCTGGCGGAATTCGACGAACTGTTTCAGAAATTCCGGTACGAGCATATGCAATTGATCCATCGTACGATCGGATTTGGGTCGAAATCGCTGAAGGGGCGGCCAGTGGAGATTCTGGAAGAGGGGATGCGGCACAAGTTTTTCCCGGAGCTGTGGGAGATTCGCGGAGAGATGACGGACAAATGGGGTGCGGAGTACGGGGTGAAGAGAGATCCGCTGGGCGGGCATCACTGAGAAGAGTTGACAGTCGACAGTTGAAGGTCCAAAACCCCGGGGAAGCGAGATTGCGGCGGATGTTGGGGCCGGTGAAAAACAATTAGCTATCGTGCAGAGGAAAGAAAAACGGAAGAAGTCCGGTCAGCGGTGGCGGGCGATGGTGCGGTATTCGCCGCGGAAATAGAGCAGCGGCTCTCCCTCGTGAATTTCCGCATCGTGGACTTCCGCGACAAAAATCGTGTGATCGCCGGCGGGATGCGCGGCCACGGTGCTGCAGCTCAATTGGAGCAGCGTGTCTTCCAGGACCGGAAGCCCGCTCGCGGTTCGGGCGTAGCGGATGGAGAGGCGCTCTTCGGCTTCCGCGCTGTGCACGCCGCGAGCAAAATATTCGGAGACGGCCTGCTGGCCGGCTTTGAGCACGCTGACGCCGAAATGTTTTTTCTTCTGCAGGAACGGAAGGATTTTCGCGCGGTGGTCGACGCAAACGAGAATCAGCAGGGGGTCGAGCGAAACGGAGGTGAAGGAGTTGGCGGTCATGCCCTGAATTTTTCCGGGCTCGCGCTCGACGGTGATGACGGTCACGCCGGTGGGAAACTGGCCGAGCGCTTTGCGAAATTCCAGGGTTGTGAGGGGAGACATAGTCATCTTTGAAGTTTTTGAAGATACCATATGGAGCGGCGGGAAAGCGAAACGGCGGCGGATGGATCGGAGCGAATGATCATGACGCGAAGAATCGCGATATTGGGGGGAACAGGGGCGGAAGGCTCCGGGCTGGCCTATCGCTGGGCGAAGGCGGGCGAGCAGGTGTTGATTGGGTCGCGTGACGGGGCGCGGGCAGCAGAGACGGCGAAGCAATTGCGCGAGCGAATTGGCGGAGCGGCGCAGATCGAAGGGATGGACAATGCATCGGCGGCGGCGGCGTGCGATGTTGCGGTGATGACAGTTCCCTTCTCCGGTGCGGCGGCGCTGCTGAAGCAATTGAAGAGTGTGTGGAAGCCGGGGACGATTGTGATCGATACGACGGTACCGCTGGCGGCGACGGTGGGCGGCGCGGCGACGCGAACACTGGGCGTTTGGCAAGGCTCGGCTGCGGAGCAAACTAAGGAGCTGTTGCCGCCGGGGGTGAGTCTCGCGGCCGCATTGCAGAATTTGGGAGCTGCGTCGCTGGCGGGAGATGGACCGGTGGAGTGCGACGTCTTGGTGTGCAGCGACGATGAAAAAGCAAAGCAGGTAGCGTCAGAGTTGGTCGGCAAGATTCTTGGTGCGCGCGCGCTGAATGGCGGGAAGCTGGAGAATGCGCGCATCGTGGAATCGCTGACTGCGCTGCTGATTGGTTTGAATATGCGTTACAAAGTTCACGGCGCGGGGATTCGGTTTACGGGACTACCCTAGCGTTATGCGCGCCATTCCTGCTCTACTCGGGCTTCTCGCGCGTGAGCTGCGAAATCTTGTGGACATGTCCATCTAAGGCCACGCGGTATTGAAGAGTAAAACCACCCAGAGGCGGCTCGTCGAAATGCCCATACAAGACGACGAGTAACTCCCGCGAGTTGACCCAGCGTCTCGCTTGTAGATATGAGTGACCAACACCCAAGAATTGGGCCGCGCCTGGGTCACCAGCCACGAGCAGTTTTGCTAGGTCCGTGGGCTTAAGTGTAGCGGGATCGTACACATAACTAAGAGTCTCGGTGCTGCCAGAAGCATCGTTAACGAAGAACAAGCCGCTGTCTGGAGCCCAAGAGATACTCAGACTTCTGTCGTACTCTTTTACTAGCTTTCGTGTATGCGAAGCTTTTTCCTCAATCCACAGCTTTCTCTCGCTGCAATCGTTTGGGCACTCAAAAATCAGGGTCCACTTTCCATTGGGTGATGGAATGCGAGTAACTGCTGCCAAGCTCGTTCTGTGAGCACGAGGAAGGTCTACGACGGGCGGGTGGGCTGATTTTGTTTGCGCGGCCAGCAATGGTAGCTGAGTCAGGAGAAAGCCCGTCATCAACACTCGCAAGACCATCTAGGCCTCCACGAGACTAAAATCTATCACGCGCTAACGGCCAACGTCCTTCGGAGCGATTGCCTCTTTAGACACCGAGAGCGTCGAGATGTCTGATAAACGCCTGTCAGAAACGGATTTCCCACGCGCAGGTCAAGTTAGCTGCAAACGGGGCAACAGTTGCGCAGCGCAGTGTACAAGCTTGGTGCGCAGCGGTGCTGCGCCTCTAGTAGGACAAAGACAAGACGGCGCGGGCGAGTTTGCGCTTTTGCGCACGCGTTTTCATTACCGTCGGGAGGATGATGACCTTCATGCTGAGGGCGGAGATCGCGGCGGCTTGCGATTTGTCGGCAGGGTCGATGATGAAGGTTCCGGTGAAGTCGGCGTAGAGTTTGGCGACACCGATGGCTGTGGGCGCGTGGCCGAGCTGGGCTAGCATTTTATCGGAGGGGCCCTTGAGGGATTTGCCGCCGACGATGGGACAGACGGCGAAGACTTTTTCTTTGTGTTTGCGCAATTGTTCGCGGACCTGCGGGACGGCGAGAATCGGGCCGATGCTGATGAGCGGATTGCTGGGGCAGATGATGACGCGGTCGGCAGTGACGATGGCTTCGAGGACACCGGGAGCGGGGCGCGCGGACTCGACGCCGGCAAAGCGAATGCCTTGCACGACGGGTTCGGCGCGGCGCTTCACGAGATATTCCTGAAAATGCAGGGCGCCCTCGTCCGAATCGATGATGGTGGGAACGGGAACGTCGGACATCGGGAGAATGCGGGATTTCACGCCCAGCGCGTTGCGTATGGATTCGGCGGCCTGCGACAAAGTCTTTCCTTCAGCGAGCATGGCGGTGCGGTGGATGTGCGTGGCGAGGTCGCGGTCGCCGAGATTGAACCAGTTGGCGCGGCCGAAGTGGTCCAGGCGCTTGAGCGCATTAAATGTTTCTTGGCGAAAGCCCCAGCCTTTGGCCAAATCCACAATTCCTGCGAGGGTGTACGTGACGATGTCCAGGTCGGGAGAGATTTTCAATCCGTGAAGAACGATGTCGTCGCCGGTGTTGACGATGATAGTCAGGTTTCGCGGATCCATGACCTCATAGAGGCCGAGGAGAAGTTTTGAAGCGCCGACACCGCCGGCCAGCACGGTGACTTTGAGTTTTCTGGACGGCGGCATAAGCAGATCAGATACCGGCGGCGAGACTGACGCTACTTGGGTATCCGTCCGCATCGGCGATTGCATCGACGCGGCTGCGAACGCGCGAAGAAAGGAATTTGTAGCGGCCGACAAATTCCGGATAGAGCGCGAGACGTTCGCGCAACACGAATCCACGGGCTTCGGTTTCGGATTTAAGGCGGGAGATTTGCGGCCAGGCGGCTTCGGGATTGATGAAATCTTTAGTGACCGGAGAGATGCCGCCCCAGTCGTTAATGCCCGCATCAAGTAACCGCGGAAAATCGTTGTAGCTGAGATTGGGAGGGGCCTGCACGTTCATTTGCGGGCCGAGGATTAAGCGGGCAAGGGCGATGGTGCGCAGCATGTCTTCAAGCGAAGGCTCGGGATGCGCGGCCATGGGAATATCCGGCTTGGCGCGGAAATTCTGGATGATGACTTCCTGAATGTGGCCGTATTTTTCGTGAAGCGTTCGAATCGCGAGGAGCGAGTCGATGCGCTCTACCATGGTTTCGCCGATTCCAATCAGAATTCCCGTCGTAAAAGCGATGGAGAGCTTCCCTGCCTCTTCGATGGTGCGGAGACGGAGCGCGGGCACTTTGTCTGGGGCGTCGGCGTGAGGCAAGCCCTCGCGCATCAGGCGCGGGCTGACGTTTTCGAGCATCAAGCCGACGCTGGCGTTCGAATTCTTCAAACGTTCGAGGGCTGAGCGGTCCATGACGCCGGGATTGGCGTGCGGGAGCAAGCCGGTCTTTTCCAGTACCAGTTCCGACATGGCCGCAAGATAGTCGAGCGTGCGAGCAAACCCTTGCTTGCGAAGAAAATCGCGAGCTTCCGGAAAAATGCGCTCGGGCTGATCACCGAGACTGAAGAGCGCTTCCTTGCATCCGGCGCGGCGGCCTTGTTCGGCGAGCGCGAGGACTTCGTCCGGGGTCATGAAGTGCGCGCCGGGCTGGCCGGGATCTTTTCGGAAAGTGCAGTAGCCGCAGTAGTCGCGGCACAGGGTAGTCAGCGGGATGAACACTTTTTTCGAAAAGGTGACGACAGTTCCCTTCCCGCGAGCACGGATTTCGGTGGCGGCACTCAGCACTTCCGGCAGGGGAGCTTGTTCGGCTAGCAGCAAAGCAGAGGCGCGATCGAGGCCCTCATGAGCGCGGCCGAACAAATCCCCGAGTTCAGGATTCAAGGAGGGAGATGCAGCAGCGTTATGGAGCCGAGTGTTCATGGATCAATGGTGCGCGAATTCTTCAAAGAATCTAACACAGAGATCACAGAGTACACAGAGCGCACAGAGAATGCAGAGATCGCAAGGCTAGC
>WNFT01000750.1_pt1 | contig 27248 bp, 28 predicted proteins | sample 5400191 | NCBI WGS metagenome assembly WNFT01 (sample SAMN13153359, study PRJNA577476) | soil metagenome | isolation source: 80 cm saprolite under Madrone tree | place: USA:California | collected 2016-06-14 | reverse complement strand
TAACGGCCGCGCCGGATAAGTTGTTCGTCGCGCTCGGCTTCGCTCCAGGCCTCGTTCATGCCGGCACGCACGATTTCCGGAAACACGGAGAGAACCGCTAGACCGACATCGCGCGTGAAGGCGAAATTTTCTTCCCAATCCTCCTCGACGTAATCGTAGAAAATGCCGCCGACGCCGCGCGGCTCGTTGCGGTATTTGATGAAGAAATATTCGTCGCACCATTTGGAAAAGCGCGCGTAATAATCGGGACTGTGCGCATCGCATGCGCGTTTCAGCGCCGCATGAAAGCGTTGGGCGTAGGGATGATCGCGGGTTCTTTGGGCGTCCAGCATCGGGGTCAGGTCCGAACCGCCGCCGAACCAGGACTTTTGCGTGACGATGTGGCGCGTATTGAAATGGCAGGCGGGCACGCGCGGCGAGCCCATATGGGCGACCAATGAAATGCCGCTCGCCCAATAGCGCGGATCGGACTGGGCGCCCGGAATCTCTTTGGCGAATTGCGGATCGAAACGGCCGTATACGGTCGATATATTGACGCCGACTTTTTCGAAGACGCGGCCCTTCATGATGGCCATAGTGCCGCCGCCGCCGTCGGAGCCGTCCTCGGTGGGGCGTTTCCACGCCTTGCGGGTAAACCGTCCCGGCGGCGAATTGAAGGAACCGGAATATTCGTCCTCGAGCGCCTCGAAAGCCGCGCAAAGCCTGTCGCGCAGTTCGCCAAACCAGGCGCTGGCCCGCGCCTTGCGCTCCTCGGTCTGCAAAGGCGTTGCGCTCATCTACGGAAATCCTTCGATTTGGCGCAGTGCCTCGCCCAAAACCATCGCGCCTGCCTGAGCCACGTTGAGCGAACGCAGGCCCGGCTTCAAGGGAATGCGGACCCGCTCATTGGCCGCTTCATGCACAAAATCCGGAACGCCGGCACTCTCCCGTCCCAAAAGCAGCGTATCGAGTGGCGTGAAAGCCAGCGCCGTGTAGGCGAGGCTTGCTTTGGTCGTCAACAGAACCAGCCGACCGATTCGTGCCCTCTGGAACGCATCCCATGATGGGTGGCGCACGATCTCGGCCCGGTCGACATAATCCAGTCCGGCACGACGGAAGCCCGCATCGCTGAACAGAAAGCCGCACGGCTCGATGATGTCGATGGCGACGTTCAGGCAGGCGCCCAATCGGATGATCGCCGCCGCATTCTGCGGAATGTCGGGCTCAAACAGGGCAATTCGCATGCGTTTGCTTCGTCCATCGGGTCGATTGATATTACGACCGCCACGCTCCGGCTGAGGAGAAACTCTTCGCCAAACCGCCCACAGCTAAGAATTTGCGGCGCATATCGTCGCAAACCTTCAAAAACGACTCTCTCTATGCTAACGCCGGTTCGAGGGCACCGTTTCGGGGAATTCAAACCGACGCGGCGCCCGCCTTTACGCCCGGTTCGAACAGGCAATTTCAAAGGGCAATAGACCTTGGATCACTCCCAAACGGCCGAACCGACGCGTCGCGATTTTCTTTACATCGCCACGGGGGCGATGGGCGCCGTCGGTCTGGCGACTTCCATGTGGCCCTTTATCGATGAGATGAACCCGTCAGCCGACGTGCTGGCGTTGTCCTCGATCGAAGTCGATCTTGCTCCTATCCAACCCGGTCAATCGGTTACCTTCACCTGGCGCAGCCATCCGCTGTTTGTGCGCAGGCGGACCCCGGCGGAGATCGAGGCCGCGCGCGCGGTCCCCGTGTCGGAGCTGCTTGACCTCTCGGCGCGCAATGCCAATTTGCCGGAAAATGCGCCCGCGACGGACGACAATCGGCTCACGCCCAAGGTCGCTGCCGCCCCCGGTGCGCCGGCAATGAGGAAGCCCGAATGGCTGGTTCTGGTCGGCGTCTGCACGCATCTCGGGTGCACGCCACAGGCCAACACGCCTGCGGACAAACAAGGCGATTATGGCGGCTGGCTCTGCCATTGCCACGGCTCGCAATACGATACGGCAGGACGGGTACGCGTTGGCCCGGCGCCGCGCAATCTCGATGTGCCGCCTTATGAATTCCTGACCGACATGCGCATCAAGGTCGGCTGAGGAGCACAGTATGGCCGGACCTTCAACCTATGATCCGAAATCGGGCTTCGAACGCTGGCTGGACGCACGCCTGCCGATCATTCGCTTCACGCAAGACCACCTTCTTTCTTACCCCACGCCACGCAATCTGAACGTCTGGTGGACCTTCGGGGGCATCCTCACCTTCTTTCTCGTCGTGCAGATCCTGACCGGCGTCGTGCTTGCCATGCACTACACACCGGATGGGAGCCTCGCCTTCAATTCCGTCGAGCACATCATGCGCGACGTCAATTCCGGTTGGTTGATCCGCTATCTGCATTCCAACGGCGCGTCGATGTTCTTTCTCGCGGTCTATGTCCACATGTTCCGCGGGCTCTATTACGGCTCGTACAAGGCGCCGCGCGAGATGATCTGGATCCTGGGCGTGCTGCTTTACGTCTTGATGATGGCGACCGCCTTCTTGGGTTACACCCTTCCCTGGGGTCAGATGTCGTTCTGGGCTGCGACCGTCATCACCAATCTCTTCAGTGCCATTCCCGTCGTCGGCGAACCCATCGTGCAATGGCTGTGGGGCGGATTCGGCGTCGACAATGCGACGCTGCACCGCTTCTTCAGCCTGCATTATTTGTTGCCGTTCGTGATCGCGGGCGTGGTCATCCTGCACATCTGGGCGTTGCACGTGCCCGGAAACAACAATCCTTTGGGCATCGACGTGAAGGGCCCGCAGGACACCGTCCCCTTCCATCCCTATTACACGGCGAAGGACACGTTCTATCTGGTTGGCTTTCTGATCCTTTATGCCGCCATCGTGTTCTTTGCTCCCGAAGCGATCGGGACGTCGGTCAACAACAGTCCGGCCAATCCGATCGTCACGCCCGAAGAAATCGTACCGGAATGGTATCTGCTGCCGTTCTACGCAATTCTGCGATCGATCCCCAACAAGCTGGTCGGCGTCTTGGCGTTGTTCGGTGCGATGATGACGCTGTTTTTCGTACCGTGGCTGGATTGGTCCAAAGTGCGCTCGGCCCGCTTCCGGCCGGTCTACAAATGGTTCGTCTGGATTCTGCTCATAGATACCGTGCTGCTCGGCTATGTCGGTGCCAACCCCGTGGACGCCAACCTGCCCAATACGTCGATTCCCCTGGTTTGGATGGGTCGGCTCGCCACCCTGTATTACTTCCTGCATTTCTACGCAGTCCTGCCGCTCGTGGGGCGCTTCGAAAGGCCTAACCCCTTGCCGGACAGCATCGCCGCGGCTGGACTGAGCGCAGCGCCCCATAAGACCGGGAGCGGAGCATGAGCGTGATCCGATTGTTCGGCGTCGCCTCCATTCTTTTGCTTGCGCAAACAACGCTGCCTGCGATCGCGCAGGAACCCGCGGCCCCCGGAGCGGCGGCACCCGCGCCGGCGACACCGAAGGCGGCAACCCCGCCCGCGGCCGCTCCCGCGGCTGCTGCGATCAATACACGGCCGCTGCCGCCCAAGCAGGTCCCCTGGTCCTTCGACGGGCCTTTTGGAACGTTCGACCGGGGATCGCTGCAGCGCGGTTTCCAAATCTACAAGGACGTTTGTTCCGCCTGTCACGCGCTGGATCACATTGCATTCCGCAATCTCGCCGAGCCTGGCGGGCCGGGATTTTCCCCCGAGCAGGCGAAGGCGCTTGCGGCGAGCTACCGCGTGCCGGCTGGTCCCAACGAGCAGGGCCAGACAGTGGATGCCAACGGCCAGCCGCTGACGCGCCCGGCGACGCCCGCGGATTATTTTCCGCCGCCCTTTCCCAACGAACAGTCCTCGCGCGCGTCCAACAATGGGGCTTTGCCGCCCGATCTTTCCCTGATCGTCAAAGCGCGCGACGGCCACTCGGACTATGTCTATTCGATCCTGACGGGCTTCGGCCAACAGCCGCCGGCCAATGAAAAGATCGGTGCCGGCCGCTTTTACAATCCCTATTTCCGCGGCCATCAGATCGCCATGCCACCGCCGTTGATGGATGGCTCCGTGATGTATGTCGACGGCACCATGCCCACCCTCGATCAGGAATCGCGCGACGTGGTCACCTTCCTCACCTGGGCTTCCGATCCCAAAATGGAGGAACGGAAGCGCACAGGTTTCAACGTGATGATCTTCCTCGTCGTTTTTACCGGCCTGCTCTATTTCTCCTACCAGCGCGTTTGGTACGGCAAACACTGATCTTGGAAAACCCAGACAGGATATCAGCCAAGCCTTTGCTTCCTAATTCCGATTTCTGGTTCCCGGTTTTTGCACGCGTGATACAAGCGCGACTATGACCAAGACCGTTCTCGGCATCATTGGAGGTTCGGGCGTCTATGACGTCGGCGGGCTCGAGGACGCGCGCTGGGAGCGCGTGATCTCGCCTTGGGGCGAGGTGTCCGACGATCTTCTCTTCGGCCGGCTCGAAGGCGTCGAAATGGTGTTCTTGCCTCGCCACGGACGCGGCCATGTCCACTCGCCGAACTCCATCAACTACCGCGCCAATATCGATGCCTTGAAACGGGCCGGCTGCACCGACGTGATCTCGGTCTCGGCCTGCGGTTCGTTGAAGGAAGAATTGCCGCCTGGATACTTCGTGCTGGCAGATCAATTCATCGATCGCACGCATGCGCGCGACAAAAGTTTCTTTGGCCGAGGCTTCGTCGCCCATGTCTCGCTCGCCCATCCGGTGTGCCCGCGGCTGGTGGGCGCGCTCCAGGAAGCGGCGCGGCTGGAGAACATCCCGTGCAGGCGCGGCGGGACCTATCTCGCGATGGAAGGCCCGCAATTTTCCACGCTCGCGGAATCCAAGCTCTATCGCTCGTGGGGCTGCGACGTCATCGGCATGACCGCCATGCCCGAAGCCAAGCTTGCGCGCGAAGCGGAGCTTCCCTATGCGCTTGTCGCCATGGTGACCGATTACGATTGCTGGCATCCCGATCATGACCATGTCACGGTCGACCAGGTGATCCGCATACTTTTCGAAAACGCCGACAGCGCGCGCGCGCTGATCAAGCGCGTTGCACCCATGCTCGGTCCGGAACGGACGCCTTCTCCGCTTGGCATCGAATACACGCTTGACACCGCGATGATCACGGCGCCCGACAAGCGCGATCCCGAATTGTTCAGAAAGCTCGATGCTGTTGCAGGCCGCGTATTGAAGAAACACAGTTGAGCAGAATCCCCTTCCCCTTTACGGGGGAGGGCTGGGGAGGGGGTGCAACCGCCGACCTCCATCAAAGGGGCACGCCAATGGATTTTGCCGCAGTCGTTCGTTCGATCCCGGATTATCCCAAACCCGGCATCATCTTTCGCGACATCACCACGCTCTTGGGCAACGCGCGCGCTTTCCGCAGCGCGGTCGATGCGCTGGTGCAGCCCTATGCCGGCGTGCGCATCGACAAGGTGGCGGGTATCGAGGCGCGCGGCTTCATTCTCGGCGGCGCCGTGGCGCATCAATTGTCGGTTGGTTTTGTGCCGGTGCGCAAAAAGGGAAAGCTTCCGTGGAAGGTGCTGGGCGAGGATTACGCGCTGGAATATGGTGTGGACCGGGTCGAGATTCACGAAGATGCAGTGAACAAGGGCGACCACGTTATCGTGGTGGATGATTTGATCGCGACCGGCGGCACCGCGTTCGCCGCGATCAAGCTTTTGGAGCGGGCAGGCGCCAAAGTGCTCGGTTGCTGTTTCGTCATCGACCTCCCCGAATTGGGCGGCGCCACGAAAATCCGGGCCTTGGGAAAAGAAGTCACGACTTTGGTCAGCTTCGCGGGGCATTGAAATGCAGCTTTTCTATTCGCCCAACTCGCCCTATGCGCGAAAGGCGCGCATCATCATTCACGAGCTCGGCCTCAAGTCGCGCGTCGAAGACGTCGTCGTCAGGCTTCCCGCCGATGCCAGACTGCGCGCGGTCAACCCGCTGGGAAAGATTCCCGCCCTGATTCTGGACGATGGCTCCGTGATCTACGATTCGCCGGTGATTTGCGAATATCTCGACGAGCTCGGCCAGGGAAAATTCTTCCCGCGGCCGACCCTATTGCGCGAGGCGCAAGGACGCTGGCGCGCGCTGACGCTGCAAGCCCTGGGCGATGGTCTCGCCGACGCGGTGGTGCGGCGCAATCAGGAAATGAAAGTACCGGCGGACAAGCGCTCGACCGAAGTGATCGAACGCCAGACCAAGGCGATCGAAGGCGCGTTCGCGGGCGCCGACCGCGCGGCAGCGAAATTCCCCGGCGAACCCACGATCGGAGAGATCGCGGTCGCCTGCGCCATCGGCTATCTCGATTTGCGCGTGCCCGAGGACGGCTGGCGCGACCGCTATCCCAGCCTTGCGCGCTGGCTCGACAAATTTTCGCAGCGGCCCTCCGTGCAGGCGACCAAACCGCCCCCAGGGTGAAATCTTCAGGACGAAGACCATATTAGCATCATGAAAATCGAAGGCACTCAGACCCGCAGCATCTGGCCGACGCCCGACGGTTCCGTCGAAGTCATCGACCAGACCAAGCTGCCGCATCGCTTTGCCACCGTGCGCCTGTCCTCCATGGCCGATGCCATTCACGCCATCAACAGCATGGTCGTGCGCGGGGCGCCGCTGATTGGGGCGACGGGCGCCTATGGCCTTGCTTTCAGCCTGCGCAGCGATCCTTCCGACGAGGCGCTCGACCGGGCGCACGACATGCTGTTCGAGACGCGCCCGACCGCGGTGAACTTGCGCTGGTCCCTCGATCGCGTTCGCGACGCGGTGCGCAATCGCCCCCGCGGCGAGCGCGCCGAGGCGGCGTGGCGGGAGGCCGCCGCAATTTGCAACGACGACGTCGAAACGTGCCGCCGCATCGGCGAGCACGGCTTCGCACTGTTGCGCAAAATGGCGAAAGAAAAAGTCGGGCCGCTCAATATCCTCACCCATTGCAACGCCGGCTGGCTCGCTTGCGTCGATTGGGGCACCGCGCTCGCGCCGATCTACATGGCGCACGATCGGGGCATACCGGTTCATGTCTGGGTGGACGAGACGCGGCCGCGCAATCAAGGCGCCTCGTTGACCGCGTTCGAGCTCGGCAGCCACGGCGTCGATCATTCGCTCGTTGCCGACAATGCCGGCGGCCATCTCATGCAGAGGCACGAAGTCGATCTCGCCATCGTCGGCGCCGATCGCGTGACTCGCAACGGCGATGTCGCCAACAAGATCGGCACCTATTTGAAAGCGCTGGCGGCCAAGGACAACAATGTTCCCTTCTATGTCGCGTTGCCGTCTTCGACGATCGATTGGACGCTCGCCTCGGGCGATATGATCCCGATCGAGGAACGCGACGAGAAGGAAGTGACGACCATGACGGGACGTTTGCCTGATGGACGCGTGGCAACCATCGAAATCGCCCCGCCCGGAAGCAGCGCCGCCAATCCCGGCTTCGACGTTACGCCGGCGCGCCTCGTCACCGGCTTCATCACCGAAGCCGGAATCTGCGAAGCGAACGAGCCGGGCCTGCGCAGTCTCTTTCCCAAGGAAAACAAGAAGCAATGAAAAGCCTTTGGCTGGACAAAGACGCGCTAGCTTATGTCGCCCGCTATGGCGACAAGGGAATCGCGTCCGATCTCGCGCTCCGCGTCTACACCACGCGGCTCCTAGGCGGCGACCCCGCGCTGGTGTTGCATGGCGGCGGCAACACCTCGGTCAAGACGCAAGCTAAGGACCTGCTCGGCGACACGCTCGATGTGATCTGCGTCAAGGGCTCGGGTTGGGACATGGGCGACATCGAGCCTGCCGGACTGCCGGCGGTGAAGCTCGCGCCGCTCCGCCGCCTGCTCGAGCTGGCCAAGCTCTCCGATGAAGACATGGTCAATTACCAGCGCATCAATCTGCTCGATTCCGCTGCGCCGAATCCGTCGGTGGAGACGCTGCTGCACGCCTTCCTGCCGCACAAATTCGTCGATCACACGCACTCGACCGCGGTGCTGGCACTGACCGACCAGCCCGAGGGCGAAGCGCTCGCCCGCGACACGTTCGGCGCGCGCATGGCCTACGTTCCCTACACGATTCCCGGTTTTGCACTGGCCAAGAGCGTGGCCGAAATCTACCAAGCCAAACCGAAGGTGCAGGGATTGATCCTGTTGCGCCACGGCATCTTCACGTTCGCGGAAGATGCGCGCGAAGCCTACGAGTTGATGATCGAGATGGTGACGCTTGCCGAGGAACGCCTTAAGCGCGGGCAGAAGATTCTAGTCCAGGCGAATATTCCCGCCAAGCTCGCCACGGTCGCCGACACCGCCCCGATCCTGCGCGGGGCGTGCGCCCTTGTGAACAATAAGAAGGCGGGCGCCGCCAAGCGCCAGATCCTCGACTTCCGCAGCAGCGAAAAAATCTTGCGCTACGTCAATGGCGCAGAACTCGCGCGCTATTCGCAACAGGGCGTGGCGACGCCCGATCACACCATCCGCACCAAGAACTGGCCGCTGATCGTTCCCGCGCCCGACGCTGACAGACTCGCAGAGTGGGAAAGGGCGGCACGTGCGGCGGTCGACAAATTCGTCGCCGATTATCACGCCTATTTCGCGCGCAACAATGCGCGCCTGAACGGGGCCAAGAAGGAGCTCGACCCTTATCCGCGCGTGATCCTGGTACCGGGCCTCGGTCTGTTCGGGCTTGGCGCGTCCGCCAAGGACGCCGCAATCGCTGCCGACATCGCCGAGAACACGGTCGAGGTCATCAGCGATGCCGAGCGCATGAGCTCCTATCGCCCGATTTCGGAAGCTGACCAATTCGATGTCGAATATTGGTCGCTCGAGCAGGCGAAGCTCGGCAAGGCGGCCGAGAAGAAACTCGCGCGCCAAGTCGCGGTCATCACCGGCGGCGGCTCCGGCATCGGCGCGGCGACCGCCAAAGCGATGGCGCGCGAGGGCGCGGAAGTGTCCATTCTCGACCGCGATAAAGACGCGGCTTTGCGCGTGGCCAAGCAGATCGGCGGGCACGCGCTCGGCCTCGCCTGCGACGTCACCGATGCGGGGGACGTCGGCCGCGCCTTCGACGCGGTTACGGAAAAATTCGGCGGAGTCGACATCGTCGTCTCCAATGCGGGCGCCGCGTGGCAGGGTCGCATCGGCGAGGTCGAGGAAAAAATGTTGCGCGAATCCTTCGAGCTGAATTTCTTCGCCCATCAAAACGTCGCGCAAACTGCGGTCCGCATCATGCAGGCGCAGGACACCGGCGGCTGCCTGCTCTTCAACACCTCCAAACAGGCGGTGAATCCCGGCAAGGATTTCGGCCCCTATGGCCTGCCCAAGGCCGCGACGCTGTTCCTGGTCAAGCAATACGCGCTCGATCACGGCAAGGAAGGCATCCGCTCCAACGCGGTCAATGCCGACCGCATCCGCACCGGACTCTTGACAGCCGACATGGTCGCGGAACGCGCCAAAGCGCGCGGTATCTCGGAAGACGATTATATGAGCGGCAATCTCCTGGGCCGCGAAGTTACCGCCGATGACGTCGCCGATGCGTTCGTCTTCCTCGCACACGCGCACAAAACCACTGCAGCCACCATCACCGTCGACGGCGGCAACATCGAAGCCGCGCTGCGCTAATTTCCCTCGCCACCAAGGTGAGGGGGCTGTCTCCGCGCAATCAGCACGCGGTTGATGAAGCTGTAATACAGCTCACCCTTGTCGTCGCGCGCTTCGTTTCTGCCTTCGACGAGACCGAATTGCGGCCGCGTCTTCCAATCGCGCTTGGCGAAACTCTCGTTCGTATAGGCGAGCGTCGTTCCCGGCCTGACCGGCTTGAGCCAACGCAATTCCCGCACGCCGGGCGAGACGTAATTGGCTTGCGTCGCTTCGGCGCCGGCCTCGATGCGCGCTTGCCGGTACGCGAGCATCAGCTTCATCCATACGGCCGCCGTGTGCCAGCCGCTCGCGATCAATCCACCATAGGACGAGCGCGCGGCGGCTTCCGGATCGACATGAAAGGGCTGCGGGTCATAACGCCTGGCAAAGGAAATGATGTTCTCCTCGGTGAAGGTGTAGGAACCGAGTGTCACTTTCACATGGAGCGGAACGTCCTCGAACCACATTACGCGGTATCCTCGCGGCGGCGGCCGAACATCACCGAGCAGACGAACAGCATCACGGGTTCGCCTTTGCGCGCCTCTTCGTCGCGAGTCATCGAAAAGCGAAAACGCACGAAGCCTCGGTCCGGCCTCGTCGAGAGGCGCGTGTCGAGTACGTCGCCATCCAGCCGCACGCGATCGCCGACGAGAACCGGCTTGCGCCATTGTATCTCGTCGATGCCCGGCGAACCCATCGAGGTCGCACGGTTGAACAGCCCGTCCACCATCATGCGCATGGCGAGCGCGCCCAAATGCCATCCGCTCGCGGCAAGACCGCCCAGCATGGACTGTTTCGCCGCTTCGGGATCGGTGTGCTGCGGCTGCGGATCGAACTCGCGCGCAAATTCGATGACCTCCTCCGCCGTCAGCACGTGCGTGCCAAGCGGCAGAGTCTGACCAGGCCGGAAATCTTCAAAATGCAGCAAATCAGGCATGGAGGTCTTTCTAACCCGCCATCGCCCGGCATGTCAGTGCCGGAGTTGCACGCGCAAGCCGCCAAAATCCTTTATACTGGGCCCCTGAAATTGGGGGCGGGCATGGACAGATTGGCCATCGCGACCGTCATCGCCTGCGCGGTCTTGGGCGGCGTCGCCGGTTGGGGCTTGGCGCCCCGCGTCAATTGGGTCTTGGCACAAGCCGCTGTCATTCTGATTGGAATTGCGGCCGGAGCGGGCGCCGGCTGGCAATGGGCTGTGCCCTGGGTCGAAGAGGAATGGATTTTCCGCGCTGAACCGTCGCCGGCGAGTCAGATCCTCCTCACCGTCGATCCTGCCGGAGCGGCTGCCATGAAGCAGCGGTTGCGCCGCGCCTACGCAAACGACCGCTCGCAAGCTGCCATGGCGCTAGAAGGCGAGAAATGGCTGGAGGAGCATGCTCAAGCGAATAATGTTTTGGTCTTGCTGCGTGTGGCCGACAACACCATGCCAGTGCGCACCTATGAGCAACTCTATCCTTTGGTGAAGACTGCTTACGAACACGATCCTATCGCTTGCTACCATTGGTTTTCCGGCACCGGGCATCCGTCGGCGGAGCAGCTCGGATTTTCGTCCGATCAATTTGCGATTGCGCGGGCGGTAGTGGAACGGATGAGAGCCGTCGTCATCACGCGACTGCCTGCCGCGTTGCCGCTTCCCGACGTGGGGCCGGGACCGCAAACCCTGGCGCGACAACTGCGCGCAAATTGGCAGGTTGGCCGCTTCGATCTCGACGCCGTCGATCATCCGCGAATGGACCTGCCGGACGAACGCAAAGCGAATGGCTGCTACACGATGAATGCGATCTTGAGCGAGATTCAGCGCTTCGATCCCAAATATCGGCGTTACATGATCAACAACGCCTTCACGCCCAAGCTCAACCCCGAGTTCGCCGCGCCGCGCTGAGATTAACCTCAAACGTTAAACCGGAAGTGCATGACGTCGCCGTCCTGCGCGACATATTCCTTGCCCTCGAGACGAAACTTGCCGGCTTCGCGCGCGCCCGCTTCGCCGTTGCCGGCGATGTAATCGTCATAAGCGATGGTTTCGGCGCGGATGAAGCCCTTTTCGAAGTCGCTGTGGATGACGCCTGCCGCCTGCTGCGCCCGTGCGCCCTTCACGACCGTCCAGGCGCGCGCCTCCTTGGGGCCCGCGGTGAAGAATGTGATCAACCCCAAGAGATCGTAGCCGGCGCGGATCACGCGGTTGAGGCCGGGCTCCGACAATCCGAGCGAAGCCAGGAACTCGTTGCGCTCCGCAGGCGGCAGCTGCGCCAATTCTTCCTCGATGCGGGCCGCTATCGCGATGGCCCCCGCACGTTGCGTCTTCGCCATTTCGACAGCACGGGCCGACGCAGCGTTTCCGTTCGCGGCAGCTGCTTCGTCGACATTGCAGACATAGAGCACCGGCTTTTGCGTCAACAACCCAAGCTGCCGGTAAGGCTCGCGCTCTTCCGCGCTCAGGACGGCGTCGCGCGCGGGCTTGCCCTCCTGCAGCAGCGCGACCGCTTTTGTCATCAGCGCGAGCTGCAGCTTCGCGTCTTTTTCGCCGCCTTTGACTTTCTTCTCGATCGCCGTCATGCGTCGTTCCATGCTTTCGAGATCGGCCAGCATCAGCTCGGTTTCGACCGTCTCAGCGTCCGACACGGGATCGATGCGGCCTTCGACATGCGTGACATCGCCGCTTTCAAAGCAGCGCAGCACATGGACGATGGCGTCGACTTCGCGGATGGCGCCGAGGAACTGATTGCCGAGCCCTTCGCCCTTGGAGGAACCGCGCACCAGCCCGGCAATATCGACGAAAGTGATGCGCGTCGGCACGATCCGCGCCGATTTGGCGATCGCGGCGAGCTTATCCAGCCGCTCGTCCGGCACCGCGACGTCGCCGACATTGGGCTCTACCGTCGAGAACGCATAATTCGCGGCCTGCGCCGTCGCCGTCTGCGTCAGCGCGTTGAACAGCGCCGACTTGCCGACATTGGGCAGGCCGACAATGCCGCATTTAAACCCCATCGGGCTTCGTCTCCTGTGGTGCGGGCTTCGGCGGCTTTGGCGGTTTGGTCAGTAGTGCGACGCGATTCATGAAGCCCGGATCGTCGTCGGCCGCGAGATAGGGCGCGGCTTCGACGATGGCCGCGATCAGCGGCTTGAGCCATTCCTGATCGGCTTTGGCGAAATCGTGCAGCACATAGGAAGGCACGCGATCCGGCGAACCGGGATGACCGACACCGATGCGCACTCGCCGGTAATCGGGACCGATCACCGCGGTGATCGAACGGAGGCCATTATGCCCCGCATCGCTGCCGCCCGATTTTGCCCGCATCTTGCCGGGGACGAGGTCGACCTCGTCATGCACCACGACGACCGCCGACGGCGGCAGTTTCAGATAGCGCATCGCCGCGCCCACCGCATAACCGCTCTCATTCATATAGGTCATGGGTTTCAAGATCAGCGTTTTGCGCCCTCCGAGCACGCCTTCCGATACGGCGCCGTGATAGCGCGGACGAAACGGTCCGAAGCGATAGCGCTCCGCGATCGCTTCCGCCGCCATGAAGCCGACATTGTGGCGGTGGCGCGCATATTTTTCCCCGGGATTGCCCAGCCCGGCGATGAGAAGCGGTGAATCGCTCATCGGAGTCGGATTCAGAAGTCAGAAATCGGAACTCAGAAATCAGAAGGTAGAACCAATCTTGATATAGAGCGATTCCGACTTCCGATTTCTGAGCTCTGATTTCACTTCTTCTCCTTGCCCCCGGCCTTGCCCTTCGGCGCAGCGGCCGCAGGTGCGGCGCCCGGTGCGGCTCCAGGAGCAGCGCCCAGTGCGGCTCCAGGAGCAGCGCCCGGTGCGGCACCCGGTGCGGCGCCCGGCGCGGCGGCCGCAGCGCCCTCCGCTCCCTCGACCGCAGCGCCCTCGACGACCTCGCCTTCGACGGCGGCCGCCACCGGCGTCTCTTCGACGAAGGTTGTCGGCGGCGAAATCGAAGCGACCGTGAAGTTGCGGCCCTGGATCACCGTCTTGACGCCTTCGGGAAGCGTGACGTTGTCGATGTGCAGTGAGTCGCCGATCTCAAGCCCGTCGAGATCGCCCTCGATATAATCGGGGATGTTGTCGGCCGAACAGAAGACGTCGATCTCATGCGTGACCACGTTTATCACGCCGCCCAGCTTCAATCCTGGCGAATTCTCCTGGCCGCGGAAACGCACCGGAATCGCCAGCCTCAGGCGGGCGCCGGGCTCCAGCCGAAGAAAATCGACATGGATGGGACGGTCCGTGACCGGATCGACCTGCACCGCGCGCGGAATCACCCGCGTCTTCTTGCCAGCGACCTCGAGCATGACGAGGGTCTGGAGCATCGCTCCCGTGTAATAGAGCTTGTCGAAATTGCGCTCGTCGAGCTGCACCGTCTCGGGGTCGACTTTGCCGCCATAGACGATTCCAGGAATCCGGCCCTGCAGGCGGGCCCTGTAGGCGGCGCCTTTGCCCCGTTCGGCGCGCGGTTCGGCAGTAAGGGCAACCATCTCACGCATGGCGGAATTCCTTGAAATTGAGTCCGGCCGGCAGGCTGCTCGAGGCCGGAAAGCCGAGCCTTTTAGCGGATGCGGCTGGGTGTGACAACCAAGGAATTCGGCGACCCGGAGAGCCGGATATCCTTACCGATCCTCGAGAAAATCCTCGACATAGGCCATCCGCACGATGGTCATGGTGACGACCGCGAGCGGCGTGGCGAGCAGCACGCCCCAGATCCCGAACAGCAAACCGAAGGCGACGATGGCCATCAGGCTGATGGCCGGGGGCATATGCACCGTCCAGCGCTGAAGGATCGGCAAGCTGACATTGCCCTCGAACTGCCAGACGACGAGGTAGACGAGTCCGGCCAACAGCGCGAGACGCGGACTGACCGAAAGCGCCAGCAGAAGACCCGGAATGGTGACGATGATCGGCCCGATATAAGGCACGAACACGGACACGCCGGACAGTACCGCCAGCGGGAAGGGAAAGGGCGCGCCAACGATCCACAGTCCGATGCCGGTCAAGGTGCCGAGGATCAGCATGTCGAGCGTCATCGCGATCAGCCACAGGCGCAAATCGACGCCTGCCGCGTTCAAGATGCGCCTGGCGCGGTCGCGCTTGGACGGCGGGACCAGCTTCAATACGCCGTTGAAATAGGTTTTGGAATCCGCCGCGAGATAAATGCCGATGACCAGGATCAGCGTGGTGTTGGCGAGCCAGCCTAGCACGCCGCTGGCAAGGGGAAGCGCCGATAGGATCGTGGCGGCGGCGCCCGTCGCCGCGTTGTCGGTGAGACTGAGCAGCCAGCGCCCGAGCGCCCAGGAATCAAGCCAAGCCCGGGTGGCTTCCCATGCTCCGGGCAATTCTTCGGCCAGGGCGGAAAATTGCGCCGCCGTCCGGGCGCCGAAGGCCGCCAGGAAGCCGACGGCGACGAGGCCGAGCGCGATGGTCGTCAATGCGAGCGCAAAATGATGTGAAATATGCAGCCACCTCACCAGCGGCGCCGCGAGGTTGTTGAGCGCCACCGCGACGATGATGGCGCCGAAGCCCAGGATGAACACCAGCTGCAGCTTCCAGACCGCGGCAATGAGCGCCACCACCAGCGCGACGATCAGGATCTTGCCGATGAAACCCGGCTCGGGGTGGCGCTGCGGTTTCTGCGTGACCTGCTCGTTCATTTTGCCCCGGTCGCTCCGCACCCCTGGTGGCCAAGCGGGCAACAAAGCGATTCGCAGTATGCGCCGACGCCGTTCTCTCAAACAATCTGGAAGTTCCATCCGCGCTTGGAAAGGGAGTATTGTCGAACCTCGGCAAGGGCGAACAATCGCCCGTACAAAAAGAGGGGGAAAATCATGCCGCCAATCAATTACCTCGCGATTCTCGCGGCCGCCGTGGCCGGATGGCTCGTCGGCGCCGCGTGGTACGGCGTTCTCGGGAGGCAGTGGATGGCGGCTTTAGGCCGAGCCGAGGACGCCACGCGCTCGATACCGGTGAGTCCGATGATCATCGCCTTCATTGCCCAGATCATCATGGCCACAATGCTTGCGGGGCTGATCGGTCACCTCGGCCCAGTGAACGCCGAGCGCGGCGTGGTGTCGGGCGTTCTCGTCTGGTTCGGCTTTGTCATCACCGTAACCGCCGTCGGCAACGCCTTTCAGCAGCGCAAGCCCATGCTCACGATCATCGACGGCGGCCATTGGCTGGCCGTGCTCGTGGTGCAGGGCGCGATCATCGGGCTGTTCGGATAGCCGTTCAGGAATGAGAGCGCCTCGCCGCCGTCAACGTCGCGGTGTTTTACCTCTCGCCGTTATTCCATGAAGTGAAAGCGTTGCCCGCGGGATCCAACGCGCCGTTGCCGCGCGAAGCTGATCACCGGCACCTCGCTCGGCGCCTGGATCGGCGTGGTCTGAGGCCGTTTCCGCACCGTCTTCCGCCCGCTGTTTTTTCATTGAGTCTTTCAAGCCGCTCTTATCGCAATCATCTGAAGCTCACGCGCGATTTTCCGTTTTCGCGCCATCAGATCTTGATCGGCCTGCAGGCCTAAAAAGAAACCCTCGGAGATTCCGAAATGACGCGCGAGCCGCAAATCCGTATCGGCTGTAATGGCGCGCTTACCGAGTACGATCTCATTGATCCGTCGCGGAGGCACATTGATGGCGCGCGCGAGCGCATTCTGGCTCAATCCCATTGGCTTTAAAAACTCTTCCAATAGTATTTCGCCAGGCGTCGGATTGGGTAACAGATCAGCCTTGGTCGCACGCCTGTTCATCGTGGTAGTCGACGATTTCGAAATCGTCCGCGCCTCCATCGTTCCAGCGGAAACATATCCGCCATTCTTGATTGATCCGGATGCTCCACTGTCCTTTACGCAATCCTTTAAGCGGTTCAAGGCGGTTTCCGGGCAAGGCGTTATAGCTCGACCGTGGACTTCACTTCAGTGCCTCGTGATATCCGCGTGGGCATAATGCTTCGACGCTAGCGCAGGGATAGACTGTGGCCCATCGCGAAACAGGGGAGGGTCTCATGTCCCGTCGCACCGACATCCAGCACAGCTTGCCCAAAGTCGCCGCCAACGGCCTCATCGATCGCCGCGTTCTATTGCGAAACAGCGCCTTGCTCGCGGGAGCGGCCGGTGCCGGTTTGACCGGCATCGCCCGCGCCGCGGCCGAGCCTTTAGCCGTCGATCCGTGGAGCCTGAACATCGGCGCAGCCGTGCCGACCTACAGCACGCCGTCGCATTACGAGGCGAAAGTCGTCCGCACGCTCGCGAATCCGACCAACCCCGGCAACAACCAGGCGCGCACGCCGCATCATCTGCTCGACGGCATGATCACGCCGAACGGCGTGCATTTCGTGGTCGCGCGGACCGGCGCGCCCGACATCGACCCCGCCAAGCATCGATTGCTGATCCATGGCCTCGTGCGCCAGCCGCTCGTCTTCTCGCTCGAAGATCTGATGCGCTACCCCATGGAATCGCACATCCGCTTCGTCGAGTGCGGCGGCAATTCCGCGCCGCTGTGGTCGAAGGAGCCGATCCAGGCCGACGTGCAGGCGCTGCACGGCTTGCTCTCCTGCTCGGAATGGACCGGAGTGCGGCTCTCAACGCTTCTCGATGAAGCCGGCGTCGACCCGCGCGCGAAATGGATCGTCGCCGAAGGTGCCGACGCGGCCACGATGAATCGCAGCATTCCTCTCGCCAAAGGCATGGACGACGCGATGCTCGTTTTCTACCAGAACGGCGAGCGCATCATGCCGATCAACGGTTATCCGCTGCGGCTGTTTGTCCCGGGTTACGAAGGCAATATGAACGTCAAATGGCTGCGTCGGCTTAAGCTGGTCGACGCGCCGATCATGGCGATCAATGAGAGCCGCCAATACACGCTGCTGCTCGAGAGCGGCAAAGCCTGGCGCTTCTATTATCCGATGGAGGTGAAATCCTTCATCACGCGTCCCTCGCCGACCATGCAGCTGAAGGGTCCGGGCTTCTACGAAATCTCCGGCCTCGCTTGGTCGGGACACGGCCGCATCGACAAGGTCGAAGTTTCGGCCGATGGCGGCAAGTCCTGGGGCATGGCCGCCATGCAGAACCCGGTGCTGCCGAAAGCACTCACGCGCTTCCGCATGGCGTGGCAATGGGACGGCAGGCCTGTCGTGCTGCAAAGCCGGGCCACCGACGAAGGGGGAAATGTGCAGCCGACGCGCCAGAAGCTGATCGCCGAACGCGGCGCGCCGCGCAACACGCCGCCCGTCACGGGCTTCCCGATGGGCCACGTCAATGCGATCTCGAGTTGGGGCATCGATGCGAAGGGAGCGGTCAGCCATGTCTACGTCTAAGACGCTTCCTCTCCTTGCCGCGCTTCTCTTATGCAGCAGCGCTGCGGTGGCTGCGGACATGCCGAAATTCGGCAAGCCGATTTCCGAAGCCGACGCGTCCGCCTGGGATATTTCCATCGGTCCCGATGGTGTCGGCCTCCCGGCGGGAAGCGGTACGCCGGCACAAGGCGCCATGGTCTTTGCCGCGAAATGCGCCGCCTGCCATGGCGCGAAAGGCGAGGGTGGGGCGGGTCCGCGCCTCGTCGGCGGCCAGGGCACGCTGGCCGCGCCCGCGCTTCCGGTGCAGACGGTCGGCTCCTATTGGCCGTACGCGACGACGGTGTTCGATTATGTGCGCCGGACCATGCCGTGGGATCGGCCCAAGACGCTCACCAATGACGAAGTCTATGCGGTGACGGCGTACATCCTGAACATAAACGGCATCGTCAAGGACGGCGAAGCGATGAACAAGGATACGCTGGCAAAAGTTCGCATGCCCAACCGCGACGGCTTCACGGAGCTCTATCCGAACAAGTTTTGATCAAACGGCGAATAGCGAATGGCGAATAGCGAACGGGGACTGCCTGTTCGCTGTTTGCTTATCACCCGCCTTTACAATCTCCCCTTATTGAATGGCCGGACGCTGGTGCCGCTTGAAACAGAACGAACATGGAAAAATAATTGCAGCGGCAGCAAAAAAGCACCTCGTGCCGATAGGAGCTCAGCGAAAAGGGCAATCGCGTACTTGGTTTTGTGATCAGAAGTATTGGCTCATTCTGATCGAGTTCCAGCCGAGCGGATGGTCGAAGGGTAGTTACTTGAATGTCGGAGCCCACTGGCTTTGGCATCTGCGTGACCTGAGTTTTGATTACGGCCGCATCCGCATCGCAAATTTTGTGCCTTTTGAAACGGCAGAACAGTTCCAGCCAGAGGCCGAACGTTTAGCAACCGAAGCTGCAGCCGAAGTCGGTCAGCTCAGAGACGTTTTTGCGTCCCTCGAAGATACTGCTCGTCGTCTGATGCTCGCTGTAATCAACGGGGGAACTCATTGGTCGGTGTATCACGCTGCCGTTGCTGCTGGGCTTGTTGGCGATGTGGTGGGGTCACGCCAACTTTTCGAACGAGTCCGAATAGATTTCGCGGGCGATCAAACTTGGCGGCAGGAAATCCGATCCATAGCAGTACAACTTGCTGAAGCCCTATCATCTCGACGGGCCTACCGCGAAGCAGTTCAAGAATTGATTCAGCGTAACCGAACGCTAAACAAGCTTCCAAGTTGCCTAGATCCACTGCCAAGCGAAGCTTAGTCGAACAGACTCGACACCGACTTTTCGTTGGCGATGCGATCGAGCGCTTCGCCCAGGAGATGCGCGATCGAGATCCGCCGGATGTTCGGCGTTTTGCGGATCTCCTCGGTAGCGGCAATGGAGTCCGTCACCACCAGCGATTTAAGTTTGGAATCACGGATGCGCGCGGCCGCGCCGCCCGACAGCACGCCGTGCGTGGCGTAGGCGTAGACCGCTTTGGCGCCCTTCTCCAGCAACGCTTCGGCGGCGTTACAGATGGTGCCGCCGGAATCCACGATGTCGTCGATCAGGAGACAGGTGCGCTTGGAGACATCGCCGATGATGTTCATCACCTCGGATTCGCCGGCGCGTTCGCGGCGCTTGTCGACGATGGCGAGGTCGGTGCCCAGGCGCTTGGCCAGCGCACGCGCGCGCACCACGCCGCCGACGTCGGGCGACACCACCATCAGATTCTCGCCGTCGAGATAATCCTGGATGTCCTTCACCATCACCGGCATGGCGTAGAGATTGTCGGTCGGGATGTCGAAGAAGCCTTGGATCTGGCCGGCATGCAGATCGACGGTCAAAACCCGCGACGCACCCGCCTCGGTGATCAAATTCGCCACCAGCTTGGCTGAAATCGGCGTCCGCGGTCCGGGTTTGCGGTCCTGGCGGGCATAGCCGAAATAGGGAATCACCGCCGTGATGCGCCGCGCGCTGGAGCGCCTGAGCGCGTCGATGATGATCAGGAGCTCCATCAGATTGTCGTTGGCGGGGAAGCTCGTCGATTGGATGACGAACATGTCCTCGCCGCGCACGTTCTCCTGGATCTCGACAAACACCTCCATGTCCGCGAAGCGCCGCACCACGGCCTTGGTGAAGGGCACATGCAGATACTGGCCGATCGCCTCGCAGAGCGGACGGTTGCTGTTGCCGGCTAAGAGTTTCATGGCAGCAGCCTCATGCGATCACCCTCGCTCGAATCCTGGATTCATGACGATTCGATGACCTCCGACAGGGTTCTTCTAGCAAGGCGTTCCCGGTGCGTAAACCAGCGCAAGCCAATGAATCACACCTCAATCTTCGAGCACGATCGCCGACAATTGCCGCCCATAATCGGCCTCCTTGCGGTGAGTGGCGCGGCGGTAGGAGAAGAAGTCTGCCTCGCGCGCATAGGTGCAAGCCGGAAGGGCTTCCACCGCTGCGATGGCGTCTTGTCGCAGGCGATACGCGACATAGGCCAGGAGATCGAACTGCCAGTGGCGTTCGCGTTTGGACGGGATGAAGAATTGTGCATTGGCGGGATCGGCGGCGATGAACCGAGCCTGGAATTCCGGTCCGACTTCATAGGCCGCTTGGCTGATGCATGGTCCGATAGCAGCACGGATACGCTCGCGCTTGGCTCCCAAGCCTATCATCGCAGTCACGGCAGATTCGGCAACGCCGGATAGTGCGCCGTTCCACCCTGCGTGCGCCGCGCCGATGACATGAGCTTCGCTATCGCTGAGTAGAATCGGCGCGCAATCTGCCGCCAGAATGCCAAGCGCGATGCCACTTCTGTCGGTCGCCATGGCGTCCGCTTTGGGATTGTCCGGAATGTCCCACGGCGAAGCGACCGTGACAGCCGTGGCGCTGTGCACCTGATACAATGTCACCAACGACGCGTTCGGCGACAACGCCGCCAACGCCCGCCTGCGATTTTCCAGCACAGCGGCGCGATCGTCCGCCGATCCCGGTCCGCAATTGAGCGATTCATAGACGCCCGTGGAAACGCCGCCGCGCCGGCCGAAGAAACCATGCGCGATATGCGGCGATGCAAGCATCTCGGCTTTGAGAATCAGCATCAGGATTCAATATGAGCAGCGTGATGCATCATTCGTCAAAACCGGGCAGGGCGGCCTGATTGCGCGCGTCGCAAATCGCCATCACCTTGAACAGCGTGCCCATTTGGTCGGCGTGAGTCAGCCGTGACACGGCCGCGTCGACCTCGATCCGTTGCTCGGGATTTATCCGCTTCAGCAACTCGGCGCGAATCCGAATGCCAAGCCGATCGAGAAATTCAGCTTGGGTGATCGGCCCTTTGATGTTGCACTGTGCCAACGCTCGCGCAAGCGCCGCGAAATCGACATGAGCAGTTAAGTCGGCTTCGCCGGGTTCAACCAGCGGATCCGTGTAGGCGTTGCCCTTTACCGCCTGAAACGTGTCTCCGAATGCGGTGGTGACATGACCGTAATCGATGATCAGCGCCACGCCATCGAAATCCGCAAAGCGCGTGCTGATGTCATGTACTAGTGTGGCTGCGTTCTCACTGATCTCGATCACGGAATCCTTTGGCGGATCGGCGGCAGCGGCGGGCGATGGTGGCGCTACGGTATCAGGTGACAGAGTGAACCGCAGATCGTCCTCGTCGCTCGTTACCATCCTTTCCTGCCAGCCGAGTTCCGATTTGACGAATTGCCGAATCGGGAGAGCGTCGAAGAATTCATTCGCCATCAGAAACAGCGGTGCATCTGCCGGAACCTGCTCGAATCCCGTAATCCAACGCACCCGCGCTGATGACAAGGCTTCGGCCTGGACGCGGCGCAGCACGGGGCTGGTTTCGACAAGCAAAACCTGCGCGGCAGTGACGAATTTCCGCCGCACGTTGCCGGCAGCGCGCAGCATGTCGGCCATAAGTGTGCCGCGTCCCGGCCCAAGCTCGACAAAATGAAACTGCGCAGGTTCCCCTCTGTCCTCCCACGCCTGCACAAAGAACAATCCGATCAGCTCGCCGAAGATCTGACTCACTTCCGGCGCGGTGATGAAGTCGCGTCCCAGAGGATCGCGCCGCGTGTAATAGCCGTGCTCGGGATCGCCGAGCGCGATCTCCATATATTGCGCGGTATTGATCGGACCTTGTTCGCGGATGCGCGCGATGATTTTTCTCTTCAGCGCGTTCACGGCACCGCTTTGGCCGGTTTCGACAACGCGTACCAAAGGAAGAACGCCGCCGCTGCCCACATCGGCAGGCTGAGCAGCTGGCCCATGCTGAACCAGTCATAAATCTTCGATTCCGAGTCGCGGAAGAATTCGGCGATGAAGCGGAAGAGGCCGTATCCGAGCAGGAACCAGCCGACGACCGAGCCTGGCCGCCGGTGTACCTGCAAACGTACGACCGCAAAGCGCAGGATCAGAAACAGCAGCAAGCCTTCCATCAGCGCTTCGTAAAGTTGACTCGGATGACGCGGGACACCCGGCGGAAAGGCGCCTGGGAACACCATCGCCCAGGGCGCGGTGCTGAACTTTCCCCACAATTCGCCGTTGATGAAATTGGCGATGCGGCCGAAAAAGAGACCGATGGGCGTTGCCGCGGCAATCAGGTCGGCGACCGCCAGAAGATTGAGCTTGCGCTTTCGGCAAAACAGCCAAAGCGCGATCACGACGCCGGCGAGCCCGCCGTGGAACGACATGCCGCCTTCCCAAGCGGCGAAGATCTTCAGCGGGTTCAGCAGATAGGCTGCAGGCAAGCCGACACAGGCCGGCACGCTTTGGCCGGCAAAGCCGCAATAGAGCACGCCGTAAAGCAGCACGAAGCCCAGCCGTCCGCCAATGATGACTCCGAGGGTGATCCAGACGAAGAGGTCGCCGATATCGTCGGCAGTCGCCGGCGGTTTGCCCTGGAAAGGTAGCCCTACCCACAGCTTCTTGTTTTTCAGCAGCCTCAGGACGTAGAGCCAGCCGAGCAGCAATCCGGCGATATACGAAAGCGCGTACCAACGTATGCTGATCGGCCCGTAAATGTGGATCAGCACCGGATCGATGTTTGGGAACGGCAGGACGGCTTCGACCATAGGCGAGCCCTGAAGAAAGGCGGCGTTAGCTCGCGCAAGCCGCCTTGCGCTGTCAAGCGGGATCGGCGCGCCGAAGCCATAATCGAGCTCAGGCCTTGCGGCGGCTCGATCGCCCTTACATATAGGCCGAAAGGGGAAAGACTATGCAGACGGACAATCGCCTTCTCGATGGCATGGCGCGCTTTTTCACCAATGCGGCGGGCGCGGCAAAGGCCTTCAAGGACGAAATGGAGACCATGATGAAGGCGCGCCTGGAGCGCATGATCGCCGACCTCGATTTCGTGCCCCGCGATGAATTCGATGCCGTCAAAGCCATGGCGGCAAAGGCTCGCGCCGAGAACGAGAAGCTGGCGGCAAGGCTCGCGGAGCTGGAAGCCCGCCTTGGGCCGCGCAAGGGGAAGCCCAAGCGATCTGCTCAGGCGCGGAAGAGCTAGCGCGCCCCGCCGAACGGCGAAAGCTGTGAATTGGCGGTTCGAACCGCGGATCGAGTCACAAGGGAACGCGGCCCGCCCTTGTCACCGCTCAAAATCTTGTGTCAGGTTGACGGCAACTGCTTCGCGCTTCGTTTTTGCCGAGGCGCATCCTGGGGACCCGCCTATGAAGCTTGCCACTCCCGAGCCGTCGCACACCTTGGAGCATCCGCTCGACATGCTCGAAAGCGCCGTCGAGGACAACGGTTGGCCGTTCGAGCGCTCCGGGCGAGACGAGATCAACCTCTCGGTCGCCGGCCGCTGGTGCGATTACCACTTTTGCTTCACGTGGCGGGAAGAGCTGCAATCGCTGCACGTCTCGGTCAATTTCGACATGCGGGTGGCGCGCGACCGCCGCTCCGAAATCGCCGAATTGCTGATGTCCATCAACGCTCAGCTCTTTCTCGGCCATTTCGACCTCTGGGCCGAGGACGGCGCGGTCGTGTTCCGCCACGTTCTGATCTTCCCGGATTCCACGGTCAGTGCCGCCCAATGCGAGGCTCTCCTGCATCTCGCGGTGGAAGCCTGCGAGCACTATTACCCGGCCTTCCAGTTCGTTCTCTGGGGCGGCAAGTCGGCGCAAGAAGCCATGGCGGCGGCCGTTCTCGAATGCGCCGGCCAAGCCTGACCGCTTAGCGCATCGCGTGCTAGTTTCCCTCCCGTCAAGGAGGAGGTCGGCGCGCGCCAAGCGGGCCGGTTGGGGGTCCGCAATGGCAAAGGGAAACGGTGATCGCGCCGTTCTTTTGATCGGCGCCGGACGCATGGGCGGCGCCCTGATCAAGGGCTGGATCGCGTCGAAGCGCTTCTCGGCCATCCACGTCGTGGAACCTTTACCGTCGCCCGCGATCAAGGCCCTGGCGAAAAAGGCGATCATTCTGCATCGCGCTTTGCCCAAGAAGCTTCCGCCTCTCACTGCCGTCGTCCTCGCAATCAAGCCGCAAATCCTGAAGGGCGAAGCCGAGCTGTTGCGCGTACTGGGCAAAGCCAACGCGCTGGTGCTTTCCATAGCCGCCGGTATCGCCACGCCCCTGCTACGCGAAAAGATCGGCTCGGCTGCGCCTTTGGTGCGCGCCATGCCGAACACGCCGGGCGCCATCGGACGTGGCATCACAGTGCTCTATGCCGGCTCGAAGCTCTCTGCGGTCGACCGCGCGCTGGCCGAAAGCCTGATGGCGTCCCTGGGCGAGACGCTGTGGCTGGAAGACGAAGCGCTGATGGACGCCGTCACGGCGCTGTCAGGTTCCGGTCCGGCCTATGTTTTTCTTTTGGCCGAAGCGTTGGCTGCGGCCGGACGCGCCCAGGGGCTCGATTCCGCCACTGCCGACAAGCTCGCTCGCGTGACCATCTCAGGGTCAGGTGCGCTGCTCGCCGCCGACCCCCGTCCCGCGTACGACCTGCGCCAGGAGGTCACCAGTCCGGGTGGCACTACCGAGGCCGCATTGCGCGTGCTGATGGCTGGTGACGGATTGGAATCACTGCTCCGGCGCGCCATCGCTGCGGCCACAGCGCGCGGCAAGGAATTGGGAAAGACCTGATTTCATGAGCTCGACGGGGGCGGGCGGCGCCTGGCGGGACGTGTTCCCCGTCTTTCTGCGTCTGGGCTTGACCAGTTTCGGCGGCCCGGTGGCGCATCTCGGCTATTTTCGCAGCGAGTTCGTCGACAAACGCCGTTGGCTGGACGAAGCCGCTTATTCCGACATTCTCGCGCTCTGCCAATTTCTGCCTGGACCCGCCAGCAGCCAGGTCGGCATGTCCCTCGGCCTGATGCGTGCCGGACTATGGGGCGCTTTCGCCGCGTGGCTCGGCTTCACCGCGCCGTCAGCGATCCTGATGATCCTCTTCGGCTACGGCGTGGCGGCGTTGCGCGATGTCGCCGGCAGCGCCTGGCTGCACGGCTTACAGATCGTCGCTGTCGCCGTGGTGGCACAAGCCGTGCTTGCCATGGCGCGCGTGCTCTGTCCCGATCTTGCGCGCATCGCGCTTGCGCTCGCCGCCGCGGCGCTGATGCTGTTTGTCCCGACGGCGCTCGCGCAAATTGGCGTCATTGCTCTCGGCGGTTTGATCGGCTGGCTGCTGCTTCCAAGTGCGAGCCGAGACGACGCCGTTACCCAGATGCGTCTCGGACCGTCGTCATCCGTCGCGTTGGTTCTCTTCTTCGCTCTTCTCGCCGCCCTGCCCGTGCTGGCCTATTTGACGGATAATCATGTCGTCGCTCTCCTCGACAGATTCTACCGCGCCGGGGCGCTCGTCTTCGGCGGCGGCCATGTCGTGCTGCCGCTGCTGCAAGCCGCCGTCGTGCCGCCGGGCTGGGTCGGCAACGACGATTTCCTTTCCGGTTACGGCGCGGCGCAAGCCGTTCCGGGACCGCTGTTCACCTTCTCCGCCTATCTTGGCACCGTGATGAAATTGCCGCCGAGTGGTTGGCAGGGCGGGGTGCTCTGTCTGGTGGCGGTTTTTCTTCCGTCGTATTTGCTTGTCGTCGGCGCGCTGCCGCTCTGGAGCCGGCTGCGCGGCGCCGCCTGGGCGCAATCCGCGCTCGCGGGCATCAATGCAGCCGTCGTCGGACTTCTTCTCGCCGCGCTCTACAATCCGGTGTGGACAAGCGCGATTTTTAGCCTGACCGACTTCATCGTCGCACTTGCTGCTTTCACGGCCCTTCTGTTGCGCACGCCGCCCTGGCTCGTCGTCATCGCCGGCGCCGTCCTAACGGCACTGATTTATTGAATTAAATCGGCAGACGGATTATCGCGCGGAGGCCGCCGAGAGCGCTTTTCCCGAGCGTGACGTCGCCGCCATGAGCGCGTGCGATGTCGCGCGCGATGGCGAGGCCCAAGCCGACGCCGCCCGCCTGCAAATTGCGTCCCTCGTCCAGGCGATGAAACGGACGGAAGGCTTCCTCGCGGCGGTCTTCGGCGATGCCGGGTCCGTCATCCTCCACCGACAATTCGACGCTGCGGCCGGCGCGTTGGAGGCTCACTTCGACCCGGCGCCCGTATTTCAATGCGTTGTCGATCAGATTGATCAGGCAGCGTTTCACCGCGTTGCGCTTGATGGCGACCGTCAAAGGCTCGGCCACGCCGAGTACAATCCGATCGGCCGCGTTATGGGCGCGAGCTGCATCCGAGACAGCTTCTTCGGCGAGCACGGCGAGATCCGCGGGCTCGGTGCTGTCTGCTCCTTCGCCGCGCGCAAAATCGAGATATTCGTTGAGCATGTGCTCCATCTCGGCCAAATCGGCCGCCATCGCTTCGCTGTCGGCGTCCTTCGGCATCATCGCGAGTTGAAGCCGCATGCGCGTCAGCGGCGTCTTCAGGTCGTGACTGATGCCGGCCAGCATGTCGGTGCGCTGCTGAACATAGCGGTCGATGCGTTCGCGCATTTGGATGAAGGCCGTCGCGGCCCGGCGCACTTCGGCGGCGCCGTGCGGCTTGAAATCCGAAACCGCGCGCCCCTTGCCGAAGGCTTCCGCCGCATAGGCCAAGCGTTCGATCGGCTTCACCTGATTGCGCAGGAAAAGCACCGCGATCGCCATCAGCACCAGCGAGGAGCCGATCATCCACAGGATGAAGATATCGGCGTTCGACGCCGTGACGCGCGCGCGCGGAATCAGCAAGCGGAGCACGCCGTCCTTCAGTTGCACGCGCAAATCGACGTAATCGGGATAGCGCTGCGTATCGAAGTTGACGCTTTGCGCGAACTGGCTCTCCAATATGAAAGCGAGTTGGCGATCGAGC
>WNFT01003963.1_pt1 | contig 27274 bp, 30 predicted proteins | sample 5400191 | NCBI WGS metagenome assembly WNFT01 (sample SAMN13153359, study PRJNA577476) | soil metagenome | isolation source: 80 cm saprolite under Madrone tree | place: USA:California | collected 2016-06-14 | reverse complement strand
GTGCAGGACCGCGAGGGTCGGATCGCGCAGGACGCTCCGCAGGCGCTGCTCGAGCTCACCGGGGGCCCCGTGGCGGCCCAGCTCGATCACGAGTCGCCCCGCCGTCGCGTTGCTGCGCTCCGATTGCAGCTGGCCGGTGATGAAGCCGACCGGCACGATGCCGTACTTCTTCGCCGCGTTCAGTAGCCGGGTGCGCGTGCGCTCCCGATCGGCGTCGTTCTCGAAGGCGACCCGGCTGAATCGGGCCAGGGCGTTCCGAACGTGCGACTCGTCGTGGATCGGCAGCCGCCGCCGGCCGCGCGAGTCGACGTAGGCGAAGGCGCTGGCCGGCATCCGGGCGCGCTTGCTGGCGGCAAGTCGAGACATGCCGCAACGATAACGCGCTTCGCCCCCGGACGGGAGAGGCGAAGCGAGCTCCGAGATACGGCCCCTGCCGTTGCCGGCAAGGGCCGCCTGGGCCGTCCGAAGCGGGTCTAGAAGTCCCCGTGAGGCATCGGCGGGGCCGCCGCCGGCTTGTCCTCCGGCAGGTCGGTGATCAGCGCCTCCGTCGTCAGCAGCAGCGAGGCCACCGACGCCGCGTTCTGCAGCGCCACCCGCTCCACCTTGGTGGGGTCGATGATACCCGCCTGCATCATGTCCACGAACTCGAGCGACTCCGCGTCGAAGCCGCGGGTCACCCCTTTCTCGGCCTTCACCTTCTCCACGACCACACTACCCTCGAGCCCCGCGTTCTCCACGATCTGGCGGATGGGCTCCTCGAGTGCGCGCTTGACGATCATGGCTCCGACCTTCTCGTCGCCTTCCAGCTTCAACCCGTCGATGACCCTCGCGGCCCGCAGCAGGGCGACCCCACCGCCGGGCACGATCCCCTCCTCTACCGCGGCGCGGGTCGCGTTGAGCGCGTCCTCCACGCGGGCCTTCTTCTCCTTCATGGCCGTCTCGGTCGCCGCCCCCACCTTGACGATGGCGACGCCGCCCGCCAGCTTGGCCAACCGCTCCTGCAGCTTCTCCCGGTCATAGTCCGAGGTGGTCTCCTCGATCTGGGCGCGGATCTGCTTGATCCGACCCTCGATCGTCGACGTCTTGCCGGCGCCATCGATGATCGTGGTGTTGTCCTTGTCCACCACCACCTTCTTGGCCTTGCCCAGGTTCTCCAGCGTGATGTTCTCGAGCTTGATGCCGAGATCCTCGGTGACGGCCTTGCCACCGGTCAGGGTCGCGATGTCCTCCAGCATGGCCTTCCGCCGATCGCCAAAGCCGGGCGCCTTGACCGCGGCGCAGTGCAGCGTGCCACGGAGCCTGTTGACGACGAGCGTGGCCAAGGCCTCCCCCTCCACGTCCTCGGCGACGATCAGGAAGGGCTTCCCTACGCGGGCCACCTGCTCGAGGAGCGGCAGCATGTCCTTCATCACGCTCAGTTTCTTCTCATAGATCAGGATCAGCGCGTCCTCGAGCACGACCTCCATGCGTTCCGGGTCGGTGACGAAGTACGGTGAGAGATACCCGCGGTCGAACTGCATACCCTCGACCACGTCCAGGGCGGTCTCGGCGGACTTGGACTCCTCGACGGTGATGACGCCGTCCTTGCCCACCTTCTCCATGGCCTCGGCGATCAGGCTACCGATCGTCTTGTCGTTGTTGGAGGCGATGGTGGCGACCTGCTCGATCTCCTTCCTATCCTTGGTGGACTTGGACATGCTCTTCAGCTCGTTGACCACCGCGTCCACCGCGGCGTCGATCCCGCGCTTGAGCCCCATCGGATTGGCCCCCGCGGTGACGTTCTTGAGCCCATCGCGGATCATGGCGTGGGCCAGCACGGTCGCGGTCGTCGTCCCGTCACCGGCGATGTCCGAGGTCTTGGAGGCGACCTCCTTGAGCATCTGGGCCCCCATGTCCTCGTAGTTGTCCTTCAGCTCGATCTCCTTGGCGACCGTCACCCCGTCCTTGGTGATGGTCGGGCTGCCGAACCTCTTGGCGATCACCACGTTGCGACCCTTCGGCCCCATCGTGGCCCTCACGGCCGACGCCATGACGGTGACGCCGCGGAGCAGGGCGGCCCTGCCCGCGTCACTCACGGCCGACGCCATGACGGTGACGCCGCGGAGCAGGGCGGCCCTGCCCGCGTCACTGAATAGAATCTGCTTCGGCATCTGCTTCTCCTTCTCGATCGTAGGATCGAATGGACCGGCCCGGCGGGCGCGGTCGGGTTGATTGCGTGCGGCCTTACCTACTCGATGATCGCGAGAACGTCCTCTTCCTTCATGATCAGGTACTCCTGGCCGTCGAGCTTCACCTCGGACCCCGAGTACTTGCCGAAGAGAATGCGATCGTGGGCCTTCACATCCAGGGCGACCTTCTTGCCGTCCTCGTTCACCTTCCCGTTGCCCACCGCGATGATCTTGCCCTCCAGGGGCTTCTCCTTCGCGGTATCGGGAATGATGATGCCCCCCTTCTTGACTGCCTTCTCCTCTTCGCGCTCGACGAGGATGCGGTCGTGTAACGGACGAATCTTCATGGTCTCGCCTCCTGATGGTAAGGGTGGAACTTGGTGGCTGATCCCGATCGGCGGGGGCCTTCTGATAGGTGACCAACAGAGCTGGACATACCGCGTGCGATACCGGCCATTCGAGAGGAGAAAGCCTAGGCGCGGGCCCGACGGCACGCGGCGCGGGTTATCCTTGCCGACCTACTTATATAAGATATATCTCAACCGGTCAAGCGCAATCGCCGACCCGGTGGCGGGGCCGGGCGTGACGCGCGGCCGGTCAGGCGACCAGGCGTCCCGGTCGGCCGCGCAGGTCGCGTCGCGCCAGCACCCGGCGGTGCTCGAGGAGGAGACGCACCGTCTCCTGGAGCACCGTGGCCACCGGCACCGCGATGATCATGCCGAGCACCCCGAGCGTGTGGTTGCCGACCACCACCGAGCCGAGCAGCAGCGCCGGGTGAAGGTGAACGCTCCGCCCGATGGTGAAGGGCTGGATGATCGTGTCGTCGAGCACCTTGATGACGAGGAACAGCATCACCACGCGCCCGACGCCGGCCAGCCCCTGCCCCGGCGTCAGCACCACCACGAGGCCGGCGGCCGCGGCCGAGAGCAGCGGCCCCACGAACGGCACCACGTTGGCGAGACCGGCGAACGCTCCGAGCAGGAGCGGATACGGGACGCGCGCCGCCCACAAGCCCAGGGCGGCCAGCGCGCCCACCACGAGGCCGTCCAGCACCAGGCCCCGGATGTAGCGCCCGATCACTCCGTTGAGCTCGCGCCACACCGCCACCGACGTCTCCACGTGCTGCGGAGGCAGCCGGTCCATGACCAGGGCGATGAGCCGGTGCATGTCGCGCAACAGGAAGAAAGCAAAGAACGGCACGAGAATCACCAGCAGGAAGAGGTGCCCCATGTGCTCGAAGAGATCGCCCGGCTCGCCGGGGCCCCGGTTCAGGACGAATCTCTGGACCCAGTCCCCGCCCTCGGGCAAGAGGCGCCGGAGCGCTGGCGCCGACTCGGCCAGCTCGCGCACCGCGGCGTTGAGGCCGACGTCGATCTGCTGCGCCAGCGCGGGCAGCCGGTCAACCAGCGCCGCGGTCTCCGCGACCATACCCGGCCCCAGCAGGTATCCGGCGACGACCAGCACGGTGATGATGACGGCGAACAGCGCGCCCACCGCCACGCTCCGCCGGATGGCCAGGGCGTCGGCCCACGCGACCGCCGGGCTCAGGAGATAGGCGAGCGCGGCCGCGAGGAACACGGGCAGAGCCAGGCCACGCGCCAGCCAGGCCAGCGCGATGACACCGCCCCACGCGAGGAGCCGGCCGGCCTTCACAGCGGAGCGCCGGTCTCCGAGCCCGGGCCCGGCCCGCCCATGACCCCCGGCGGGCGCCGCGCGTAGACGGCAAGCCTCCGGGAGAGGTTGCGCATCATCACGACCGCGATCCGGGCGTTGCCTTCGATGAGCGCGTCGAAGTCGCTCTTGTAAAGGATGAGCAGCCGCCCCGGCGTGGCGACTCGCGCGGTGGCCGAGCGCGGGAAGTCGTCGATGAGGGCGAGCTCGCCGAAGGCATCGCCGGGACCGAGGGTGTTCAGGACGTACGAGCCCTGCGGCGTCGCCCGGGTGATCTCCACCGCTCCCTCGACCACGACGAACAGCGCCCGGCCCGGGTCGCCCTCCTCGAAGACGACCTCGCCGGGGTGATAGACCTTCTCGAAAAACCGCGTCGACAGCCGGGCCAGCAGGCGGCGTGGTAGGCCGGTGAAGAGCGGAGAGCGCGACAGGAAGGGTGCCCGGCGGACCTGCTCGGGGTCCGTCGCCCAGGCCAGCCACCGAGGCAGGGGCTGCTCGAACATTGCGCGCACTATAGCAGAAGGCGATGCGCATGGCCCCGAGTCGGGAGTGGCGGCCGGACCGCGTGTCGACGCGCAACCGAGGTGTAACGTCTTGCCCTCCGCGCTCATGCTACGCTCCGCCCCCCATGGTCTCGCCGCCGATGCTCCCGGCGAGCCTCGCCGCTGGCCCCGAGAGCCGACGCTCCTCGCCGTCTATCCGAACTTCATCGCCCACACCGCCCTGACATCCTCGGAGGGCCTCTTCACCGCCGCGCTTCTGCTCGCCGTATTCGCGCAGCTCGAGGCTCTTGATCGGGCTTCGCCGAGCGTCACGGCCCTGGCCGGCCTCGCCTTCGGGGTCGCCGCCCTGATCAAGCCTCAGGCGGCCCCGGTTCCCGTGCTGATCTGGGCGCTCGGGCGCGCATGGATGCCGGTCCCGTGCCCTCGCCGGCTGGTGATGCTCGGCATCCTGTGCGTGGCGATGGCGGTGCCGCTGTCCGCGTGGACGGTCAGGAACTACCGAGTGTTCGGCACCGTGTTCTTCGTATGGGACCCGCGCGTGAGCAGTACCTGGACCGGGAGGTGCTGCGGCTCGCGCTGGACTTCATGACTCGGCATCCGATGGCGGCGCTGCAGATCTGGCTCCGGACGCTCGTCTGGCGCGTCGCGCAGATCAACAAGGTCTACTACCTGGTGCTCGTGCTCATATCTGGCGTGGGATTCCTCCACTTCGCATCGACCCGCCGGAGGGCGGACGCGGTCTCCGCGGATCTGCTTTACCGATCCCCGGTTCCATTTCCCGCTGATGCCGTGGGTGGTCATGTACGGTGCCTGGCTCATCAGCCTCGGCTTGTCCGGTCCGCCGGTCTCTGGTAGCATCGGCGGCTCCTATGGGCCTATGGGTTCTGATGGGTGTCGCGGCACTCGTCTTCAGCGTTCTGGCCGGTGTGATGGAGGGACGGGGGGCCCGGCGGGCTCAGCAGAAGCTACTGGCGAGAACGTCCATCGTGCTTCATCCCCTGCCCTTACACGGTTACCGACGCCTCCGCTCCTCGGTCCCGAGCCGCGTCCTCCATCACAGCGGGCTGTTCATCGGGTTTCTGGCGATTGCCTACGCGGTGACAATCCTCCTGAGACTCCTCTGGCGGGTCCTGGTCCACTGGCTCTAGGGTCGATCTAGCCGGGGGCTACCCTCGCACGACGCGACCCGTCGGCGTAAAGTAGGCGGAGCCCCAATTCCGCCAACGCGTCAGGAGGCCCGCCATGCCTGCATCCGTCGCGCCGAACACCGTCGTCGCCCAGCTCGTCGAGACCATGCGCGCGCTGGCCGGCTCCCATCCCGGTTTCCGTCCGGCCCACGCGAAGGGCATCGTCTGCTCGGGCGCGTTCAGCGCGTCGCCAGAGGCTCGCCGCGTCAGCCGGGCCCCTCACCTGCAGGGTGGGTCGGTGTCGACCGTCATCCGCTTCTCCAACGCCAGCGGAAATCCGGACGTGCACGACGGCGTCCCCGGCGTGAGGGCCCTCTCGGTGAAGTTCCAGCTCCCGGGCGGCGCCACCGCCGACGTCCTCGCCAACTCCGTCGAGGGATTCGTGGCGCGGGCCCCCGAGGAGTTTCTCGCGTTCCTGCGGGCGCAGCTACCGGATCCGGCCACCGGAAAGCCGGCTCCCGACGCCCTGCCCGCGTTTCTCGGGAATCATCCAGCGGCCCAGGCCTTCATCGGACGGCTGATGCAGAAGCCGGTGCCGGCCAGCTACGCCCGGACGAGCTACCACGCCGAGCACGCGTTCCTGTTCACCGCCGCGGATGCCTCGCGCCGCTTCGGCCGCTATCAGTTCGTGCCGGAGGCGGGCGAGGCTTCTCTGTCCCCCGACGACGCCGGCCGGCGGAGCCCGAACTTCCTGCGTGAGGAGCTGGAGAACCGGCTGCAGAAGGGTCCGGCCGTGTTCCGGCTCTTCCTGCAGGTCGCCGCGGAGGGGGATCCGACCGATGATCCGACCGCCCTGTGGCCGGCGGACCGGCCCCGGGTCGAGCTGGGCCGTCTCGAGGTGACCGGCATCTCGCCGACCGGCGCGGCGGAGGAGCGCCGGCTGATCTTCGACCCGACCAATCGCACCGACGGCATCGACCTCTCGGCCGATCCGATCTTGCTGGCCCGGTCCGCCGCCTACGCCATCTCCTACGACCTCCGCCGCAAGGGAGCCTGAGCGAGCCTCATGACCCTCGCGCTCGGCGCGTACTTCTTCCTCATGGCGTTCGTCCTCGCGCACCTGGAGATCCAGATCGAAGGTCCCCACGGATGGGCGGAGAAGCTGCCGACCTGGCGGTGGGACGGGCCCGGCGTCCGGCGGTGGTTCGGAAAGCCGATAACCGGATACCATCTCTGCTTGATCACGTTCATCCTGCTCTTCCTCCACGTGCCTCAGTTCTATGGTGCCTCCTGGGCACGCGAAGCGGACCTCCTCGCGATGTTCTTCTTCCTCTCCGTGACCTGGGACGTTCTCTGGTTCGCGTGCAACCGCCATTTCGGCATGGGCCGGTTCCGGAAGGGTCAGGTGTGGTGGTTCCCGGCCTGGTCCCTCGGGGTGCCTCGGCCCTACCTGCTCACGCTCGCGCTCTCCCTCGTCGCCGCCCTCGCGCCCGCTCTCGGGACGGGGGCCTGGATGGATCGCGCCCAGTCCTGGGCCCTCGTGTTCATCGAGCTGGTCTCGCTGACGATTGTCGCGATCGCGGTCGCGCGTCTGCGACGCCGCTACCGTCACCGCCGCGTCGCGGCTCAGGCTGCGCTTCGCTGACGCCGCCTTCCGCCGGGATCGGTGAACCGCCTCGGACACCGGCCTCGCCTTGGCGCTTGCGGACCGGCCCTTCGTCGTGGGGGCTCGCCGCCTCGTTGCCGTCCTTGAAAAAGACGCCGTGACGCCACGGCCCCATCGCCGGCATGATCTCCTCCAGTCCCGCCTGCAGCGCCCTCACCGCATCGACCACGAGCTCTCCCACCTCGCCGGTGAGTCCGCGGCCGGGGCGCTTGCTCCAGTCGACATAGCCGTACGGGTGCAGGCCGTGGCCCGCGTGCAAGCGCCGAGCGCACTCCGGACAGAGGCGCTCCCCGCACGTGTCGCAGTACACGGTAGCCAGGTGGTCGCGCTCGTTCGCGCAGCACATGGCGCGCGCGGGAAGGTGGCGGTACACCGATCGAACCGCGAGCTCGACGCCGTCGGTCTCCCGCACCGCGACCCCGAGCGCGGCCGCCCGCTCGCGCACCTCTCGATGCCGGCATACCGCGAACGCCCCGGCGAGCGTGTCGCGGTCGATCCGGTCGATGGGAATCGGCTCCGGCCCCGCCCCGGCGTCCGCGACCACGCGCCCCCAGAAGAACTGGTCGCCGAAGAAGGGGACCACCACCGTGGGCAGCCCCGCCCGCAAGCCGGCGGCGGTGGTCCCGGCGCCGCCGTGATGGCAGACCGCGAGGCAGCGCGCGAACAGCCAGTCATGCGGTGCGTCGCCGATCAGGAACACGTTCGGCGGCGGGGCCTCACCCGCGAGGTGGGCCCAGCCGTCCGACACGATTCCGCGCGCGCCCGCCTTCTCGAGCGCGTCGAAGATGATGCGGCGGAGGGCGGCCGGGTCCTCCACCACGACCGAGCCGAAGCCTACGTAGATGGGCGCCTCCCCCGTGGCGAGGAAGTCGAGCAGGGCGCGCGGCGGCTCGTAGGTGTGCGCCTGGTCGTAGAAGGTGAAGTTGGCCAGGTCGATGTGCGGACCCCAGTCCGCCGGCTTGGGCACCAGGCCGGCCGGCCAGAGGTACGTGAACGGCACCTCGTTGTCGTCGAGCAGAGCGGCGCCATCGGCGAGGCCGATGGGCGGTAGCTTCAGCGTCTCCTCCCGGAACGCGTTCACCAGGTCGGCGATGCCGCCCCAGACGAGGTAGTCCACCACCCCGTAGGACAGGAAGTTCTGCACCGGATGCTCCGAGTCCGGCTCGATGCCCGCGAACGGATGCGGGACGGCGGCGGTGGCGGTCCACGGCATGGTGAAGATCATGTGCAGCGGGACGTGCAGCGCCTCCGCGCAGTGGATGTGACCGTAGCTGGGTGGATTGGCGAGGATGACGTCGGCCCGGAACGCGGGCGCGTCGGGCCGCTCGGGATCCGCCTCGGTGCACGCTCGCCACGTCGACGCGAGGATCTCGGCGATCATCGCCCGTTTCTTCGGCACGTCCTCGATGATCTGGTCGAGGCGCGTCGGGACGATCCGCCCGTGGGTCTTGACGATGTATTCCATCAGCGCGTGCGGGTCGCCCGCGAGCGGGTAGAACTCGAGCCCGGCCTGCTCGACCAGGGGCCGGAACTCGGGGTGGGTCGCGATCCGCACGCGGTGTCGCGCGGCCAGCCGGCGACCGATCGGGATGAATGGCTGAACGTCACCGCGCGACCCGACGATCATGACGACGATGGACAGGGGCGGCACGTGGAGGGGCTCATCCGGGGAGGGGGCGGCCGCGAGCTCGCCGGCGTGGGCGGCCAGCCACTGGGGCACGTCCGCGAAGCAATCGGCGGCGTGATCGAAGTCCATCTGCAGACGCCCGCCGGCCCCGACCGAGACGGCCCGGAGGCCCCGCACCGCCACGGTGCGCAGGCGCCGGTGGTATAGCCGCCGCCGCAGAAAGGCCGAGGCCGCCGCGTCCACGAAGCCCCGTCGCCCGTCCGGATTCACCGTCGTCTACCACCCCAGCTCCACGACGTGGTGGAGCATCCACAGTGCCGCTCCCATCACCGCGATCCCGGCCGCCAGCGGAACCAAGTCTCTCATACTCGGAGGACCTCCATCTCAGGGACCGTCGGACGCCGCCGTCCAGTCGGCGCCGATCACGGTGACGCGGTAGGTGGCCGCGCCGGCGAACATGGTGATGCAGTACAGGGCGCTGCCCCCGGAGGGAACCTGGCCGAGAACCTCCGCCTCGCGGCGACCGGTCACCTCGCCTCGCTCATCGAGGCCCTCGACCCGCAGCCGAACGTGCGCCGCGCTCATCGTTCGGTCATTGGCCACGTGCCCGCAAACCGCCTGCAGGCCGCTGTGCGGGGGGTCCGCCTGCCACTGCACCCGCAGGGCCGTGGCCGCCGGCCCCTCTCCCTGACTCTTCGCGGGAGACAGGAGCAGCGCACCCATGAGAGCCGCGCACCACCACGATCGCCTGGTCATGTCTGAGCGTCGCCTCCGCGGTCATTGAGACCACCTCGACGCCGCGCTGGGTGCGCCCCGCCGGCGTTTCGGCAAGAATCCGACAGGCGGACGGAGGGCGGACGGAGGGACGACGCGGGGAACGTTCGAGCGGCGGGCCTCGTCTAGATAGAGGAGGAGGGCCACGCGGAAGGCGCCGGTCGGGCCGCGGACGACCGTCTCGGGCAGAACACCCGGGCAAGGGCCCTTCTGCTCTGTCTCGTCTGCTTTCTAAGCCGCCAGATTCTCGCATGCGTTGCCGGTGGTACGGGGCTTGCGTTCGAATCACCGCGACGATGTTAAACCACTGCGGAGAAACGGAGATGTTGAAGGACGCGATGAAGCTCGAACGCTGGGTTGCGGTCATTTCTGTGCTCCTGCTGCTGGCCTTCGCCGAGCTGGGCTGGCGCTAGCGACGTCCAGGCCGCTATCAATCGACGGGCGTTCCTGGCTGGCTTGGCGAGCGGCCTCCGCGCCGCGGCGCTCGCGGCTGAGCCCCACCGAGCGGAGAAGGCGCGGCGGATCGGCTATCTCAGTCCGACCGTGCCGTCGGCCCTCGAGTCGGGCTGGCTGCAGGGATGTCGGGTCGCTCTGAGCAAGCGCGGCTACTCCGAGAATGCGGTGGCCCTGGAGGAGCGGTATGCGCAGGACCGGCTCGAGCGCCTCCCGGCGCTGGCGACGGAGCTCGTGAGCCTGGGTCCCGACCTCTGCCTCACATTCGCAACACAGGCGACCCTTGCGGCCAAGGCGGCCACCCGCACCATCCCGATCGTCATGATCGCGGTCGGCGATCCGGTCGGCGTCGGAATCGTGAAAAGCCTCAATCGGCCCGAAGCCAATATCACCGGGCTGGCGTTATCCAACGTGGACACCGCCGGCAAGCGGCTCGAATTCCTCAAGCAGGCCGTACCGGGTCTCTCCCGGGTGGCGGTTCTGGCAAACCTGCGGAACCGCGCGTTCACCGCACTGCATCTGGCGCAGACCCAGAAGGTGGCGGACCGGCTCGGCATCGCGCTCGAGCGCCCGCCGGACGCGAGACCGGAGCGCCTGGCCGACACGTTCGCGGCCATGGCCAGGCAACGAGTCAACGGCCTCATCGTGCTTCCGGACCCGAGCTTCCTCACGCATCGGGAGCGGATCGCGCAGCTGGCGCTCCAGCACCGGCTGCCGTCCGTCGCTCCGGCGAGCCCGTTCGTCGACGCCGGCTGCCTGCTCGCCTACGGGCCGGACATTGGCAAGATCTATCGTCAGACCGCGCGATTCGTGGACAAGATTCTCACCGGCACCAGGCCGGCCGATCTCCCGGTCGAGCAACCGACCGAGTTCGAGCTGGCCATCAACCTCACCACCGCCAGGGCCCTGGGCTTGACGATTCACCCGTCGCTGCTCGTGCGGGCGGACCAGGTGATCGAGTAGGACATCGCGTGAAGACCATCGGGGTTCTGGGAGGTCTCGGTCCGCAGGCCACGATGGACTTCGAGGCGCGCATCCACCGGGTGGCGCAGCGTCTCATCACGCCCCGCTTCCACCTCGGCTACCCGCCGATGGTGGTCTACTACTACCGTCAGGCTCCCGTCCTCCTGACGGAGCAGGGCAAGCCGCAGCTCCCCTTCCGACCCGACCCGCGCCTGCTCGAAGCCGCGAAGCGGCTCGGTGGCCTGGCCGACTTCCTGGTCATCACATCCAACACGCCTCACCTCTTTCGGGCTGAGATCGAGCAGGCGGCCGGCCTCGAGGTTCTCAGCATGATAGACGCCACCCTGGACGAGGTGCGGCGCCGAACGTGGACCCGCGTCGGCGTCCTGGGGCTCGGCGATCCGGTGCTCTATACCCGACCGCTGAGCCAGCTCGGGATCGCGTGCGAGACCCTGGGCCCCGAATCGCGGGCCTCGCTCGACCGGGCCATCCCGCGACTGATGGAGGGCCGCACCGACGCGGAGTCGGCCGAGGCGGCGCGGGAGGCGGTCGCGACCCTCCGGGCCCGGGCCGTCGACGGGGTGATCCTCGGCTGCACCGAGATCCCGCTGCTGCTGCGCGAGCTCGCCCACGAGGTAGATCTCATCAACCCGGCCCAGCTGCTCGCGGAAGCCGCGGTGAGGGTCGCGGTGACCGAGGGCGCGTGACGACATCCGCGCGCCACGCCGCGGGCCGCTCCACCCCCATTGTAGAACGTGGGCACGAGAAGCACCCCGAGCACGCGATAGACGTCATCAGGATGGGCCCGAAGCGCCATCGAGCAGCCTCGCGCGCCGCCTCCCGGATCTCGGATGTCGCAAACCCGTCGGGGTTGGGACCAAGGTCCCATATGGTGCGCGGCCCCAGCGTCACGTTCCGCAACGATGCCCTCGTCGAGGACGACGGGCGACTCGACGTCCAGGTGCCGGATGCGTATCAGCACCGCGTGCAGGAGCTGCCGAACGATGTGCTCTTGTTCCTCCTCGGCAGCCGCTATTGCGAGGTCGACAGCGAGCTGGGCGACCCCGCCTGGTCTCTGTTTGGAACGCGGCCGGCCGGCTGGCCGCTCGTGCAGGCCCGTGTGCAACTTCCCCCACCGGCACATTCGCTTCGACTATATGGGGGCCCGGGCCAATCGCACGGCCCTCGACGTGTTCCGCGAGCGCACCGGAGTCTGCCGCGACTACATGCACCTGGCCATCACGCTCTGCCGGTCCTTGAACCTACCGGCGCGGCATTGCACCGGGTATCTGGGCGATATCGGCGTGCCGGTGGTGTCTCCCATGGATTTCAGCATCTGGTTGTGGGCCGACGAGATCGCGTAGGCGGGTTATACTAGCCGAGCGATGATGACGGTGGACGAGCTCCTGGCCCGCTTCCCCGAGGTGCCTCGTGACCTCCGTGACGAGCCCGTGCTGGCGGAATACGTCAAGGCGTTCGGCCCACAACTGCGCGTGGCGCAAAAGCCGTCACCGTGCGTGGGCACCGGCGGCGATGCGCCGCACGTGTTCTACACGCGTCTCGTGGGCGATCTGGCGATCTATGGGATCGGCCTGGCAAAGCGTGACCGGACCCTCGCGCGCCTTCAGGCCACGCTCGACCAGTACCGCCAGCGGCCTGCCACCTTCGCCTGTACCCTCGTGCCCCGCCGCGCCCCTGACGCGCCGAGAGTCGGCTGCCGTCAGTTCAGCTGACCACGGAGCTGATGAAGCGTCCTCGCGGCCTGCACGTCGCCCGGAGCCGCCTGCACGGCTCCCTCGAACTCCCGCAGCGCGTCCCACCAGCGCCCCAGCTTGAGATAGACGCGCCCAAGGTTCATGAACGGGAACTGCCGGGGCTCGTACCGTCTCGCCTGCTTGGCCTTCCCCAGCCAGGGGATGGCCTCGTCGACTTTTCCCTGCTGCATCAGGTAGACCCCGATGTCGTTGTAAGGGTTGCCGAAGTCGGGGTCGATTTCGATCGCCCGGAGGCACTCGGCGGTGGCCTCCTCCAGGCGACCCTGGAAACTCATGGACCAGCCCAGGAAGGTGTGCGCCTCCGCGGTGGGGTGGACCGCGATGGAGCGTTGGTAGTGCTCGATGGCTCGATCGAGCTGCCCCTCCATCTGGTAGCGGTAGGCCGCCCTCCAGAGGTCCGTGGCCCGTCTCAGGTCTTCTGACTCTTCCACTTCTTCAGTCTAGCGACGCGCATTCCCCTCGCCCAGTGGACTTTGGTCTCATGGACCCTCGCGGACGACCTCATGTGCATTGCCTCCTCTCCTCCGCCGCCTTCTCCAACCAGTACGTCATGTCCATCTCGCGGTACATCGTCGTCGCGGTGGTCAGGTACTCCCGGGCCTGCTCGCCCTCGCCGGTGTGCCGGGACAGCCGTCCGAGACCCAGGTGGCAGTGGGCGACGAGGGGGCGCATGGCGCACGCCTCGGCGAGCGCGAGCGCCTTGCGATAGTGGGCCTCCGCCTCACCCGGCCCGGCGTCGAACCGGTCCGGATGGGCGGCGACGTCGCCGAGCAAGTGCCGCGCGTGGGCCGCGAACCCCGGGTGAGACGGAGAATAGAAGAGCGCGCGCTCGGCCAGGCGCCGGGCGTCGTCGAGCCGGCCGAGCAGCAGGGCGGCGCGAGCCAGCGAGTGGCAGGCCTCCCCGTGGATTCCGACGATGCCCCTCGCCGCCTCACGCGCGAGGAGCTGCTCGCCCTCCTCGAATCGGCTCAGCGCCGGGCCGACCTCGCCGACCTGCGCGAGGGCCCAGGCCGACGAGGCCACCGCGTGGGGCAGGTTGAGCACGATGTTTCCGGTCCGGTAGGCCGCGACCCCGTGCTCGATCAGCGAGCGCGCCCGGGCCCAGCTCCCCTTGAGGAGGTGCCGCCAGCTCGCGGCCAGATGGGCCATGCCCACCGCGTAGGCGTGGCGCGTGGGCCCGGCGAGCCGGAGCGCTTCCGTCTCGTACCGAGCGGCCTCGGCGAAGCGGCCGAGCTGGGCGAGGCTCCTGACCAGGAGATAGCGATCGTAGATCGCGATCGGCATCGCGGCCCCGAAGGACTCGTAGTCCGAGTCCGCGGGCAACACCGCGAGGTTGTCGGTCGCCAGGTCCACCACCCGCTGGTACTCGCCGCGGAAGTAGTGGGCCTGCCCGAGATAGGTCGTGGTCAGGAGGCGGAGGCTCAAGTCCCCGCCGCGCCCGGCGATCGCGAGGGCCCGCGTCCCGAGCTCCAGCGCCTCGGCCAGCTCGCCGAGCTGCGAGTGGGCATTGGTCATGACCGCGCAGACCCGGCCCCGGCGGCGGTCATCGTTCAACGCCTCGGCGATGGCCTCGGCCTCGCGCAGGCGCTCCCGGCCGCCTTGAGCCCGGTCTGCCGGAGATAGGGTACGGCCTTCTCCCACACCTCGCCGCGGAAGGCGTGATGGGCGAGCCGCTCGATCTGCTCACCGAGGCGGTCCCGGTGGAGCGCTTCGATCGCACCTATGAGCCGGGCGTGCAGGTCACGGCGCCGCTCCTGCAGCAAGCCGTCGTATGTGACCTCGTGGGTGAGGGCGTGCTTGAACGTGTACTCGAGATCCGGGAACAGGCGGGCCTCGTAGAGGAACTCGGCGGCCTCGAGGTGGCCGAGCCCACGGCGCAGATCTTCCTCGCCCAGCCCCGCGACGGCGAGCAGGAGCGCGAACGGCACGTCGGTGCCGATGACCGCGGCCGCCTGGAGGAGCCGCTTGTCCTCGGGGGACAGCCGGTCGATGCGGGCGGCCAGGATCGCCTGGACCGTCGTCGGCACCTGGATCGGGGTGGCGCCGTGCGCCAGCCGAAACGCCCCGCGCTCCCCGATGAGGGCCTTCGTCTCCACCAGGGCCTGCACGCTCTCCTCGAGGAACAGCGGGTTCCCCTCCGTCCGGGCGATGAGGGTGCGCTTGAGCGAGTCCAGGCTCGTGGCCGTCCCCAGCAGGCCGGTGAGGAGATCGTCGGCGCTCTCGGCCGGTAGCGGGTCGATGCGGAGCTGCCGGTAGCCGGGCTTGCTCCCCCACTCGTGCCGGTACTCCGGTCGGTAGTTGACGAGCAGCAGCAGCCTGGCCGTCGGCAGGCTCTCGACGAGGCTATCCAGCAGCGCCTCGGTCTCGGCGTCGATCCAGTGCAGGTCCTCGACGAGCAGCAGGAGCGGCTGTACCCGGCTCTCCCGCAGCAGAAGGCCCGTGACGGCCTCCAGCGTCCGCCGTCGGCGCTGCGAGGGGTCCAGGCGCTCCCAGGCCGCGTCCTCTACCGGAACCTCGAGGAGGGCGAGCAGTGCCGACAGAGCGGGCTCCAGAGCCCGGTCGAGCGAGAGGACCTTTCCGGTCACCTTCTCGCGGATCGTCCGCGTGTCGTCGCGCCGTTCGATCTGGAAGTACACCTTGAGCAGATCGATGACCGGGAGGTACGGCGTGGTCTTGCCGTAGGAGACGGAGCCACTTTCCAGTGCCCGCCAGCCCAGCAACCGATGGGAGTGGGTGAACTCCCAGTACAGCCGGGACTTGCCGACCCCGGGCTCGCCGACCACCGCGACGACCTGCCCGCGCCCGGCCTGGGCTCGCTCCAGGGCCTCGCGGAGCTGATCGATCTCGCGGTCGCGGCCGACGAAGCGGGTCAGTCCCCGCGCGGCCGCGGCGTGCAACGGCGACCGGACCGCGCCCGGCCCGACCACCTCGTGGACCTCGATCGGTTCGGGGAGGCCCCTCACCGCGACCGGCCCCCGGGCCATGACCTGGAGGTAGCCCTCCGCGAGATGCAGCGTCGTCGGAGCCACCAAGATGGTGCCGGGGGCGGCCAGCTGCTCCATTCGCGCCGCCAGGTGTGTCGTCTGGCCCAGCGCGACATAGTCCATGTGCAGGTCGGAGTCGATGGCCCGGACCACGACCTCTCCCGAGTTGAGTCCGACCCGGATCTGCACCAGGACCCCGTGCGAGCGGAATATCTCCTCCGCATACCGCTTGACCGACTCCTGCATCTGGAGCGCCGCGTAGCACGCGCGGACGGCGTGATCCTCGTGGGCCAGGGGCGCCCCGAAGAGGGCCATGATCCCGTCCCCCATGACCTGGTTCACCGTGCCCTCGTACCGGTGAACGGCGGCCATCATGTGCTCGAGGACGGGATCGAGCAGCTTGCGCGCCTCCTCGGGGTCACGGTCCGCGATGAGCTCCAGCGAGTCCTTGGTGTCCGCGATGAGGATCGTGACCTGCTTGCGCTCGCCCTCGAGCGCGCCCCGGGAGGTGAGGATCCGCTCCGCGAGGTGCTTCGGCGTGTAGGACTGAGGAGAGCGAGCCGGGGGACCGACCGGCGTACCACACGCCAGGCAGAACCTCGCCGACCCGGGCAGCTCCGCCCGGCATTTCGAGCAGGTCAACGCCAGCCGCCCGCCGCATTCCAGGCAGAACCTGGCGAGCGGCGGATTCTCGTGCCGGCACCCGGAACACTGCATGTGCCGAGAGCTTAGGCTGGTCGCTCCGAAACCGTCAAGACCGCGAGCGCGGAGGTCCTGCCGGTGCTGCACTCCCGGCTCAGGCCGGCAGGATGACCGCCTTGCCCGTCGTCTGGGTGTCGAAGAGCCGGTAGGCCTCCTCCGCCTGCTCGAGCTTCCAGCGGTGCGTGAAGAGCTTCTCGACGTCCACCTGCCGGTCCGCGACGAACTCGGCGCATTCGGCCTGGCCCTGCTTCGAGAACGTCCAGGAGCCGACGAGCGTCACCTGCCGGCGGAGGAGGTCCGGGCTCACGTCCAGCGTCACCTGCCCGCGCTCCCCGACGAAGCAGGCGGTGCCCCACGAGCGCACCGCGCGCACCGCGGCGGCCCGGGCCTCCGGCGCCGAGGAGGCGTCCAGCGTCTTGTGGGCGCCTTCCCCGTCGGTCAGGTCACGGATCGCCGCCACCACGTCGCCTGACCCGGGATCGATCACCTCGTGGGCCCCGAACTCCCGGGCGAGCCGGCGCCGCTCGGGCGCGACGTCGACCGCGATGACGCGCGCGCCCATCACCACCGCGAGCTGCGTCGCCGAGAGGCCCACCGGGCCCTGGCCGAAGATGGCGATCGTTTCCTCGCCCTGCAGGTTCACCCGCCTCAGGGCGCCCCAGGCCGTTCCGGTGCCGCAGGAGATCGCCGCGCCCGTCACGAACGAGAGCGGGTCCGGCAGCGGCACCAGCGTCGACACCGGCACCTTCATGTACCGGGCGTGGCCGCCGTGTCCGCCCGAGCCATAGACCACCGTGCCCTCGAGGCACATCTGTGTCCAGCCCGCCCGGCAGTGCTTGCAGGTACCGCAGCCGTCATAGTGGTGGTCCATCACGCGCCGCCCGACCCGGGCCTCCTTCTCGGTGACGCCGGCGCCCACCGCCGCGACGATGCCGCAGGGCTCGTGGCCCGCGATCACCCCGGCCTGCCGCTTGATGCCCCCGGCCACGGCTCCCCCCGGCTGGGCCGGGGCGCGATAGTTGTGCAGGTCGCTGCCGCACATGCCCGACGCCTTGATCTCGAGGATCACGTCCCGGGGGCCCGGCGTCGGATCGGGGAACTCCCTGAGCTCCAGCTTGCGATCACCGAGGAACACCACGCCTTTCATGGCTGCCTCCGATGCCTGCGTGTCAACGTCATGCGGCAGTATATTCCAGCCGCGACCGAGCTTGTCGCGAGCGTGGATCCCGAGCCCCTCATGATCAGCCAGCGACCGGAGGTCTTCTGGGGCTTCGTCGCCAGCATGTACATCGGCAACCTCATGCTTCTGATCCTGAACCTGCCCCTGGTCGGCGTCTTCGTGACCGTGCTGCGCCTGCCGCAGCACGTCCTCGCGACCCTCGTGCTGCTGCTCTGTCTCGTCGGGGCCTTCAGCCTGAGCAACAGGGACCCCTCCCCGATGGTGGTCGCGCTGGCGCTGGGCCCGATGATGGAGAAGACGCCGCGCCAGACGCTCTTCCTCACCCGCGGCAGCGTCGTCGACCTGGTGGCGCGCCCGCTGTCGGCGACGATCCTGATCCTCGCCGCCGCCGCGCTCTTCGGCCCACCCTCGTCCGGCTTCTGCGCGGGAGACGGGTCACGCCGCCGCTACCTCTCTAGCTCCCGCTCCGCGCTCAGTCGAAGGTCAGGACGGTGCGGGCGACCTCGCCCGCCTTCATCGCGCGGAACGCCTCGTTGATGTCGTCGAGGCGGCCGCGGCGGGTGACCATCTCGTCGAGCAGCAGCCGGCCCTGGCGATAGAAGTCGAGGTACCGGGGAATGTCGATGCGGAAGCGGTTGCCGCCCATGCGGGAGGTCTGTACCCGGCACTCGGGACGGATGGCCATCCAGGGGAACTCGATCTTCGCGTCGGGCGGCAGGACCCCGACGATCGTCGCGGTGCCGCGGATGGCCAGGCTCTCGATGGCCTGACGCACGAGAGTCGCGTTGCCGACGGCCTCGAAGGCGTGGTCGACGCCGGCGCGGCCGGTGAGTGCGCGAACCGCCTCGACCGGGTCGTCGTTCGACGTGTTGACCACGTGGGTCGCGCCGACCCGCCGGGCCATCTCGAGCTTGCCGTCGAACCGGTCGAGCGCGATGATCTGCCGGGCGCCGCCGATGCGCGCCCCCTGCACGATCGACAGCCCCACGCCGCCACAGCCGAAGACCGCCACCGTCTGCCCGGCCTCGAGTCCCGCGCTCCGGAGCGCGGCCCCGACCCCGGTGAGGACGCCGCAACCCACGAGCGCGGCGCGATCCAGCGGCAGGTCGTCGTCGATCTTCACCACCGAGTTCTCGTGCAGCAGCATGCGCTCGGCGTAGCTGCCAATGCCCGCGAACGACGGGATCCCCTGCCCCTTCCTCGACAGCCGCGGCGGCGCCGACTCGCTGCGCGCCACCGCCCCCCCGACGCAGACATTGGGGTGGCCGCTCAGGCACTGGGCGCAGCTCCCGCAGAAGCCGGAGAGACACGCCACCACGTGGTCGCCGGGACTCAGCGCGGCCACCTGATCGCCGACCGCCTCGACGACACCCGCCCCCTCGTGCCCGAGCACGATTCCACGGTCGAGGGCGAAACGGCCGTCCCCGTCGACCACGTGCAGATCGCTGTGGCAAACCCCCGTCGCGACGGTGCGGACGAGAACCTCGCGGCCGAGCGGCCGGTCGATGTCGATGGATTCGATGCTCACCGGCACGTGGGTCGCCCGGCAGACGGCCGCCCTGATCTCCATGGGAACGCCTCCTCGCGTGGTCCAGCGTCGGCCGGAGTATAGCGCGTCGGCCAACCTGGGCGGCAAGGTGGTGGCCGGCGGGCGGCCCGTGCCACAATGGCCGCGCGCAGGAGTTCCGGAGGCACCTCACGAGGCATTCCCGGGGCTCCCAAGACTCCCTAGCCGCCGTCGCGGTCGACGGAGACATGGCCCAGAACGCGACCATCTTCAAGGTCACCCTCGAGATCGCGGACATCGACCGCGCCTACTACCACGACCACACCCTGACGATCGCGCGGCACCCGTCGGAGACCGATGAGCGCATGATGGTGCGGCTCCTGGCCTTCGCCCGGCACGCGGACGAGGCGCTGGCCTTCGGCAAGGGCCTGGGGACCGACGACGAGCCCGATCTCTGGCGGAAGGACCTGACCGGGGCCATCGATGTCTGGATCGACGTGGGGCAACCGGACGAACGACGGATCCGGCGAGCCTGCGGCCGCGCCGAGGCGGTCTTCGTCTACAGCTACGGAGGGCGTGGCGCCGGCCTCTGGTGGGACGAGGCCGGCGCCACGCTCGCCCGGGTCGCCAACTTGACCGTCGTCAACCTCCCCTTCGCGGCCACCCAGGCCCTGGCGAAGCTGGCGCGGCGGAGCATGCGACTGCAATGCACGATGCAGGACGGCCAGATCTGGGTGGCGGACTCGGAGCGAAGCGTGGCGATCGAGCCCGCGTTCTTGAAGAGTCCCTCCGCGCCCGGTTGACCCCGCGGAGGAGATATAAGGATGCACGACACCGACCACGGCCCCGGGCGCCCGCGGCGTTCTTCCACGCCTTCACGCCGCAAGAGGCGCGCTGGCGGGAGGCGCCGGGCGAGTGGAACATCCTCGAGATCGTCGGGCACGTGGCCGACGTCGAGCGCGTCTTCGGCTACCGCGGCCTGGGGGCGCCGCGCGCCACCGGACTGGACCATCCGGAGCGTACGCGCCGTCGCCTACGCCATGGCCGGCCACGAGCGACATCACCTGGCCGACATCCGCCGGCAGCACCGCGGTTGAAGCCCGGACTTCCCGCCCCCGACGCCTCCTGCTACACTCGCGGGCGCGGTTCGGCACGACCACTAAGGAGGATGCGATGCCGGTCGACAAGAGTGCAATCGGCAGGACGGGCGAGCCCGTGATCATGCACGTGGAGCGCGGCAAGATCCAGGAGTTCGCGCGCGCCATCAAGGACGACGATCCGCTGTACTACGACGAGGGCCACGCGGCGAAAGAGGCCGGCGGCATCATGCCCCCGGTGACGTTCTTGCAAACCGTCGCGCACTGGGACGACGGGCGAGGCCGGCCGCGCCTGCCCTTCGACCTCAAGCGCGTGCTGCACGGCGAGCAGGAGTTCGAGTTTCTCGGCCCCATCCACGCCGGCGACGTGCTGACCGCGGTGAGCCGGATCGTCGACGTGTACGAGAAGCCGGGCAAGCGCGGCGGCTCCATGACCTTCGCGGTCACGGAGACCGAGTACCGCAACGCTCAGGGCGGGCTGGTGGCCCGCGCGCGCGCCGTCGGCATCGAGACCGGCCAGGTCGTCAAGGACTGAGAGGAGATCGCCATGCCCGCGCCCAAGCGTTTCTGGGAAGACGTCAAGGAAGGTGACCCCCTGCCCGAGGTCCGCGTCGACAAGCTCACGCGGACCGACTTCGTGAAGTACGCCGGAGCCTCCGGGGACTTCAACCCGATCCACCACGACCAGACCTTCGCGGAGGCGTCCGGGAACCCTACCGTGTTCGCCATGGGCATGCTCAACGCGGGCATCCTGAGCCGGGTGGTCACCAGGTTCGCGGGACGGCCCAACGTGCGGCGCTACAAGGTGCGCTTCTCGACGCGAGCCTGGCCGGGCGACGACGTGGTCTGCCGGGGCACCGTGACGCGCAAGCTCGAGCAGGGGGGCGAGAAGCTGGTGGAGGGCGAGCTCGAGGCGATCAACCAGAAGGGCGAGACCCTCATCAGCGGCACCTTCGTCGCGGCGCTGCCGTCGCGCGGCGCCGGCCGCCCATGAGGCTCGGGCTCTCGATCGGCTACTCCGGCGCCCACCTCGACCTGCCGGTGGCGCGCGTGCTGCTCGCGGAGCGACTCGGCTACGACTCGGTGTGGACGGCGGAGGCGTACGGGTCGGATGCCCTGACGCCGCTGGCCTACCTGGCCGCGGTGACGAAGCGCATCCGGCTCGGCACCGGGATCATGCAGCTCGCCGCGCGCACCCCCGCGGCCGCCGCGATGGCGGTGGGGACGATCGATGCACTGGCCGGCGGCGGGCGCGTCATCGCGGGCCTCGGCGTCTCGGGTCCGCAGATCGTGGAGGGCTGGTACGGGCAGCCCTGGGGCAAGCCCTACTGGCGACTCCGGGACTACGTGGCCATCATGCGAAAGATCTTTGCCCGCAAGTCCCCCGTGCAGCACGAGGGCCGCGAGATCTCCCTGCCCTACACCGGCCCGGGCTCGGCCGGGCTGGCCAAGCCCCTCACCTCCATCCTGCACATGCGTCCGGACATCCCGATCTGGCTGGGGACGGGCGGAGAGTCCACCGTGAAGCTCACCGCCGAGGTCGCGGACGGCTGGCTGCCCCTGGGCTTCACGCCCGCCCGCATGAAGGCCTTCCGGCCCTGGCTGGACGAGGGGCTCCGCCGCGCCGGCGGCGGCAAGACCTTGCGTGATCTCGAGATCCAGCCGCGCGCCTTCGTAGTGCTGACCGACGACGTGCGCGCCGGGCTCCAGACCCTTAAGCCGCGCGTGGCGCTCTACGTGGGCGGCATGGGCCACCGGGACAAGAACTTCCACACCCAGGCGATGACCGCCAACGGCTACGGTGAAGCAGCCGAGCGCATCCAGGAGCTCTACCTGGCCGGCCGCAAGGCGGAGGCGGTGGCCGCGGTGCCCGACGACTTCATCGACGAGGGCGCGCTGGTGGGGCCGAGGGACCGGATCCGCGAGCGCTTCCGGGCCTGGGCGGACAGCGGCGCGACGGGCCTCACCGTGGCCACCCAGCAGGACGAGGCCATCGAGCTGATGGCCGACCTGGCCGGGTGCCGATGAGGGCGCCGGCCCGGACGTAGCCGGTTGAAGCGGGACCCCGGGGCCCAGGAGCGGCTGGACGCAGCCTTCGCCCGTGAGGAGCGGCGGGGCCTGATGGTGGCGGCCGCCACGCGCTCGGCGGCGGTGGTGTTCATCCTGGGGTGGCTCGCGGTGGCGACCCCAGAGCGCGGCCCGGCCTACGCGTGGATCCTCGGCTCCGCGGCCTTCTTCCTCGTGACCGGCCTCGTGCAGCTCTGGCTCTACTTTCGCGGCCGGGCGCTGCGGCTGGCCGCCTACCTGCTGATCCTCGTGGACTCGCTCGCGCTCGCGGGCGCCCTCTTGCTGCCGAACCCCTACGTCACCCCACCGGTGCCGCCGGCGATCCCGCTACGCTACGCCACGTTCATGTATTTCTTCGTCATGCTCATGCAGGCCGCCTTCTCGTTCCGGCCGCAACTGCTGCTATGGGCCGGGTTCTGCGGGGCCGGCGCCTGGACGGCCGGCTTTCTCTGGATCTTCACCCGGCCCGAGACCATCACCGATCCACCCAGCGGGGCCAGCCGCGCCGTGATGCGGGCCGCCTACTTCGATCCGAACTACGTCTCGATGCTCAAGTACCAGAACGAGATCATCGTGTTCCTGCTGGTGAGCGCGGGCCTCGCGCTCCTGGTCCGGCGCTCGCGCGCGCTGGTGGCCGAGCGGGCCACGGCCGAGCGCGCCCGCGGGAACCTCGCCCGCTACTTCTCGCCCAAGGTGGTGGACACACTGGCCGAGCGAGACGAGCCGCTCGGCCGCGTGCGCCGGCAGGCAGTCGGCGTGCTCTTCGCCGACCTGGTGGGCTTCACCACCATGGCCGAGGAGATGACCCCGGAGGAGGTCATGGCGCTGTTGCGGGACTTCCACGGCCGCATGGAAGAGGAGGTCTTCCGCCACGGCGGCTGCCTGGAGAAGTTCATCGGCGACGCGCTGCTGGCCACCTTTGGCGTCCCCGACACCGGCCGCCGTGACGCTACCGACGCCCTGGCCTGCGCCCGCGGCATGCTGGCGGCCCTCGCGGCCTGGAACCTCGAGCGGGAGGCGGCCGGGCTGCCCGCCCTGCAGATCGGCCTCGGTCTGCACTACGGCCCGGTGGTGGCCGGCGACATCGGCAGCCGCCGCAGCATGGCCTTCGCGACGGTGGGCGACACCACCAACGTCACCAGCCGGCTCCAGACCCTGACGCGCGAGCTGCGAGTCCGCATCGTGGCCAGTGGCGCGCTGGTGGCCGCCGTCGAGCGCGAGGCCGCCGAGCCCGCGCTCCTGCAAGGCCTGACGACGCGAGGGCCCACCGTGCTGCGGGGGCGCGACACGCCGATCGAGCTGTGGGCCGAGTGACCGAACAATACCTTGACAATTCACGATGTCGCGTATCAACTCTAGGCGAAATGTTACGGCGCGTCCCGCTCTTCGCCCTCATATTCGTGCTGCTGACCGTTCTCGTTGCGGTGATCCCGCTTGCCTATGCCGAGCCTCCGGACCCGACCTGGGTCAGCGGCTTCTTCGACGACGGCGACTACGATGATGCCGTGTTCGTCGTCACGTCGAGCCTGGCTACCGTCGACCTCTTCCCTCTGTGCGACTGGTCGCCGTTTCCGGTATTCGGACCCCGCGTTGCCCTTGAAGCTCCTGGCCTCGCTTCCATGCTGCACTCCTCCGTGGCTGACGCTCGCGCTCCACCGCTCTCCTAGGCAGTCCCTCTCGTCGTAGCGGCGGCTGACCCCGCCGCACATCCGTGCTGTGAAGCGATTCCACGCCCCTGGCCCATCCCGTGGCCGCTCGGGCGTCAACGCACGCGCCGTCGGGTCGACGCTTCCGGGCGTCGGTGCCGACACGGAGACCGAGGAATGCTCAGGCCAGCAGTCTGCCCCGCGTTCGGCTAGGCGAAGTCACCGCACATGTGCGGGATCGCCGGGTTCGTGGTGAACCGACCGCGGGAGAACCGCCGCGAGGTCCTGGGCCGGATGACGGCGACGCTCCGACATCGGGGGCCCGACGACGAGGGGGCCTACGTCGACGATCATGTCGCGCTCGGCGTCCGTCGGCTCGCGGTGATCGATCCCGCCGGTGGGCAGCAGCCGATCGCCAACGAGGACGGGACCATCCGGGTCGTGCTGAACGGCGAGATCTACAACTTCGCCGCGCTGCGCGACCGGCTGGAGCGCGGCGGGCACCGATTCCGCACTCGCTCGGACGCCGAGGTGATCGTGCACGCCTACGAGGAGTCCGGGGCGGAGTGCGTCCGCGAGCTCGACGGCATGTTCGCCTTCGCGCTCTGGGATGCCTCCCGGCAGAGCCTCCTGCTCGCGCGCGACCGCATGGGCGAGAAGCCTCTCTACTACTACGCGGGCCCGGAGGCCTTCGTCTTCGGCTCCGAGCTGCGCGCGCTCCTCCAGCACCCCAGCGTGCCCGTGACCTTGAGCCTGGAGAGCGTCGCCCGGTACCTCCTGTTCGAGTGCATTCCCGCCCCCCATTCGATCCTGACCGACATCGCCAAGCTGCCGTCGGGCCACACCCTGGTCGTAACCCCGGGCGACAAGCCGCGGCTGGCCCGCTACTGGGACCTGCGCTTCCGGCCGGACTACTCCCTCGGCGAGCCGGAGTGGCGGGAGCAGCTACGCGCCCAGCTCGAGGCGTCCGTGAAGAGCCGGCTGGTGAGCGACGTGCCCCTCGGGGTCTTCCTGAGCGGGGGCGTCGATTCCGGAACCATCGCGGCGATGGCGGCCCGCGCGAGCCTCCCCGGCCCCCTTCGGACGTTCACGGTGGGCTTCGAGGAGCCCACCTACGACGAACGGCCATTCGCTCGGCAGATCGCCGAGCACTGCGGGACCGAGCATCACTCGATCATCTTCTCACCTCGTGACGCGCTCGAGCTCATGGATACGGTGGGCGAGCTCCTCGACGAGCCGCTCGGCGACGCGTCCTTTCTGCCTCGGTACGCGCTGGCGCGAGCGACCCGGGCCACCGCCACGGTCGTGCTGAGCGGAGACGGCGGCGATGAGCTGTTCTGTGGCTATCCGACCTTTCCGGCTGATCGGCCGGCCCGCTGGCTGCGGCGGCTCCTTCCCCCGGCGATCCAGCGCGGGCTTCGGACGGTCGTGGAGCAGCTTCCTCACTCGCCGCGCTATGGGAGCGTCGACTTCCTCCTCAAGCAATTCGTCCGCGGGCTACCCCATGAGCCCGCGGTCCGGACCCAGCTTCTGCTCGGAGGCCTCACCCCGTCCGAGCAGGCGGGGCTGCTGTCGCCAGCCGTCCGGCGCTCCCTGGACGCCTTCGATCCCTACGCCGAGCTCACGAGAACGATCGAGGACACGTCGCTCCGCGACCCCGTGGAGCGCGTGATCTATCAGCACTGTCGCTTCTATCTCGCGGACCAGACGCTGGTCGCCACGGACCGCTCGACCATGGCCGCCGGGCTCGAGGTCCGCGCTCCGTTCCTCGATCCCGCGCTGGTCGAGCTGGCCGGCCGGATACCGACCCGCTTCAAGCTCCGGGCCGGCGTGGTGACGAAGTACCTTCTCAAGCGCACGGTCGACGACCTCCTTCCCTCCAGCATCGTCAATCGGCGGAAACAGGGCCTCGGGGTCCCGATCGCGGCCTGGCTACGCGAGCCGCTCCGCAACGTCCTCTGGCAGCGCCTCGCGCCGGCCCGCGTCGCACGTCGTGGCCTGTTCGAGCCCGCCGTGGTCGCCCAGCTCATCGGCGAGCACCTGTCGGGCCGGAGCAACCACCGAAAGATCCTCTGGAGCCTCTTGATGTTCGACGCGTGGTGCGACCACTACCTGCCCGATGAGCGCTGGACCTGATCGGGGGCGGACGACGGTAGACTCGAGCCGCTCTCGGGCCGGAACCGTGGTCTTGATGGCTCTGAGCGCGGCGCTGCTCTTCTTCGACTTCGGGGCCCATGTCCTGTCGACCAATGACGAGACGCGATTTCCGCTGATGGCCCGCGATATCCTCGCCCGAGGGCACTGGCTGCTTCCGGAGATCAACGGCGCCCCGATGCTCAACAAGCCTCCGCTCCACGCGTGGCTGATCGCCCTCGCCGCGTGGCCAACCGGCGCGGTGACCCAGCGAACCGCGGCCCTGCCCTCGCTCCTCGCGGGGCTGGCCCTGGTCGCCGGCACATACTGGGTCGGCCGGCGCGCATTCGACGCCCAGGTCGGATTCACCGCCGGGCTCATCGCGGTGACGACGGCGGGCGTCTTCTCACTGGCGCGCTCGCCCGTTCCCGACATGACCCTGTCGTGTGCCATGGTCGCCGCCATGGGGGCGTTCGTGGCCGCCGAGTTCGAGGGGCGACGAGGCGCACTCATCGCGTTCTATGCGCTGGTCGGCGTCGCCTTCTGGAGCAAGGGTCCGGTCGGGCTGCTGCCCCTCGTGATCGCGGTGGTGTACGAGATTGCGACCTACGGATGGGCCGGGCCGTTGCGTCTGACCTCCCGGGCCGGCCTGGCGCTCCTGGGGGTGGCGGTAGTGGCCTGGTCGGGGCTCGCCCTGGGCGTGGGGCGCGGGACGATGGTCGACGAGGTCGTGGTGAACGACTATGGAGCCTACTTCGTGGCCGGCTCGTCGGTGCGTCGAGGACTCTTCGAGCCCCTCGCGCACGCCCTCACGATCTCGCTGCCCTGGTCGGTCCTGTTGCCGATCGCGCTCGCACGGGCACTGCGCGGGGTCGAGCCGGAGCGCCGGGCCGGTACGCGCTTGGCGGTAGTCTGGGCGGCGGTGGTGTTCGTCGCGGTCGCGCTCTCGCACCGACAGCGATGGCGCTACTACCTTCCACTCTGCGCCCCGGTGGCGTTGCTCCTGGCTGCCTGGGTCCGCGACCTGCGATGGCCCTGGCGCACCCAGGCTGTTGCCGTGGCGTGGGTCGTGGTCGCCGTGGGGTTGGCCGTCGGCCAAACCACGCTGACCGCGCGCCACGATCGGGCAACCGACTGGCGGGCTTTTGCCCAGGAAGCCGGAAGGATCCCCGGGGCCCTGTTCGCGCTCGACGCCCCTGAGCTGGTCTTCGAGTTCTATCTGGGACGTCCG
>WNFT01002433.1_pt1 | contig 27297 bp, 34 predicted proteins | sample 5400191 | NCBI WGS metagenome assembly WNFT01 (sample SAMN13153359, study PRJNA577476) | soil metagenome | isolation source: 80 cm saprolite under Madrone tree | place: USA:California | collected 2016-06-14 | reverse complement strand
AAAACCGTCTGATCCTAACCGGCAGTGGAAGCCTGGCGAGGATGCCGACGATAAAAAAAGACGGCCAGCGTAACCTTGTTCGAGCGTTTCCTGATCTTACAAGTTCTGATCATGCGCCCGGAGGTGATTGCGGCCTCCGGGCTTTTTGTTGGGCGTCATGTTGCACGACCGAATAGCGACCGATGATTTATTCGAAGCGCTTCAGGAAGAGTTGGAGCACTCGCGCCGGCGCTACGCCGACCTTTACGACTTCGCTCCGGTCGGGTACGTGAGCCTCGACGAAGAAAGCCGGATCGAAGAAATCAACATCACGGGCGCCAAGCTGCTTGGTGGAACGCCACGCAAGCTTATCGGCCGTTCGTTCCTGGACTTCATCATTCCGGCACAGGTCGAGTTGTTTACCACTCATCTGCGGCGATCCCGGCGATTCCGGCACAAGCGCAGCCTTGATGTGCGTCTTGTCACGCAGGAGGGTACGGGCGTGGATGTGCAGCTCTTCACCATGGCCACGCATGACCTGGATCGCCAGACCCTGCAGTTTCGCGTCGCGATCCTCAATATCACAAGCCGCAGGCGAGCCGAGGCCGCAGTCCGGCGGCAGCGTGAGGACGCGCAGCTCTTTCTGAATGAGGCGAGCGCGGTTCTTTCTGCGTCGCTGGATTGGGAAATCACGATGTGGAGTCTCGCACGCGCCGCGATTCCGCACCTGGCCGATGCATGCGTGGTGGACATCTTTCGGAACGGCGGACCGGTTCGGCGCGTTGCCGTCGCTCATCTGGATCCCGAAAAAGAGCAGCTGCTCTGGAGTCTCGAAAAATTTTCCAGTCAGGTGCAGGTCTATGAAGACTTGCTCATGTGGGTTCCGCTGGTCGTGCGCGGCCAGACGATCGGCTCCATCGGTCTGAAGCTGGAGCGTCTCAATCGCCGCTACGACTTGTTCGACCTCGCGCTTGCCGAAGATCTTGCCGACCGCGCCGCCATTGCTCTCGACAACGCCAAGCTCTATTCCAAGGAGCAGGAGGCGAGCCGTCTCAAGGACGAGTTCCTGGCGGTTGTATCCCACGAGCTCCGGACACCGCTTACACCGATTCTCGGCGCCATTTACAAGCTTCGCGTATCCCGGCCGGATGACGAAGACCTGCAGAAAAGTCTCGACATGATCGAGCGGAATGCCAGAGCGCAGGCGCGTATCGTCGAGGATCTTCTCGATATCTCGCGAATCACGACAGGCAAATTCGAGTTTCACAGGGAGCAGTGCAACCTCTTGGCGATTGTCCGGGGCTCTATTGACCTGGTCGAGCCGACGGTAAAGACACTGGGCCTCAACCTGAAAACGTCGCTCGAGGAACCGGAGCGGCCGGTTTGGTGCGACGGTGATCGGATGCAGCAGGTGATTTGGAACCTGCTCTCGAACGCATTCAAATTCACTCCACGCGGCGGCACGGTCGAAGTCCGGCTGGAAAGCGCCGCCCACTCCGCGCGCGTCTCGGTCACCGATACCGGCGCCGGAATCTGCAAAGAGTTTCTGCCCTACATTTTTGACCGGTTTAGACAATCGGGCAATTTCGCCACACGGGCGCAGGGCGGCCTGGGACTTGGCCTTTCGATTGTTAAATATATCGTCGAGCAGCACGGTGGAACAGTTCGTGCCACGAGCGGCGGCGAAGGGCAGGGGTCGACTTTCACCGTAGATTTACCGTATTCGTAGTAGCAGCCGCCCAAAATCGCTTACACTTGCCTAGCTATGACTTCCGACGAGCATTTCCAGGAAGGCCTGCTGCTGTCCAAAAAGGGACTTTGGAAGGAAGCGCTCAGGGCCTATAAAGAATCCTTGCGGATAAATCCGGACAGCGCCCAGACCTACCTCAACCTCGGCTTCGTGTATTACGAGCTGGGTTTTGATCGGGAAGCTCAAGAGGCCTTTGAGATGGCTTCGAAGCTCCAGGGCCGGCCTTGCGTCCCGTAGCTTGACGAGAGAATGGCACGAACCAATTCCATTGAAACTATCCAGAAGACTCTGGATCTCGCAGGCCAGGAGCTGCGAATCCTGCACCTGATCAGCCAGTCCATCAGTTCAACGCTGGATCTGGATCGCGTCCTGCGCGAGATTATCGATCTCGTTGTGGACGTCACGCGCGGCGATTCCTGCCTGGTTTACCTTCTGGACGAGACCGGCGATAACCTTGTGCTGCGCGCCTCAAAGAATCCTCACCCCAGGCTGATGGGGAAGATCGCCATGCGCATCGGCGAGGGCATCACGGGATGGGTGGCGCAGGAGGTTCAACTGGTAGCGATCGCGCGGAACGCAAGCAAGGACAGTCGATTTAAGGTCTTCCAGACTCTGCCCGAAGATAAATACGAAGCGTTTCTGTCCGTGCCCATCGTCTCGCCGCCGTCGGACCGCGTGATCGGAGTCATCAATGTGCAGCACCGCCGGACGCACCGCCATGGCGACAGCGAGAAGACGCTGCTTTCGATCATCGGACACCAGGTAGGCGGCGCGATCGAGAATGCGCGCCTCTATCAGGAGACGGCGCAGAAATCGACGCAGCTCTCGACGCTGGCGCAGGTCGGCCAGATCATCGCGTCCGGCACTTATCTGGATGAGATGCTTCAGCTCATCGTGCGCATCATTGCGGAAATGATGCAGGCGCGTGTCTGTTCGATCATGCTTGTCGATGCGCAGAAAAATGAGCTGGTGATCAAGGCGTCGAAAAGTTCGAGCGAGGAATACTGGCGGAAGCCCAATCTGAAGATCGGAAACAGCCTCATCAGCCGCGTCGTCAAGGCCAAAGCTCCGTTGATGGTTCGAGATGTCACGAAAGAAGAGTCGTACCAGTATCCCGAGCTCGCCACGAGAGAAGGCGTGCGGTCGCTCCTGTCCGTCCCGATGATCGTCAAGGACCACGTCGTTGGCGTGATCAACGTCTACTCCGCCGAAGAGCGCGTGTTTTCCCGGGAAGACCAGCGGGTGTTATCCACGGTGGCGGATCAGGCCGCTGTTGCCTTCGAGAACACGAAGCTGAACGTGGCCATTCAGGAGAGCCAGGAGGCGCTCCAGACCCGGAAGCTCGTCGAGCGGGCGAAAAGCATCCTTCAGAAGCAAGCCAACCTCAGCGAAGAAGAAGCTTACAAGCGCCTTCAGCAGCAGAGTATGCGAACCAGGCGTTCCATGCGCGAAATTGCGGAGGCGGTCATTCTTTCAAGCGAACTGTCGTAAGACACCAATCCTGCTTGAGATAGAGTTGTTTGACCAGCACCATCGTTATCACCAGCAGGGGCGTGGCGAAAGCCATGCCCATGGATCCTACGAAGATTTCCATGAGGAACTGTGTGGCGAGGGTCATCGCGGGCGGCAGGTACACCAGGCGATGCTGAATCAGCGGGACAAGGACGCAGCCTTCAAGAAGGTGCGCGAACAAATAGAGAAGGATGACGTAGAGAGCAAGATCCCTCCCCTTCGTGAGCGCGATCAGTACTGCCGGCACCGCCGAAACAATGGCTCCGATGTAGGGAACAAATGTCAGAAGCATCGCCAGCACGCCGAGCGGAACGGCCATTGGTGCTCCGAGGATGAGCAGCCCGATCGTCGTAACGACGCCGACAATCGCCATTGCGATCAACTGGCCAAGAAGCCACCATCGCAACGCCGCGCCCAGCGCGTCAACAAGCCTCGCCACTCGCGCGCGCTCCGCCGGTCTGAACAAGCCGAAGAACGCCTCCGTATACAATTGAGGCTGCGTCGAAAGGTACAAACCAAGGAACGCAATCAACACAATGGAGGCGATTGATCGCAAAAGGCCGGATGCCGCGCTCGCTGCCGTCGCCTTCAGATCGACGTCGGAGGCTTGCTCCATGATCTGCTGGCCGATACGATACTGGCTCAATTGGGCCTGGAAGTCGTTGTAGGCCTGCCTCACGGCACCATACAGGGCATCGGCTTGCTGCGCGATCTGCTGGCCGAAGGCGAACACAATACCGAACATCACGGCGGCAAAGCCGATCAGCACGATGGCCATGCACCAATGAATCGGCAGTCTCGTGCTTTGGCTCAGCCAGCATCCGATGGTTCTGAGGAAAACGGCCAGGAGGATACTCGCAAATACGAGTAAAATCAGGTGAATGGCGTAAGCCACCGCTACCACCAGCCCGACGATCAACACCGCAACGAGTACCCGCCAGGCAAAGCGCACCATATCGGCGGTCATATAGCCTTAGAGGTGCACTTAAAGGTCCAATTGTAGCGCCGGTCTATGATCAAACGTGTCCAAAATAAATCTAATGTCGCCGAAGGCATCCGCTTAAAGCCGCGTAGCGGCGACAGAATGTAGCCCCACGCGTCAGCGTGGGGTTATCGTAAACCTCCGTTTACCAGCTCCGTCAGGAGCGTAAGATGGTTCTAAACAATCTTACGCCCCTTGCGGGGCTGACCTTTAGGCGCCACCACATACCCCACGCTCACGCGTGGGGCTACACTCTGCTGCCGCTACGCGGCGCTACAATGGGAATTATTCGATGATAGTGCGCATTTCCTCTTCGTAATACTTGCGATAGAGGATTTCCCATTCGGCGCTGCCTTCGGGAATACCGCGCTTCTGGCTTTCGATCTTGTGACGGGCGGCCTTATCGACGTCTTCCTCTTTCTTCAACCACTTCGTAAGGATGTCGAATATCGCAAGCCGGATCGTATTGCGATCTTCGATGAAATCGACTGCATCGATGGAAGCCAGTTTTTCGGTGACCTGATGGGAGAGCAAATTGATCTTGTCGCGAGTCAGTCGCATCGGTTACAGAACCAACTTTCGTTCTCTGACCAATTTGTTTTTGATGAGCTTGAACATCTCTTGATAGGAGGCGCCGGTCTGGCGCATCTGATCCTGATATTGGTTGAGGAGTACGCGAACTTCGTCGTTGAGGCGGTCTTCGAGATTAACTTCGGCATCCATGATCTGGAATACCTGTTCCACAAGATCCAGACTCTCCGGCACTTCGATCATTTCCTGCTTGATCAGATCCTCCACGATCTTCGTCGAAAGCAACCGGACATACTCTTTTCTTAAACCCATATGCCAATTAGCTATCCTCCCACACCTGTCCGAAGTTTTTCAATACCGGTGCCGTAAAACGCAAGACACGAAGAATTAGCCGCGAATTACGCCGATTACGCGAATGGGGCGCATAAAAGCTTCTTTTTTTTGCGCCCCATTCGCGTAATCGGCGTAATTCGCGGCTAATTCTTCGTGTCTTTGTGTTTTCTTTACCAGCAGGTCATGCGCATCAGAAACCGGGTGACGCCACCGGTGATCGCCCCGAAGGTTGCGCCCTTTTTACCTGCCGTGAGAGCACCGATTGCAGTAGCAATCCCTGCCGTGGCACCGACCATCAATGCTTCACGTTTCCAGGAACGGCGCCTTCCGCCGCCCCACAGAACAAGTTGTACTTTCATCCTTATTCACCCTTTCTGGAGATTTTTTCAGGTTGGACCAAGCACACGGCATGCCGCAAAAACTCGGCGCAAACGCTCAGGTTTCTGATGTCAGGCTGGCACCTGGGATTCCCAATGTTGGTAACGTGGGTTCATTGAGGGGCCGCAGCCGTTTATAATCCATTCATGCAAACTAATGGAGTGCGCCACGACTGGACCAAAGACGAAGTTCGCACCATCTACCACTCCCGGCTGCTCGACATCTTGTTCCGGGCACAGGCCGCGCACCAGCAATACTTCGAACCCGGTGAGGTACAACTTTGCCAACTGCTTTCGATCAAGACCGGCGGATGTCCCGAGGACTGCGCATACTGCCCGCAGAGCGCTCATTACAAAACGAATGTTGATCGGTTGGATCTGCTTTCGGTGGAAGAAGTGGTGAAAACAGCCCGAGAGGCGCGCGAGCAGGGCGTCAGCCGGTTCTGCCTCGGAGCGGCCTGGCGGCAGGTCAGCGACGGACCGGAGTTCGACGCAGTACTGGAGATGGTCCGCGGCGTGTCGTCGCTCGGTCTTGAAGTGTGTTGCACCCTGGGGATGCTCACCGAATCCCAGGCGCAACGTTTGGCGGATGCGGGACTTTACGCGTACAACCACAACCTGGACACGTCGGCGGACTTCTACGGGCAAATCATCACCACGCGAAAGTATGAAGAGCGGCTGCGTACCCTGGAACACGTCCGCAAGGCAGGGGTCACAGTGTGCTGCGGCGGCATTCTAGGCATGGGGGAGTCGGATGAAGACCGCGTTGGGCTGCTTCATCAACTGGCAACACTTCTGCCTCATCCGGAGAGCGTGCCGATCAATGTACTGGTTCGTGTCGAAGGCACACCGCTGGCCGATGCGGAACCCGTGGACCCGCTGGTTCTGGTCCGCGCGATTGCCACTGCGCGCATCCTCATGCCGTCCTCCCGCGTGCGTCTCAGCGCCGGCCGCCGCTCGCTCAGCAGAGAAGCGATCGCCTTGTGCTTTATGGCGGGTGCGAATTCGATCTTCGTCGGCGACAAGCTCCTGACGACACCGAATCCGACCCGCTCCGAGGATGACGTCCTGCTCGAGGAGCTTGATCTCAAGCCGATGAATCATGGCTGAAACTCGTGAGCCCAGAATCAACCGGCGCATGGCCGCCGATCTCGAAGCGCTTCGTGAGCGAAATCAGTTTCGAGAGCTGGCGAGTCCGCCGGGGATCCAGCTTTCTTCCAACGATTACCTGGGTTTGTCTTCACATCCCGGATTGAAGGACGCGATTGCCCGCGCCCTCGAGGAGGACGATCGAGTCTCTTCAACCGGATCGCGGCTCTTGTCCGGGAATTCCGAACGCTGGGAACAACTCGAACAGCGGTTCGCCGAATTCGTGGGGACGGAGGCGGCGCTCTATTTTCCATCGGGCTACGCTGCCAACATCGGCTTGCTCAGTTCGATTTTGAAGGATGGGGACACCGTATTCTCGGATAGCGCCAATCACGCGAGCCTCATCGACGGCATCCGGCTTTCCCGGGCCAACAGAGTCATTTTCCCGCATTCGGATCTCGGCTATCTGGAGGAATCGCTGCGCCGAACGCGCGGCCAGGGAGAGAAGATCATCGTCGTGGAAAGCGTCTTCAGCATGGATGGCGATCGCGCTGCCCTTCGGGAATTGATCGCCCTGTGCGAGCGGTATGGCGCCACGCTGATTGTCGATGAAGCTCATGCCATCGGTGTTGAGGGGCTGGGCGGCCGAGGCCTCGTTCACGCTATTCGTGAAGGTGATCACGTTCTGGCCACGGTGCACACGTGCGGTAAGGCTCTGGCCTCGATGGGCGCATTTGTGACGGGCTCGCGGACACTGCGGGATTACCTGATCAATCACGCTCGAACCTTCATCTTCACGACGGCACTTCCTCCGTATTGCGCGGCCCAGATTCAGGAAGCTTTGAGTCTGAGCATTACGGCAGATGCGGATCGGGACCACCTTTGCGAATTGAGCCGTCACTTGCGGAAACGCTTGAAAGAGGCGGGATTCGAGACTCCCCGCAGCAACTCGCAGATCATTCCTTTGATCCTCGGATCCAATGACGCCGCAGTCCGCTTCGCCGCCGCAATGAATGCAGCCGGCTTCGCAGTCCGCGCCATCCGGCCGCCCAGCGTGCCGGCCGGCACATCCCGGCTGCGGCTTTCACTCCACTCGAAGCTTTCATTCGCGGATATGGACGCCTTTACTGAGGCGCTGGTCGCGGTTCGCGAGAGTGAGGTCGTCCCGGAATGAGCAGAGACGTGTTTGTGACCGGCACGGACACCGGCGTGGGAAAAACGCTTCTGTCGGCTTTACTGGTCGCGGCGTTGAACAGGAAATACTGGAAACCGATTCAGACGGGGGCGAGCGAGGGAACGGACCGGCAGGCGGTCATGAAATGGGCCGGTGTGTCCGCAGATCGCACGTTTCCCGAAGCCGTCGTTTTTGATCCTCCCGTGTCGCCGCACCTGGCAGCGGAACAGCAGGGAAGCCGAATCGACCTGATGGCTATCCGGCGTCCTGCCGAGCCGGATCCGATCGTGATCGAGGGAGCAGGAGGCGTCTACGTGCCGATCAACGACGACGTCTTCATGCTGGATCTGATGGGCCACCTCAACGCGCCCGTCGTGGTTGCCGCTCGAACCGCGCTCGGCACGATCAATCACACGCTGCTGACCATATCCGCGATCCGCAGCGCAGGGTTGGAACTGCGCGGTGTGGTAATGGTGGGAAAAGAAAACGCAGACAACCGGCGCGCAGTGGAGCATTACGGAGAAGTTCCGGTCATCGGTTTCATCCCCTGGCTCGACTCGATTGAAAGGGCCGGCCTCTGCCGCGTCTTCGAGCAGCATTTTGACCGGACGGCATTCGCATGAAGATCTGGCATCCCTACACGCAGGAGGCAACGGAGCCCCCGCCCATCGAGATCGATCGCGGCGATGGGGCCTACGTTTATACAAAGGACGGCCGGCGCCTTCTCGACGGGATCTCCTCATGGTGGGTCAATCTTCACGGCCATGCACACCCGTTGATCGCCGAAGCAATTGCGAAACAGGCGCGGAAGCTGGAACAGGTAATCTTCGCCGGATTCACGCACGAACCGGCCGAGGAACTGTCCTCGCGGCTTGCAGCGATCCTGCCGCCTCCACTTCATCGGGTCTTCTACTCCGACAATGGCTCGACAGCAGTGGAAGTCGCGCTGAAGATGGCCGTGCAGTTCTGGCATAACAAAGGCCGGCCTGAAAAGCGCCGCCTCGTTGCTCTCGAGCATGCGTATCACGGCGACACGATCGGCGCGATGTCTGTGAGTGCCGACTCCCCATTCACGGCCGCATTTGATGCGCTGCGCATTCCCGTTTCACGTGCTCACACGGCCTATTGCCATCGATGTCCTGTCGGGAAGACGCGCTCCGCATGCGATATCGATTGCGTTGAAAGCCTGGAGCGCGTGCTGGCTGAAAAGGATTCGGAGATCGCAGCAGTAATCGTGGAGCCGCTTATCCAGGCCGCAGGTGGAATGATCGTCCAGCCTGTCGAATTCCTGCAGCGCGTCCATCGCCTGTGCGCAAAGCACCACGTGCTGCTCATCGCAGACGAGGTCTTTACGGGATTCGGCCGCACCGGCCGGATGTTCGCATGCGACCACGCAGGGATCGTTCCGGACCTGATGTGTTTATCGAAGGGGTTGACCGGAGGTTTCTTGCCTCTGGCAGCGACTATCTGTCGCGAGGAAGTCTACGATGCTTTCTTCAGTGAGGATCGTTCCCGGACCTTCTTCCACGGACATTCGTATTCCGGAAACCCGCTGGGCTGTGCCGCGGCAATCGCAAATCTGAAAATCTTTGAAACGGAGCCGGTTTTCGAGAGGATTGCGGCCATCGAGTGCGTCCATCGGCAGCGTCTCGAGGTTTTTCGTGATCATCCTGCTGTCGGGGACGTTCGACTCCTTGGCACGGTGGCGGCGCTGGAACTCCGAGCCGATGATGCCGGCTATCTCTCGAATCTCCGAGCGCGCCTCTATCCTTTCTTTCTCGAGCACGGCGTCCTGCTGCGCCCGCTCGGCAACGTGCTCTATACCGTTCCGCCATATGTCATCACGCCGGATGAGTTGAACTACATCTACGACGTTATCGGCAAAGCGCTTACGTCGCTCCCGCCGATTTTGCCTTCGCATTCATCTCCTTAAACTGCCGGCCGAAAACTTCCCGGATATGCCGGCACTCTTCGCACTCTTCCAGGTGCTTCAATTCCCAGAGCTCGAGGAAAAATAGACCATCCAGGTCAGTCCGGGACGCTTCGAATAAACGTAACGTATTGATGTGTTCCATGCGCGCAAACCTGCAAGTGACGCACCACACCGCGTGATCCTGTTTTCAACGCTTTATACGGGCATCGCCTACGCATTCAACAATTCTTGTTGATAGAATGACGACGAAAATTAGAAACGCAGGGGGCGAACCGTGGCGATAACCAGACAGACGATGACCGACGAGCAGCGAAAATCGATCGCGTTGGAATACCTGAAGGCATTCGACAACAAGGGAATCACATCGACGGGCGAGAGCATCCTCGACTTGTTTGCCGACGATGCACAGGTTTTCTTTCCAAAATGGGGCCTGGCAACCGGCAAGAAACAAATCGGTCAGCTGTTCACCGATTTTGGTGGACTCATCAAGAGCATCCTGCACGATTACGCCACGTTCAACTGGATCATGACCGGTACCGACACGTTCGCCTGTGAAGGCACAAGCGCCGGTGTCCACCGCGACGGACAGTGGCGCGCCGGCGTCACACACGCGGGCCGCTGGTGCGACGTCTTCGAGATCCGGGACTTCCTGATCCAGCGCTGCTTCATCTACCTCGACCCCGACTACGCCGGCCTCGACACCGAGCGCTATTCCTGGCTCTCGGCCGGCGGCCGCGACGCTTCCAAGCCGATGGGATAGCGTTGCACATAAAGTCACGTCAACATCGCCGATCCCCATCGCCGATACGCAATCCCCAACAAAGATGTGCCATACCCGACAGCAATCCTCACTGAACGTTATCGGAGATTGCTGTCGGGTATGGCACATCTTTGTTGGGGATTGCGTACCGGCGATGGCGGATTGCAGATTGAGGACGGGCACATAACTGCCGCTTGTTTAACGGTTTATGTTTGTAAGTGTTTCTGCGACGAAGAAAAGCTTCTTCGTCAGAAACGAATGTCGCTTTGCGACTAACTCATGAGGCTTTGCGACGAACTCATGAGGTTTTGCTGCTAACTCATGAGGTTTTGCTGCTAACTCATGAGGCTTTGCGACTAACTCATGAGGCTTTGCGACTAACTCATGAGGCTTTGCGACGAAGTCATGAGGCTTAGCGACGAACTCATGAGGCTTTGTGACGAAGTCATGAGGCTTTGTGACGAAGTCATGAGGCTTGGCGACGAACTCATGAGGCTTAGCGACGAAGTCATGAGGCTTAGCAACGAAGTCATGAGGCTTAGCAACGAAGTCATGAGGCTTAGCGACGAAGTCATGAGGCCTTGCGACGAACTCATGAGGCTTCGTGACGAGGTAATGTTGTTTCGTGACTCCATAACATTTGTTCGTCGCAAACCAAACTTCGAATGACGGGAACTCAAGTAGAATCGCGACGGCAACAGTTTTGTCGAAAGGAAAGATTGCCGGAACATTGACGGGTTTATGAGACATAACGCGCTCATAGAAGGAAGAACCACAAAAGGCACAAGAAATACGTGAATTTTGTGCCTTCTGTGCTTTTTGTGGTTCCCGTTCCCCTGGTTGCTTGTTCACGCGTTCGGTTTGACGACAACCGCGGTTCCGTAAGCGAGGACTTCCGTGACACCTTGCATGATCTCCGTCGCGTCGTAGCGGACTCCGAGCACGGCGTTCGCGCCCAGTTCGCCTGCGTGTGCCAGCATGGCTTCGAACGCGTCCCTCCGCGTATCCTCGCAAAGCTGCGTGAAGAGGGTGATGTCGCCTCCCACGAGCGTTTGAAGCGAGGCGCCGATCGTTCCGACAATGGACCGCGATCGAACCACGATCCCGCGCACCAGGCCCAGATTTCGGACGACGTCGTGTCCAGGCAGGTCGAATGTTGTGCTAACCATGTGGCGCGACACGAATGCTCCAGACGCTGCCAACGAATATCCACACGATGAGCAAAAGTTTGCAGCATCATCGTTCTGAGACTCACATTTGCTACATCGCTTCATTTGTGGATTCTCACAGTCTCTCGACGTCCGGCAGCCTGGCGAGGCGGCGATCGAATGAGCCAAGGGGCAGATGTCCCGCCTTCCGCGCAATTTCAAGCTGCATGCAGTCGGAAAAGCCGAGAGAGGGATGTTTCAGGAAGTGGCCGAGGGCGGCCGACACGACTTCGGAGTCCTGCACTGTTAGCGTCTTGTGATTCAAGAGCATCTCGAGCGCCGTTGCAATGCCTGCCGCATCCAACTCGTAGACCGCTGAAAGAACCCAGGTCGCCTCCACCAGCGCGAGGTGAGATACCCAGGCGCCCCGTTCCACAAAGGCCTCGGCGGCTGCCACGTGTTTGCTGTCGTCGCGGGCGATAAGGCGCACCAGGAGATTAGTATCAACGGCGTGCATGTCGCTTCTTAATGTGCCGCCGAATACCCTCTGCTAGTTCGTCCAGCGTTCGCCGGGCGGGGACACCCCGCGGGAATATCGCCCGATGAACATCCTCGGACGTATATCGCCCTGCGCGGCGGACAACGACGGCCTCGCCTTCATCGTCCCACTCGAGAACTGAGCCGGGGCCGATTCCCAGTTTTCGTCGGACTTCAACGGGTACTGAGGTCTGTCCCTGCGCAGTGACCTTCGATAGTGCCAGTGGCATGGTTTGATATTACCACGGTAATGAGAATGGGACAACGAACCGGCCCAGTGCGAGGTTTTCCAGGCCCAGCCGGTGGCAACTGGCGCCCAGAAACACATTAGCCGGGAGGTGCCTCCCGGCTAAGTGCTTCTTTTCTAAAACGGGGTCGACGAGACTCGAACTCGCGACCTCCTGCGTGACAGAAACAATCCGATCTGTGCTTTTCAATGGTTTCAGAGGGTTCGGTATGTCAACTCCGGACAAACCGGCCAAAAACGTGGCACCCGTGGCACCCAGTGGCACCCGGGAACAGCTTTACTGCCGAGTCTTCGCCACCTGGTTCTTCACGTTCTTCGCGACCGATTCCGCGGTGGATTGCTGGCCGTTCACCGCATTGTATTTGTGGACGGAGTAAGCAAACCGAACCGCGCTCGTCTTTGCTTCAATGATCGTCACGCTGGCGTCCTCGTTGGCGTTGCGCTTACCGAGAAAGATCGCTTCCGACCATCCTGGCTTTTCCCCACGCGTCATGGTGGTGGTCATGATGAAGTCGGCCTTCTCCTTGTCGATTACAACGGTCAACGGAACTTCTTTTTTCTGGAAGGCGGCGCGCATGTATTGCTCGAACCCTTCGTTCGGCTCGATGAAGATCGTGGCGCCGTTGGGGATCAGGTTTACAGGATCTTTTGCCTGTAGCGCGCTGACTCCAACCATGGTCATGAATGCTAGTGCTATAAACCGTGTCATTTTCATTTTCGAAAATTCTTCCTTTTTGTTTCTTAACTTCCGCGCGTTCGGCCAAAACACACTTCCGGGCTGATTTCAGCGCCGTAAAGCCGCCGCCCCAGCCTGGGCGGCTTGGTCCTAGATGTCGATGTTTTGGCAGGAATACTCTGACAGAACTGGACAAACCAAAGGGCCTTCACGCGGGCGGACATATAGTGGACTTGAGGCATTAAGAAGTCAAAGGCAAATACCGCCCGAACCCGATGACGGCCACCGCGCCAGCGCCTTCCCTTTTTTCCAAACCCCCGGGCCACAAAGCGTCGACCGTGGCACCCAGTGGCAACTGTGCCCTCACACGTTCTTGGTCAAGAGGCTCTCGAATTCGTCGAGCCTTTCGTGAAAAACCAGCCACTTCGCAGAATCTGCCACGGACTCATCGTAAAGATCCATTAGCGCACAGGCCAACAGTAGGATTGGATCGGCCTCAGCGTCTTGACGTTTTTCTTTTGCCTGTAATGCAGTCTCTTCGCGGCTTACCACTCGGTGCTCAGGAAGCCGGCCTCGAACAATAACACTCAACCAGTGGGCTATCTCCCCCCTGACCGGGCCGGTCAGCAATTCAAGAGCGGTTTGCGCATTACGCTCCCGCGCCCCGTCTACATTGCTCCGGATAAGGCCGAAACCGTGTTCGATTTCTTCCCGTGGTAATGAATCTCCGCCCCGACCTTGTAGTTCTCTTATAGAGTGCCGCTCGTCCGGCCAAACGCTTTCCGGCCGAATGATTTTGAGTTGCTCAACGCTTAAGGCATCCAGTATGCCCAAATAATTCCGTAGCGCGGTGAAGTCCCTGGAATCGTAAGCGACAATGACGCCTACGCCCGCGCGAACCATCTCGTTTTGTGGATATCCAGACGGAACTGTTCTGTTCGAAAGCGCAATGAGCAACTCATCATCATCGGGGCGGTTGAAGCCTGGGATGTCATCGATCAAGGTGGCGATCGAATGAAGGACTGATTTCCGATCCCGGCTCAGTATGGATTCCCGCTCAGCCTCATCGTGGCATAGGGCGTCCTGAATGAGTCCCGCGATGTGGTCTGCTTGGATGTGCTCGTATTCGTGGTCTTCAAAAGACATTGGTTTTCCGCCTCCAAGCGGTGTGAGGAAAGGGCGGTTGTCGCATTGGAGTACCACGCTCGGCTGGCCAGCCTACCCGCCCCTGGGTGAAAATTGGATTGATTTAGTCTTTGCCGAAGGGAGGTCGGAAGAGGTCTACTCGCTCTTCAGAGAAGGATCCACACCACAAACCCGACCACTGCAACGGTAACCACGGATTATCAGTATCCATCGCGCTCGTCAGCCTGACGCTGTGCTTCGAAAAGCTCCTTAAGCCAATTTGGGAAGCCATCAACGCCCAAATACTTCTGCCGGATCTCCAGTCCTTTCGGCGGGTGCTCCACGATGCGGCAATAGGCCTCGTATTCACGCGGAACAATTCCTTGAAATCGGTCTCGCTCATTCCGTTCATCCTTTAGCGCAACATCCACACAACAAATCCTACACACGCCACGATCCCAGCGCCCGCCGCCAGGATGACGAACCAGATCGCAACGGCGGCCATGGTGGACATCTGAGGGATTCGCGCCAGCATCCCGAGGAGAGTTCGCAGCGCCGCCCAGGTGCTTCCGGTAGAAGATCCCCTTGGCGCCGGCCATCAGGTTCAAGCCACGCGCGCCCAGGGTCAACCTCGCGCCTTTCGTGCCACCCGAGAGAGAAGGCCCGGACTTGGACAAGCTGATTCGGCCCGGGCCAAATTTGAAGCTTTTTCTAAACCAGAAACTCATTCACAGACCTTTCATCTTCTCGGCATCCTCGATGGCGCCGCGCGCATGCCAGCCTAAGAGAAACCAGTCTTCAAAGCATCCCTCAATACTTGGCATGGATGCGTCAATTGTCGTGAGTATTTCAACCTGCGCTTGCAGAAGCCCAGACAGTCGGCCACTTTCGCGCATGATCTCACTCAGCCTGGAGCGATCCTGCAGTAGGGCGTGCTCGGCCGGTGATCCCTCGGCGCGCGAGTCCCATAGACCCATTGCACTGATGATGGCGTCAAGGATTTCAGGCGTCAGTCGTTGAATAGTGTTTTCATGGTCCATAAGGGTTTTCTCTTCTGTGAAACCGGGGCGACCGCAGTCGCCCCTCCTGGTTTTCACCAGCTGATTTGAACTTCCAGTGATTCGATGATCGGCATCCGATCCCGACTGGCGATGAAATATCCGATTGGCCACTCTGGCGCGCACTTCCTGTGCAAACGAAAAAAGAACGGCGGGTCCGACAGGACGTGCGCGTAGTACGGAGAAAAGCCGCAACGTTCTCGATATACTTCCCATTCCTCCGCTTGTTTCCGCTGCTTTTGTCTCCGTTTCTTTTGTCTCCGTTTCTTTTGCGGAAACTGAATGATGTCGGCGGTCATGCGGCACCGCCGTCCTTACGGAACCGACCGAATTCAATCGACCGATGTTTCCGCGATATAACCTTCAATGTGACCATCGATTTCCATCAGGTTATAGAACACATTTACAGCCCAGGATTTCCGATAGCCTTTCTTCGTGCTCGTCTGGATCTGATCGAGCAAAGCCTCGAGCGAAATTCCGGACTGGGTGTTCTGCAATGGAGAAGGGAATCCCCTCGACTACTACAACCTGAAGCGCCGGCATTTTGAAAAGTGTCTGGAGCACGCCAAGCTTCGGCGGATCCGTTTCCATGATCTGCGTCACACCTACGCGACGTTGCTTCTAATGCAAGGCGAGAGCCCCGTTTACGTCTCCAAGCAGCTCGGTCATTCGAGCATCAAAATCACCGTGGATACCTACTGCCACTGGCTCCCCAACGCCGATCGCTCTGCGGTGAATAGATTGCTTGTCCGACTCCGCTCGCGGCCTTCTCACACAGTTGGCCTAGCCAGCGAGACGTCCTGCTTCCGAGCCTGCCATCAGTTGCGATGCCGTCATCCTTCAAAGCTGTCTCAAGTTCGGCGATATCTGATTTTTCGATTCCCAGCCCAGCAAGTGCCCTCCGGAGGGTGTCCGGATCTCCAGGAATGATGGTGGCCTTCTGGTTGACGTTGGTTCCCCCCGTAGTCACGTTCCCAACATTTCCATACACGATAGTTTGAAACATATGCAGGGCCGTTTCTCGCTGCGCGGTTGGCAGCGATTCAGGGGATTCATCAATATTTGGAAGGGTCTTTTGTAGCTCAAGAGCAAATCGCAATACCCGGTTTCGCACAGTTTCAATGATACCCAAGAGTACTCCGCGGCTTACTGATTGCCATGCTTTGTGAAGCACGAAAGCGCCCTCAAAGAAATGAGCCTGATATACCAATACAAGGTTGGCCGGCCATTCTCGGGTGAACTCATGATGATCTGGGGCGCTCACCAAATCCGCAAAAACTGCGATTGGTTCTCTGAGGTTTACGGTTTCAGCCCAATGTCGGTGCTGGGCTTTCAGGGCAAGAGAAGGAATTGGAACGTCTGTTCGCTGCAGGCCGAAATCGCCGATAAAGTGGCCATATGCATAGGAGGTAACGATCCGATAATCCGGGAGTTGCTCCTCGGATTTTGGGTATCCATCTAACTCGCGATCAACCCATTCTTCAAAGGCGGGAGTTGACATCCGACTGGCTAAAATCCGGCACTGCCGGAGCAAATCTCCGATATTAGTTTGGGAATCTGCGGCGAGCTCTTGGATCTTCGTTAATATTTTCATTGGCACCCAGTGGCACCCAGCGCCCAGAAACACATTAGCCGGGAGGTGCCTCCCGGCTAAGTGCTTCTTTTCTAAACGGGGTCGACGAGACTCGAACTCGCGACCTCCTGCGTGACAGGCAGGCGTTCTAACCAGCTGAACTACGACCCCGTGGACAAAAGAAAATGATACACGAGTTTTCGGTGTTTGTGAGAATCGTGGGGCAAAAAAATCGGGGCGGCTGTTGCCGCCCCGTGTATTTCTCTAACGACTTCGAAATTACTGGCCGCCGTCGCGACGTTTCAGCTTGGGCCGGTCGTCGGGATCGGGTTGGCGATCGTCCGGTTTGGCTTCATCGCCCGACTTCGCCTTCGGATCTTTCGAGCTCGTGCTCGTGCCTTTCGTGTCCTTGTCGTCCGGATCGGCGGGATCGGGACGCGTCGTTTTGCGTTTCAGGCTCGGCTTGTTGCTTTCCTGGTTCGAGGGCCGTTCATTCTCGAACTTCGCGAGCTGCATTTTGATCTTCGTGAATTCGGAAGTCGTAACAACGTACTGTTCCTTGTCGGGCAGAACCGCTTCGATGTTCTTCTTCGTCATCTCGATTCGATCGCCGGTCGGCGGATGCGTGCTGAACATCCTGGATACGGATCCCGGCCTCGCGCTTTCACGCGCCTGAAGCTTCTCGAAGAAGCTGACGGCTGCCCCCGGATCGTAACCGGCCTTGTACAGGTACTCCACACCCAGGTAATCGGCTTCAGCTTCGGCCTTGCGGGAGAATTGGAGGAACTGCATCGGGATGAGGAAGCCCGCCGCCTGGCGAAGCGCAAATCCACCCACGCCGCCCAGGAAAATCAGAGGCAGCGATGCGATGTTCACCATCTGCGCCTTCGACGCATTCTCCGTCCCATGACGCGCCGCCACGTGAGCGATCTCATGCGCCATGACGGCGGCGAGTTCGGATTCGTCATCGGCAGCCAGAATCAGGCCGCTGTTGACATAGAAAAACCCGCCGGGAAGAGCGAAGGCATTGATCTCGTCCGACTCCACGACTTTGATCGTGAAAGGAACTTTGGCGTCCGAATTCCGGACAAGGTTCTGGCCAACCCGGTTCACGTACTCGTTGATCGTCGGGTCTTCAACCAGCTTGACCTGACGCTCAATCTCGGCCGCCAGCTGGCGGCCCATCTGGATTTCCTTTTCAAGGGAAATGAAGTTGATACTTCCCTTGTTGATGTTTCTGTTTCCGATGTTCTCGACATCGGAGTTCTTCTTGTTGCTCTTCTTCTCTTTTTCTTTTGCCTGCTTGTCCTGCTTGGTCTGGTCTTTGTCTTGGGCCAGGGCGGTGTACGGGACCGCGAGCACGGCAACCAGCAAGAGCGTCATCCAGGTTCGGCCAACCTTATAAATCATTTGGTGTTCTCCGAAACGTAAGTAGGTTCATCGTAAAGACCACCCTAAAACGTGTCAAGTCATTTGACGGCATTGTTTTGAAATGGAAGCAGTTTTTTTGAACCATACAACCTCTTTTTACAAAGCACGCCGATGTCCATTCCGGGTTTCCTCTCGAAAGGCGGTCGAATCCAACTGTAGCGGCGCTCTACGAGCGCCGGTTTTTCCGGAATCAACGAAATACCGGCGGTCATAGACCGCCGCTACAGGTCCGGCTGGCCAGTATAGTCCGGCTTTTCCGCAGCCTGTCAAACCGACACGACCGGCAGAGTCACGATATCGTCCACGGCCATGACCTCTTTCACGACGAATGGCTCGGCATAGTCCACGCCCATCAGGTGGCCGAAGTACTTGCATTGAGTGGTGATACGGTCGATCAGGCGGCCCCAGGCCGGGTACAGTTCTGTAACGTCACGAAGATCTCCGGAGAATTGGGAAGAGAAACACTTGATCGCATCGAGCTTGCGGTCAAACCACGGGCTGATATCCACAGTGAACGACGGCCTCACTTCCCAGTACATCGACGCATACAGGATCTTCTTGGGACGGTGGATCTCGCCGCCTGCCGGCAACTGCTTGAGCCCGGCGGCATAACAGGCTTCATATCCGAGCGTCGCGGCCGTGTAATGATCCGGGTGCCGGCCCTCCCAGTAGGGCAAAATCACGGTTTTGGGCTTTGCCATCCGGATCTTCTCCGCCAGAGCAATGCGGTTTTCGATCGAAGTGGTAAGGCGCGAGTCCCCGAGGTTCATGCGTTCCCGAAACCTGGCGCCGATGACCGCGGCGGCCGCTTCGGCCTCCTTTGCCCGGATTTCGGGGGTACCGCGAGTTCCCATCTCGCCCTGGGTCAAGTCGAGGATGCCCACCGAGTAGCCCCTGTCGACCATCCTGATCAGGGTGCCGGCGCACGTCAGTTCGATATCGTCCGGATGCGCGGCAATCGTCAAAATGTCTACGTTTTCCACAGCCTCTTCACCTTCTTTTCAAGTTCGGCCTCGTCGACGCGGTACTTGAAGGCCTTGTTGCCGTTAATAAACACGACAGGAATCTCCGTCCCGTACGCCGTTTCCAGCGCCGGATCTTCCTCGATATTGATGATACGCACCGCAAAAGGGAACCGCCCCCGGACCCTCTCGATGACCTCTTTGGCTTCGTCACAGAGGTGGCAGGCCGGGCGTGAGTAGATATCAATTTGAATGGTGTCCGGCATGACTGAAGGCTTTCAGCAGGCGGAAGAATCTCTGAGCCTGGCGGATGTCCGCGGTAATCTGACGCCGCAATGCATCGGGCGATTCGAATTTCACCTCGTCGCGGAGCCGCTTCAGGAAATCCAGCCGCGCGGTTGCGGCGTCTCCCGGAACCGAAGCACCCAGCACGAATGTCTCGATGGTAAGGCTCGTTTCCTGGAATGTGGGGCGAACGCCGACATTGGTGATGCTGTCCACAAAGGGCCGGCCGTCGAGCGAGATGCGAGTGATATAGACGCCGATCTTCGGGATCAATTCGTTTTCGGCACTCAAATTAAGGGTCGGGACCGTCACCGATCTTCCACGCCCTCGACCGGGAACCAGGTTGCCTTCGAGCTGAACCCATCGTGCCAGCAAATGGCACGCCCGCGAGACCGCTCCTTCCGCAACCAGCTCGCGGATTCTGCTGCTGCTGACAAGCGTGCCGCGGATTCGAACCGGAGGAATCTCGATGATCTCGAGCTGGTCCCGGAATTGCCGTAACGTTTCAATCGTTCCAGTTCCCCGGTACCCGAAATTGAAATTGCCGCCCACACAAACCGATCGTGCCTGGAGGCCATGGATCAGATACTGGCGGATGAAGTCTTCCGGCGAGATTCGGGAAAAAGCCTCATCGAACCGGGCGAGGAATAGAACGTCGATGCCGGCGTTTTCGATGAGCCGAATCTTCTGGTCGAGTGTGCTGATCAGCCGGGGCGCGCGATCGGGCGCGAGAAAGCGGATCGGGTGCGGTGAAAACGTCATGGCGACGGATCGCAAACCAAGCTCTCGGGCCCGTTGAACGACGGTTTTCAGAATATGGCGATGTCCGAGATGAAGGCCATCAAAGTTTCCGATGCTCACGACGGAAGGTTGCGACAGCTCCACATCGGCCAGCGATGTCAGAACTTTCATCAGGGATGAATGTAACACACTGTAACGGCGGTCTATGACGGACCTAATTTCGAGGGCAGAGAAGAATTAGCCGCGAATTACGCCGATTACGCGAATGGGGCGCATCAAGAATTTTTTTTGCGCCCCATTCGCGTAATCGGCGTAATTCGCGGCTAATTCTTCTCTGTCGCCGAATTGGGTCATACTGTTCCTATGACGGGGCAGAAATTCGAAAGGCTGGTCGAAATTATGGCGACCCTGCGGGGGCCGGCGGGCTGCCCGTGGGATAAGCAGCAGGACTTCAACTCGCTCAAGCCGATGCTCGTCGAGGAAGTCTACGAAGTGCTCGAAGCCATCGAAAACAACGATTTCGACGGTCTTTCCGAAGAGCTCGGGGACCTGCTGCTCCATGTTGTTTTCCACGCGCATCTGGCAAAAGAAGCCGGGCGCTTCGATATCGACACCGTCATCGAGAAGATTTCCGACAAGCTGGTGCGCCGTCATCCTCATGTGTTCGGCGATGAGTCCGCATCCACTCCCGAAGAGGTGATCAAGAACTGGGAAGCCATAAAGGCCCGGGAAAAGGCTGAGAAACTGAAGAGCCGGACGCCGAACGAGCGCTCACTGCTCGAAGGCATCCCCACCAGGCTGCCGGCAATTCATGAAGCCCATCAGATTTCGTCCCGTGCTGCGCGCGTGGGCTTCGATTGGCCGGACATCGAAGGAATCTTCGAAAAGCTTCAGGAGGAAGTGCGCGAACTCAAAGAAGTGATCTCCGCAGGGCAGGACGACACCCGGCGCGAACGCCTCGAAGATGAGATCGGCGACATGCTGTTCGTCATCGTGAACATCGCACGGTATCTGAAGATCGATTCCGAGTCTGCCTTGAAGCGAGCCAATCGAAAGTTCAAGGCCCGCTTCCAATACATGGAAACCGAGCTTGCGAAGCAGGGCAAGACGCTCGAGCAGACCACGCTTAACGAAATGGAAACGCTCTGGCAAAAAGCCAAGTCCAAAAACCTTCCCACATGACGATCCGGCCCCTTACCGAAATTTCGGAATTCGACCAATGCGTTAAATTGCAGCGCGAGGCCTGGCAATTAGCAGACATCGATCTCGTTCCAACCCGGATGTTCGTGGTTCAGTCTCACGTCGGAGGATTGGTCCTCGGTGCATTTGATTCTGATCGCCTCGTCGGATTTCTCAATGCAATGCCGGGAATTCGCGACGGCATGACCTACTGGCACTCTCAGATGCTGGCGGTCGCAACGGATTACTGGAACTCCGGCATTGGCTTCAACCTCAAGCAGGCGCAGCGGGTCCATGCACTGCAGCGTGGTGTTCACGTGATTCAATGGACCTTCGAGCCGCTCCAATCCAAGAATGCTTACTTCAACATCGAGAAACTGGGCGCGATCGTAAGACGGTATTATGTGAATCTGTATGGTGCCCCGGCATCGCGCCTGCAACAGGGCCTTGAAACCGATCGCATGGTTGCCGAGTGGTGGATTGATCGGCCCCGGCCAAAGATCGAGGGTGACGTGCGCCGCGTTCTCATTCCTGCGGATATTCAATCCATCAAGAAGCAGAGCCTGGAGTCCGCGAAGGATGTGCAGTTGCGCGTTCGCGAGCAGTTGCTGAAAAACTTTCAGGAAGACTATTTCGTCGCGGGATTTGAGCGGAAAGACGAATGGAGCGAATATCTGCTTATCCCGGGAGCGTCCCGTGTTCATTAAACAGATTGAAATGCGGGAGCTGCACATGCGGCTCCTGCACCCGTTCGAGACGAGCTTCGGTGTCACCCAGGAGCGGCGCATCCTTCTGCTCAAAGTGACAGATGGCGCACACGCCGGCTGGGGAGAAGTAACCGCAGGCGAAGGTCCCTTCTACAGCCACGAGACCGCGGAAACCGCGTGGCATGTCCTTCGCGATTTCATCATTCCCGGCTTTCTTAGCAGGAAAGCTCGTGAAATCCGCGGCCACAACATGGCGAAAGCCGGACTGGAAACGGCGCTCTGGGATCTCGAGGCCCGGATCAAGTACGTTCCGCTTTGGAAATTGCTGGGAGGAACGCGAGAGCGCATCGACTGCGGCGTCTCGATCGGCATTCAGCCTGCGATCGACAAGCTGCTGGCCAAAATCGATACCGAAGTGAAGGCGGGGTACCGGCGGATCAAAATCAAAATCAAGCCGGGCTGGGACGTTGAAGTGATCCGCCAGGTAAGGGCCGCGTTCCCGAACATCAAGCTGATGGGCGATGCCAACTCCGCATATACCCTGGCTGACGTGGATCTGTTCAAGAAGATGGACAAGTACAACGTGATGATGTTCGAGCAACCGCTGCATCACGAAGACATCATCGACCATGCCGAGCTTCAGAAGCAGATCGATACGCCGATTTGCCTGGACGAATCGATTCACTCCGCCGAGGACGCGCGAAAAGCCATCAAGATCGGCGCCTGCCGGATTATCAATATCAAGCTTGGCCGGGTTGGCGGCCACAGGGAAGCGCGCGCGGTCCATGATGTCTGCCGGGACAATGGCATACCCGTGTGGTGCGGCGGCATGCTGGAATCGGGCATCGGCCGCGCGCACAATGTTGCGTTGTCGAGCCTGGAGAATTTCTCGCTTCCGGGTGACGTCTCGGCCAGCAAGCGCTACTGGGTCGAAGACATCATCGATCCTCCCGTGGAAGTTTCCTCTGAAGGCCAGATCACCCAGCGCTCCGACTCGGGTATCGGTTACCGAGTCAAGGAAGACCTGGTCGAGCGTTTAACGGTCCGCTCCCAACTTTTCACCGCATGACCGTCTTCGAAGCCGACTGGCTGTGCCCTGTTTCCTCTCCTCCAATCCCCAACGGACGGCTCGTGGTCGAAAATGGCCGGATCGGCGGTGACGCGACAGGTGAGGCTCACAATCGCGTTAGTTTCCCGGGTTGCGCCATCATCCCCGGCTTCGTCAACTCTCATGCGCATCTTGAACTGACGATCCTGCGTGGTTTTCTCGAGGACCTCCCGTTTGCCACCTGGATCCCTCGCCTCACGCGCGCCAAATACCAGCAGCTCACACCGGATGACATGCGAGTCTCCGCCCGTCTCGGCGCCATCGAAATGATTCGCGCCGGCGTGACGTGCGTGGCCGAGGTTATGGACCTCGGACCGGGCTGGCAAGCCATGCGGGAATTCGACCTTCAAGGGGTCGCTTATCAGGAGGTCTTCGGTCCTGCGGAAAGCCAATCCGTGGAAGCCCTCGCCGGTCTGCAGCAGAAGATCGACACATATCGGCCGAACGAAACCGAGACTCGCCGCATCGGCGTCTCACCGCATGCGCCTTACACAGTGTCTTCGAAACTCTTTGAGGCCGTTAACGAGTACAGTTTGAGCGCGAAGCTCCCGATGACCACTCACATCGCCGAGTCGAAGGAAGAGGGGCTTCTCGTCCGCCACGGCAGCGGGCCGTTCGCCGAAAGACTGCGGGAGCGCGGAATTCCATTTGCGGCCGCGGGCTGCAGTCCGATCGCCTATCTCGATCGATTCGGTCTGGTGCGGCCTGAGATGCTTCTGGTCCATGCCGTGGATCTCGAGGACACCGATTTCGATATGCTTCGGCAGCGAGGTCCTTCCGTTGCTCACTGTCCGAAATCGAATGCAAAGCTTGCTCACGGCATTTCGCCAATTCCGGAGATTCGGGGAACCGGCATCCGCCTCGGTCTCGGCACCGACAGCGTTGCCAGTAACAACGTTGTCGATATGTTCGAGGAAATGCGCGCCGCGATTTTCCAACAGCGCGGCCGCACTCAACGGCTTGAAGCCCTGGACGCGAAGGCCGCCTTTCGAATGGCAACACTGGGCGGCGCCGAGTGCCTGGGACTGAGCCGGCATCTTGGCAGTCTCGACCCCGGCAAGCGCGCCGACTTTGTTGTGGTGGACTTGAGTGATCCCGCCGTGCAGCCCGTCTACGATCCGATTGATGCCATGGTCTACTCGGCCTCGCGGCACAACGTGCGCGCGACATACATCGGAGGAAAAGAAATGAAGACCGATGCGGAGGAGATCGTTCGGGAGTGTGCGGCTATCGCGAGAAAACTGAGTTAAACACAAAGACACAACGCGGTATAGCCGCAACCGAATTTATCGAGATGAGTTCAGGCGGGGTGTTCCCCTCCTGGGACAGGAGGGGTGGACGCGCCATCAAGAAAATGCCGCGAAGCCTCGTTTGAAAGGCGCGGACGGGGTGGTCAGTTCGGCGAAAACGTAGGCGCGCCGGTCTGACCACCCCGTCTGCGCCGCTTAGGAACGGGATCTTTTTCTTAATGGCGCAGCCACCCCTCCTGTTCCAGGAGGGGAACACCCTCCCTCGAAGAACTTTGTCAAAAAAACAAAGTCTTACGCCCTTTGTGTCTTTGTGTTTAACCGGCGTTTACACCATCTCGAGCATGTGCCCGAGTTTGGCTTTCTTGGTTTTGAGGTAGTTCTGGGTTCGCTCGGATGGCGCGATCTCGATCGGAACACGTTCAGTCACCTGGATGCCGGCGGCATGCAGGGCTTCGAATTTTCGCGGATTATTCGACATCAGGCGCACGCGGGACACTCCGAGTTGGCGCAGCACCTCAGCGCAGAGCCTATAGTTCCGATGGTCGGCCTCGAAGCCGAGATGGTGATTCGCCTCGACCGTGTCGTGGCCGGAGTCCTGAAGCTCGTATGCCTGCAGCTTGTTCATCAGACCAATCCCTCGGCCTTCCTGAAGCTGATAAATAAGGATGCCGCTTCCACGCTCCCCAATCGTCTTCAACGCGAAGTGCAGCTGGTCACCGCAATCGCAGCGTCCGGAACCAAACACGTCGCCGGTGAGGCATTGCGAATGGATGCGGACGAGCGGAGCGTCATCTTCAGCGCAGGTCGTAGGAGTACCCATAACGAGCGCCAGCACGCTGTCGGTCTTGTCTTCGGACTCGAAACCGAAGATTCGAAAAGTGCCAAAAGCGGTGGGAAGGCTGGTTTCCGCGACCTTCGTGGTTTTCATGGGCGTGAATTATATCACGGTGCAGCGGGCTGGCTGCTGTCGAGCACAATATCGTCGGCCGTTCCCCTGCGGCCGTCCGGGCCTGGAGAGATCAGCTTAAAGGCCGTGCCACTGCTGACTTGGTAGTCGATGGGATGTCCCCAGGCGTCCTCGCGCACGAGATCGTTGATGTATGCGGGATGCAGGACATTCGTGAGGCTGACGATGTCTGGCGAGTCGGGAATTGAGCCGTTACGATCCCTGTACTTTGCAATACCATCGGCCAGCTTGCGGAGGCCCTCGATGGTCACCTTCCGGCGGCCCTCGTTGATAGCGGAGAGCAGCTCGTCGAGACTGATCCAATCGCGGTCGCCGAGGCGCACAGCGGCGATTTGCCATTCGCTGTCGGGCTTGCTTCGCTTGAATTGGAAAGCCAGAGTCACGCTCGCTTCAGCGATTGCCTCGGTATCGGTCTGGGACACGATGCGGCGAATTTCGATCGCGTCGGGGACGAGATTGGAGCGGCCGATCTCGGCAATTTTCTTTCTCGCCTCATCGTGGGAGAGACGGGCGGAAGTGCACGCGTTGAAGACTAGAGACGTTAGAAGCAACACCTTAACAATTCGTCTCATTGTGTCGAGTCTAGCACACTGTAGCGGCGGTCTATGACCGCCGCTACAGTGTGCTAAGATCCAAAACAATGCAGGTGAACCTTCTTTTCTTCGCAACCCTCAAAGACATTGTCGGCGCGCGGCAACTGCAGTTCGATGTCCCGGCGGGCGCCACTGTGGCGGATCTGCTGACCCATCTCGAGGCCAGTTACCCCCGCATCAAGGACTACAGGCGGATCGTTTTGACCGCGGTCAATGAAGAATATGTCGATCAGCGGACGCTCATCCACGATGGGGATGAAGTTGCGATCTTCCCACCCGTAAGCGGAGGTGAAGTCCAGTCGGACGCTCTCCTCATCAGCCGGCCGGGCGAGATCTATCAGATCACCCGGGATGCGATCGACGCGCAGAAGATCGCGCGCCGGATGTTGCGGGGGGAAGACGGCGCCATTTGCGTCTTCGAGGGTGTGGTTCGTAACAACTCGAAAGGAAAGCGCACACTGCACCTGGTCTACGAGGCCTACGAAACCATGGCGCTTAAGAAGATGGAAGAGATCGGCATCTTCGTTCGCCAGGCCTGGGATATCGACGGAATTGCCATGATCCACCGCCTTGGCCACCTCGACATCGGCGAAACCAGCGTCGCCGTTATCGTCACCTACAAGCTGAAGAAAGTCGTTCCCATCTGGAAAAAGGAATACTTTGAGGATGGGGAACTCTGGATCGAAGGGCAGTAGAAAAAGTGTGACCACATCCGCTTTCGCACGGCAATAACTGTAGCGGCGGTCTATGACCGCCGGCGATGTTGCTTATGCGACTGCAGCGGCTGAACCGAGTCTATAAAGACTACCCTATTTATTATCTGACGCTTACCTCGCACGATAGAAAGTGGTTGTTCGCGAATAGGGAGGTGCATCAGGCGTTCGTTACTTTTGGCGAGAGAGCCATTGACTACGGAGTCGCTGTCGGGCGGTACGTCTTGATGCCCGACCATATTCACCTGTTCGCGGCATTTGCCCCAAATTCCATCGACCTTTCCGCATGGATCAAATCACTCAAAAACAGCATCTCGAAGTGGTTACGTCAGCGGGGAATTCCATCACCTCATTGGCAGAAGGATTTCTTCGATCACGTGCTGAGAAGTGAGGAGTCCTACAAGGAGAAGTGGGAGTATGTGAGGCTAAATCCTGTGCGGGCGGACTTAGTTGATAAGGCCGACGATTGGGAGTTTCAAGGGGTGATTTGTCAATTGGAGACTCCCGTTGAAGAGTGATTTGAGTTTTGTGAGATCGTCGGCGGTCATAGACCGCCGCTACAGTTAAGGCGTCGTTA
>WNFT01000749.1_pt1 | contig 27298 bp, 22 predicted proteins | sample 5400191 | NCBI WGS metagenome assembly WNFT01 (sample SAMN13153359, study PRJNA577476) | soil metagenome | isolation source: 80 cm saprolite under Madrone tree | place: USA:California | collected 2016-06-14 | reverse complement strand
TTACCCTCCAGCTGGCCGAATGGCCGGGAGCTGGTCACACCATCGTGTGCCTTCATGGCCTGAGTGCCAATTGTCGCTGGTGGGATACGGTGGCCTCCGGGCTAGCGCCCCAACATCGGGTGCTGGCCCCGGATCTCCGCGGGCGTGCCGATCCGACAAGCCTGCCACTGGGTATTCCCTCGCCTACCATGGCCGCGACATCGTAGCGCTGTTAGACGACCTGTCGCTAGACCGCGTTGTCCTCATGGGGCATTCGCTGGGGGCTTTTATTGCCACGGCCTTTGCGGCGCGTTATCCTGAGCGTGTGGAACGCGTGATCTTGGTCGATGGGGGTGGGCAGCTCTCTGCAGAGCAGTCCACGAACGTTCTGGCTGGCGTGCAACCCTCGGTCGACCGCTTAGGGCTCTCTGGTATTCTCCGGAGTGTAAAATTATTGTATTGTCAACTAGTTATGTCGACAGATTGACGTTCCAATATCCTGAGAAGCGAGTCCAGCGGTGCGCCAGACTTTTGAGATCCCACTCGACATCCCCGATGTGACCATCGAAAACGTGACGACGAATCGTCTTGGTCATATTGAGATCACCGTGAAAAGCACTGTTGAAGGGACGCCTTGTCATCGGTGTGGCAAGATGACTACCGGCCTTGATCACCGCGCCGGCCACTTTCGGCCACTCAGAATAATAAGCTAAATCATTGAACGCCTTGTTCTTTCAATAGTTAGGTGCTTTTGCATGGCATAGAAGCCGAAGGGGGTGGCCGGCGCCATGATCGAAGCCATGAAACGTTTACCGGCGGACTGTGCCTGGTGGGATCAGAGCCCGTGAGCCACGTCATTATTTTGGAACGACTGGCTCAGGCCCGCGATCACGTCACCTGGAATGCCCTCATGGCACCGGCCCTGGCGGAGTTGAACTGTCAGGTCATTCAATCCACCAGTGATGAAGCGCCCGGGCTGCTGGCCTATGTCGAACATCAGCTGGGAGCCCAGCACTCACCGGACTTGTTCCATGTGCAGCATGAGCTCAGCAAGGCTGTCTGTGCCCCGATGGCGACCAAAGTGCGCGCCGCCCAAAAAGTCGTCACCAAGGCACAACAGACACTCGATCAGGTGCAAGCGCAGCTGGAAACCACAGGCAACGAGCCGCCACCAATCCGTGCGGAACACTCTCCAGAGGCGATCGTGCGCCTTGAGCAAGCCTGGCAGACACTCGACGTGGCCAGCCGGGAGCATGAGCGCCTTGCGCAGCAACGCGAGCAGGTCGCCAAGAGCATCCGCGCTATCGGCCAGGCCTACCACTTTGTTGACCTACAACGGGGTGTACGTCGAAACGGCCAGCTCATTGCCCACGACATCCAAGCCCAGATGGATCAGATGCGCACCATCGCCCAGCACGAAGGGCTCAGCCAGGCGTGTTTGGATCGGATCGAGAAAGCCGAACGCGTGGTGCCCAAAATGCAGGCCACCATTGCATTCGTCTCAGGATATGTACGCCAGCAGGTCCATCAATTGGACTTGACGCCACCGGCGTCCTACGCCATGCACGCCCAGCTCATTCCCTCGTATTCCCTCGACCGAGTGGCCCAGACGCGGACGGTGACGGAAGGCGAACCGCTTCGGGCGCTGGCCGAGCGCCTTCGCGCCCCGCTGTTTGAGACGGCTGGGGCCTTGAGCCAGATGCGTCCCGCAGTCCAAGACCATCTCCACCACAAGGCTCAGACGCTGGCGGAAGTGTTCCAGCGCTCCAGCTCCAATGTGGAGGGACGCAATGGGTACTTGTCACTGCGTAACCATCAACTTCGAGGGTTGGACCTGCCCCGCAAGCGGGAGTGTCTCACCGTCATTCACAACTTTTTCCGCACCCGGCCGGACGGAACGACCGCAGCAGAGCGGTTTTTCGGGCAGAAGCCCCACTCGCTGTTTGCCGCCATTCTGGGAGCCGTCGAGATACCGCCCGCGCCTCTCAGTCCTCCGCGACGACCATTGGGATAGGCGCAAAGGGTGTAGGGTGGCCGACGCGGTGATCGAGGCCCTCAGCAGCCTCTCTGGAGCGACCCGTTCTATGGCTATGGCGACCTTTGCCCACATGTACAGTGGCACCGAAGGCGGTGAGGATGTGCTGCGCTATATGGGCCAGACCGGCCTTGATACGCACAAGGGCGCCGACATCCTGCGTTCTGCCGTGGACACCTACGCTTCGACCGTGACATATCCTGTGGGAAACCCCATTGCTGCCAGTCTGCGAGGCGTGACGCAGGTGAAACTCGCTGACCTGGGCACGCGCGTCTTCTACACCGCACATGGCAGCTTTGACACGCACGCTTCCCACCTGCCTATGCATGCGAAGCTGTGGCAGGAGATCGATGGAGCCATCGATGCCTTTTTCCAGGATCTGCGTGCGCACCATGCCGCGGACGATCTGATCATGCTGGTGTGGACTGAATTCGGCCGGCGGGTGCAGGAGAACGGTTCCGGTACCGACCACGGTGCCGGGGGTGTGGCCTTCGTCATTGGCAAGCACGTGCGGGGTGGCATGTACGGCACCTATCCGTCGCTGCGGCCTGAGCGTCTGACCCAGCAGCGCGAGGGGATGTTCGGCAATTTGCGCTATAGCTATGACTTCCGTGGCCTCTACTCGACCATCGTGGAGCGCTGGTTTGGGCTCGATGGACCAACCATCGTTGGTGGCCAGTTCGAGCCCCTAGATTTCTTGTAGAAGGGGGCAAGCCATGCGCACACCTATCGGATTCCGCTACAGCCATACGATAGGGCTCCTGGCGCAGAGCGGACGAGGTTTCAGCTTGCCCGTAGACTGCGCGCTTGGTCCGGACGGCGTGTTGTACGTGCTGAACCGCGGGACGCCCCTGCAACGCAACGTGCACGTCACCATCTGCACCACAGCGGGCGACTATCGGGCCGACTTTGGCGCCTACGGCACTGGGGATGGGCAATTCATCCGGCCTACGGCCATTGCTGTGGACCGCGAAGGCGATGTATACGTCAGTGCAGAGAGCGAACACTGCATTCAGAAATTTAGCCCCACTGGTATCTCCTCAATAATCAGTGGGGATGAACTCACGTGCCTGGCAGGGTTGCCAGGCGCGGCGAAAGCCGGCATAATGGCGCTCGACCCATGCAACTTCCCTGTACTGGAGCCCAGGGCGACATGCTTGAAGACCTTGACCTGAACAGCATCGCGGATGACCGAGCGCGCGACCTCGTGCAGCAGCTGTTCAACCGGCTTGAAGACGTCATGGCGGACCTCCAGGTAGCCCAGGAGGAGATCCAGCGGCTCCGCAACGAGATCGCCCGGCTCAAGAGGGAGCAGGGCCAGCCCACCATCAAACCCAACACGCCCGCAGCGTCCCCCAAGAACCACTCCTCGGAACAGGAACGACACACGCCGAAAGGGTGGGCGAAAGGGTGTAAGACGGCGTATCATCTCAAAATCTCTATCCCTTTGCAGCAGAGAAGGTTGTGTGGTTTGTCAATAAGGGACAAGCCCCTGCGACCATACACAATTGTCTTGTTGACTGGCCTGGAGTAACAATTGTGTACCGCACCTCTCGGGCACCGGTAGTGTCATACAGGTCATGCTGCCGCGTTGGTCAGGTTGTAATGGCACATGGAGTCCCTGACCACATCGCCATGGGCTGGGAAGGGTACCATCTCCACCGGTGGTACCCGGCTCTGCAGCTGGAGGAAGAGCCTCTGACGGCCTGATCTCCAGGGTTGTGATGCTCTCCTGGCGTGCGGCTCTCGTCAGGCATATCTATGCCTCGGCGGGCGGGCGGACTGGACATCCTGCGGCTGGCAGTCACGCGTCGGCACCGGGAAACCGCAGGAGGTACCGTCGGTCACCTGCACCTGCGCTTCCCATGGTAACTGGTAGCGCCCGGCTACCAGATCCTGCATATACGTGTAGGGACAGTCGCGTGCCCCACCCTGCACAGCCACATAGCCGCGATGGCCAAACTGATAGATGTTGTTCTCGACGCCCCAGTGGGCACGTGCCTCACGGATCAGGTCAGGCCGTAGCTCGCAGGTGATAATCTCGTCGGGGCGGCTGGTACCTTCCACGAGCGGCACACCGTCAAAGTTGACGAACATGCCTTCGCCCATTGAGTCAAAGGTCCCATCCGAGCCACACATGCACACGCTCGCTGTATAGAGCAGGTTACAGAACGCATTCGCCTGGTTGGTGACCTTCCAGGTATGGCGGATGGGCGCCGTGTAGCCGGCCGTACGGAGCAGGATCTCCGCCCCCTTGTATGCTGCCTCACGTGCCATCTCTGGGAACATGCCGTCGTGACAGATGATGAGGGCGAGCTTCACACCCTTGGGACCATCGCACACGGGGATGCCCAGGTCCCCTGGCTCCCAGGGCTCCACGGGGACCCAGGGATGCAATTTACGGTAGTACAGCTGCAAGGCACCCTGGTCATCGATAATGATCCCGCTGTTGTAGGGATGGCCGTACGGATTGTCCTCCATGAGCGAGAAGCAGCCCCAGATGCGGTTGTCCACGCACGCGCGCTGGAAGGCTGTCACCTCCGGACCATCCAGCCGGCACATGAGTTGCGGATTGGTGTCCATGGAGAGCCCGTGCAACGCGTACTCAGGGAATACGACTAAATCCATGCACGGCATGTTCCGCCGTGCCTTGGCCACCATGGCACAGATCGTGGCGGTCTGGCGCGCCAGATCCTCAGGCGTCTGTACCACCGGGAGCTGCAACTGTACCAGGCCAAGCACCACACCATGAGGCGATTTGTTCAGGCCTCCCAATGCACTCATGCTCGTCTTCCTCCACTCTGAGCTATTAACGACACACACCTCGGAATCACGCCGTCCGGCCAAGTGCAGTAGCATCACGGGACCGGGTGCGGCGGTGTTGGATCATCAACACTACGAGCAGGCAACCGACGATAACCCCCAACGATAGGGCTGTGATGAGCGTGCCCAGGGCGTAGATAACTGGCGTTGTGGCGTTCGTCTGCAAGGCCTGCAGCTCCAGCGGCAGGGTATTGAGGGCGCCAATGGCCTGGGACGTACGGGCGATTTCATCATACGACAGGGTAAAACCGAACAACGCGACCCCGACCAGGCTGGGGAACACCATCGGGAGCACCACCCGGCGCAGCGTCTGCCAGCCGCTGGCTCCCAGGTCATGCGCCGCTTCCTCATAAGCTTTATTGAAGCGATTGAACACTGCGAACATAATCAACAGACCAAACGGCAGTGTCCACGTCAAGTGCGCTCCCAACGCGGAACTATACCAGGCCCGTGCCAGCCCGAAGAATTCGTACATCGCACCGATGCCCAAGCTCACCACCACTGAAGGCATAATGAGGCTGGCCACGGCGATATAGAACACGGCACTACTCCCAGAGAAAGCAGTGCGAAACGCCAGTCCAGCGAGGAAGGACAAGACGACGGTCAAGACCATGACAAGCAATCCGAGCACGCACGAACGGCCAAAAGCACCCCAGATGTCACCGAGAGATTGCGGGCTGAAGAGGTCGATGAACCAATGCATAGACACGCCCTGGAGCGGGAACGTCAGCCCCCCTTGGGGTCCCTGAAATGACAAGAGGGCAATCGTCGCACTAGGCCCGTAGAGAAAGAGTACGAAGAGGCCAAAGAGGCCAGCGAGCAGATAAAAACTCAGCGGTCGTCGTGCGCGCCACATGGCTCTTATAATTCCTTGCGAATGTCCACCAGGCGTATCAACAGCACCAGCATCAGTAAGACTGCCATGAGCAGTACCACGGCATTCGCGGCTGCGGGAGGGAACTGCAAATACGACAACTCGGTCACAATGGCTTTGCCCACCGAGGCAATTTGCCCGCCGCCTAAAATGTTCACCGTGACGAAATCACCCATCACGGCGGCGATGACAAAAATCGAACCAATAATTATACCGGGCTTGCAGAGCGGCACAATGACATGCCAGAGCGTCTGCCATTCTGTCGCACCACTGTCTCCCGCGGCTTCGAGCAAGGCGCGGTCTATACGCATCATGGCATTGAAAATCGGCACGATCATGAACAGCGTGTACAAGTGGATGTAGCCCACAACGACCGCAAACTCGGAATACAGCAGCCATTCCAGTGGTGCGTCAACGACGCCTAGACGTTGGAGCACCGTATTCACTACCCCATGGCGCCCGAGCAGCGGTATCCAGGCGATCATGCGGATGACGTTTGAGGTCCAGAAGGGAACAGTACAAAGGAGAAAAAGCACCATTTGCCACATCCGCTTGCGCACATGGAAGGCGAGGAAATAGGCGATGGGAAAGCCCAGCAGGAGCGTGAGAGCCCAGACCAGCACACACAAACGCAACGTGATCAGATAGGTGCGATAGGTGACGGACGCGGCAAAGACGTCCGCATAGCTTTGCAGGGTGAAAGTGGGGATCAACAGTTGATACGCCCGGTAATCGAAGAAGCTCACCATGATCACGATCGTGATCGGTAGAACAAAGAACCCCACAAACACCGCCGTGAGCGGTGCCACTTGCAGATACGCACTGAGACGCGCCCGCATGGGCCCTGCCTCCCCCTGTGTAGTAGTGACTCCCGAGGCGGACATGGCCCTCAGGGCACCAGACGACACTGCTTAGTACAGTGTATAATAAATACGCAGCGGGTTGTAAACTCTTACTCACACGCAAGACACGTGGTGCCCCACCACGCCAAACTGGTGGGGTAATTGCCGTGCGCAGCACTTAGGCTGCGATAAACTCATTCCATTTCCGCACCATGTAGCGGTCCTCGTCCATCACGGAGTTCCAGCACGCCACACGGCCCATACGCGTCCAGAAGGAGCCACCGTCCCGCACTGCCCCGGCGCTCTCAATCTTGTCGCCGGTTGGGCTGACAATATCCCCCTGCGCTGGTTTCCCTTCCATCCAGTAGCCCCATTCATCGTCCGTCATATGCTGCTTCGCGGTGTCTAGCACCGCCGTATAGTACCCCTGTCGGTTCAGAAACGCGCCAACCCAGCCCGAGAGATACCAGTCGATGAACTCATAGCAGACATCAAGCTTTTTGCCGGTGACGTGCCGTGGGATGCCAAGCCCTGCGGCCCAGGCACGGTAGCCCTCTTTGAGGGGTTGGTAGACGCAGGAGACGCCCATCTGTCGGACTTTGGTGACGGCGGGCGACCACATGGACTGAATGATCACTTCACCCGAGGCCATCAAGTTGACCGACTCATTAAACTCTTTCCAGAAAGCCCGGAACTGCCCCTGTTTCTTGGCATCGATCAAGAGCGCAATGGTCTTGTCAATCTCCTCCCGCGTCATGTTGCCTTTGTCGTTGTACTGGAGCGATCCTATCGACTCACTCACCATCGCTGCATCCATGATACCGATGGACGGGATGTTCAGAATCGCCGCCTTGCCCCGAAACTCTGGGTTGAGGAGTTCGCGCCATTGCGTGATGGGACGCCCAATCAAATCGGGACGGATCCCCAACGTGTCCGCGTTATAGACCGTCGGTATCAGGGTCATCCACTGGGTGGGCTCAGTGGCAAACGTGTTGGCCAATTCGCCCTGCAGATAGCTGACTTTGATTGGGGCTGTGCCCTGACGCGACACCGCCTGGCCATCGGGCATGGCGCCCTTCGTAAAAATGGGCACCATGCGCTCATAGTTGGCGATGCGCTTGACGTCCAGGCCGCGCATATTCCCTGTAGGGATGATCTTCGCCAGCATCCAGTACTCACTGTCCAGCAGATCAAACGAGGTCGGTTGCGTCGCCGCACGCTTGACCACATCATCTGAAACTAGAGAGGTGTACTGAATCGTCACCCCGAGGTCTTCCTTGGCCTTGGTGGCAATTTGTTGGTACTGGTTCACGCCCGTGCCAGCGATATGCAGGAGCATGGGTTCGGCGGCATGTACGGCAGGCAAGCCTGTCAGCACCCGTTGCCCCAGTGCCAGGCCAGCACTGGCCAGGGTGCCGTGGAGCATGTGACGTCGTGTGAGGCGCTTGGAGGCAAGGGTCGGTACTGTCCAATCAGCCATGGTACGTCTCCTTCTATGAGAGAGTACGTGTACTCCCAGGCAGTCGCCCTTACTGCCCCTCGCGGAGCAGATGGACATCCTCGACTGCCCAGGTGGCGACAACGGGGCTGCCTACAGCCACGGGTTTGTCGAAGAACGTACTGTCATGCATCGTGACCGTACACTCCTCACGCGCGGATGTTTCTAGGCTCAGTTGCACCCACGCACCCTGATACGCCACGCTCCGCACCGTCGCATGCAGCGCATTGCGTCCAGAGGCCATACCATGGGACAGCGCTGCCCGCACACCCGTTGGCGGAGGCAGAGCGGCCGCGGCTAGGGTCATCTTGTCACTCCGGACGGCAAAGGTCACAGCATGGCCTACCGCTATATCAGACGCCGGCACCACAAACCGCTGACCGTCTGGAGCCTGTAGCACGGTATACGCCGATCCTGTAGAGACCACCCGACCCGTGAAGACGTTGTGTCCACCAATGAACCGCGCCACAAACGCCGTCCACGGCTGATTATACACCTCGCGTGGGGTCCCACATTGCTCAATGTGTCCGTGCTGCATGACGACAATAAGGTCTGCGAGTGCCAGGGCCTCTTCCTGACTGTGGGTGACATGAATAAAGGTGATGCCCAGTTCGGTCTGGAGACGTTTCAGTTCACCGCGCATGCGGGCACGCAGAAAAGGGTCCAGGGCGGACAGCGGCTCGTCCAGCAACAAGACACTGGGATGGGTGATCAACGCGCGCGCCAGCGCCACACGCTGCTGTTGTCCGCCAGAGAGTTGCGCTGGCCAGCGCTCCGCATAGGCTTCCATATGGACCAGGCGTAAGAATTCCTGCGCTTTGTGACGCCGTGTGGCTTTCGGCACGCGTCGCATCTGGAGACTGAAGGCAACGTTGTCGATGCAGGTCAGATGGGGGAACAAAGCGTAAGACTGAAACATCATGGCCGTGCCACGCCGCGCTGGCGGGAGGTGGACCACACACGTCTGCCCGATGCGAATGTCTCCAGAGGTCACCTGCTCGTGTCCGGCGATCAGGCGTAGGGTGGTCGTCTTGCCACAGCCACTTGGTCCTAACAAACACGCATATGTACCGGCCGGGATCGTGAGCTTCAGGCTCTCAACAGCGACCACGTCTCCAAAACGCTTGGTAACATCCACCAGTTGGACATCCGCGGGTTCAGGCATAGTCACGTCTCAGGAGCGCGCACTGGCCCGGTAGAACGGCTCACGGGCCGACTCGTCAAGCCATCCATCATAGACATGTTGCACATGCGGGAAGAGGTCGCGCGCCAACTGCTGACGTCGTGCATCGTCTGGGCTGAGGGGGACACGGAGTGAGGCCGCCAGGTCAGCGAGCACGTCGGCTTTGTTGATGCGGGTGAACTGGCCATCCCGGAGCACGGGCTCTCCGGCGACCAGAACCGTCTCCACACCAGAGGTCTTCCCACGATGCACCACGGCATCGATGATCGATGTCCCGGCGTCGAGATAGGGATAGGCGATCTGGTGCCAGTGCATCACCACCAGGTCAGCAGCCTTGCCCGGGGCAATCGTCCCAATGGTCTGGGCAAAACCTGTCGTCTGGGCGCCATATTCCGTCGCCATCTGGAATACCTGCGGCGCCGTCGGTACCACGTCCTCCATGCCAGGGACTCGGTGCAAGCGCAACACCAGGCGCATCTCCTGGAGCATATCGCGGTCATCATTGATGCCGGCCTCATCGAGTCCTAGCGCCACCCGGACGCCCCGCACCAGGAAGCGATTCACCGGTGCCACACCACTGCGTAAACGCAAATTCGAGCTGGCATTATGACAGAGCATCGTGCCCGTTTCGGCGACAAGCTCGATATCGTCTTCCGTAAGCCATACCCCGTGCCCGAGGGTCAGGTGAGGTCCGAGCATGCCACAATCATAGAGATACCGTACAGCCGTGGTGCCGGTCCGACGGCGCGCGTATTCCTTCTGATAGGCCGTCTCCAGTAGATGCATGTGCATACCGACACCATATTGCGTGGCATACGCCTGCAGCGCCTGCAGCGCCGCGTCGGAGCACCAGTGTAAATTCGCTGGCGCCAGCTGGATTCGGATGCGCTCGTGACTGTTCCAGTGTTCCCAGAGTTGCGCAAAAATAGCCAGATGATCCTGGTACGGCATGCTCTGGGCTTGCAGCCAGGGAGTGAGTTCGGCGGCGATCTGGGGCGGCAGGCGGCTCAGAAACCGGTCGTCGGCCTCATAGACAAGCCGGTTTTGATCCCGTAAGGCAAAGGAATACGACACACGCATCCCCAGGTCCCGGTAGGCTTGCAAAATCTGATCGGCCACTGCGAGTACCTGTGATGCTGGTCCTATACGCCAGCCGTGCAGATGCTGCACCGTTGTAATGCCCGATTCAAGCATTTCAAAGGCGGAATACAGGGTATCCAGATAGGGATCGACAGGACGAGCCCCCAGACGGCTCGCGAACCACAGTTCAAGTGGGTAATCAGGAGAGCCGAGTTGGAAGGGGGTGAGCCCGACATGATGGTGGCTATTCACCAGGCCAGGCATGACGATATGCTCCGCCGAGCCGAGCACGTCGTCGGGCTGGTACCTGGACGCCATGTCCTGGTAGGGACCGACATCAATGATGACGCCGTCACGCTGGACGACAGCTCCATCGACTATCACTTCCGCGGTCGTGCGATTGGTGATCTGACAGATAATGTACTTCCCACGAATCAAGGATGTGCCCATACCATACTTCCTCACTCACCAGCAAGACAGCTACCCCAGCCCCCATACTCCCTGAGCGCAAACCTCGCCTCAGAGTTGGCGTCTGGTGGGATCGAGGCGGTCGCGCAGCCAATCTCCCATCAGATTGCTGGACATCACGAGCAGACTGATGGTGAGACCCGGGATCAGCGGCAGCCACCAGGCAGTATACAGATACTTCTGCGACTCGGCCAGCATCGTGCCCCACGAGGGGAGCGGACGTGGCACACCCAGGCCCAGGAAGCTCAGGGACGCTTCGGCAATCACCCCTGCCCCAACGCCGAGGCTGGTGAGTACGAGCAGCGTGTTAACAATATTCGGGAAGATGTGCCGCATGATGATCTGGCGTTGGGTACAACCGGCCACCACAGCGAGGCGCACGAAATCCGTCTCGCTCAGGCGTAAGACTTCCCCGCGCAGCACCCTGGCATAGTCCATCCAGCGCAGCAAACCAATGACGAGAATCACGTTCAGCATGCTCGGTTTGAGGATGGAAATGACCGTCACAGCGATCATCAGATACGGCAACGCCAGGAAGGCGTCGGTCACCCGCATGAGGATGCGATCGATCCAGCCCTTGTATACGCCGCTGACGACGGCGATGAGTACCCCCAAGGATCCGGCCACGAAGACAGCCAGAAAACCGATGGTGATCGAAATACGGGCGCCATAGATCAGCCGGCTGAGCACATCGCGCCCCAGGTGATCCGTCCCCAACACGTGTTGCGACAAGCTTGGGGCTGCGAGAGCGTGCACGGGATTGGTCTTAATCGGGTCGTAGGGGGCGAGCAGGGGAGCAAAGAGGGCGCAGAGGATGGCTCCCGTCAGCATCACGAGTGAGAAGATGGGCACCCCGCGCCAGGCCTGGCGCAGCCGCTGTATAATGAGGGTGGGTTGCCCTCTGAGGGCGAGTGGGACTGTAAGGGCGAGCTTGCCACTCAGCGAATACGTTCCTGCCATGCCTGCGTCCTCCTACCCGGCGACCCGGATGCGCGGGTCCAGCCAGACGTACATCAGATCCACCAGGATGTTGACCACCACGATGACCATAGCGGCAAAAAACACCACTGTCTGCACCACGGCGTAATCCCGTGCCAGAATCGATTCCACGAGCAACCTGCCAATCCCTGGCCAGGCAAAGATCGTTTCGGTGACCACCGCTCCGGACACGAGATGGGCAAAGTTGACGGCAAAGAGCGTGAAGACAGGAATGGCAGCATTTTTCAGGGCGTGCTTCCAGAGCACAAGGCGCCAGGGCAGCCCCTTCACGTGTGCCATCTTGATGTAGTCCGCATCCAGGACGTCGAGGACGCTCGACCGCACCATACGCATATGGGAGGCCACCAACAACCAACCGAGGGAGATGGCAGGCATGATGAGTCCCAGCAGGCCCAACCGGTCGACTCCACCAGCGCTTGGGAGCCACCCGAGGTACACGGTAAACACGAGGATAAGCAGCAACCCAACCCAGAAAACCGGCATGGACTGGCCAGCAATCGCAATGACCTTGCCAATGCGATCATAGATCGAATTAGGCCGCGCTGCCGACACTACCCCCGCCCCAATGCCCAGCACGATAGAAAAGAGCAACGCTGCCGCGGTCAGTTGCATCGTAGCTGGCACGCGTTCTAGTAGCACATTGAGGGCTGCGTCCTGGTTCCCACGGAGCGATTTGCCAAAATCCCCCCTGATGAGGCTCTTGTTAAATAGCAGATACTGTTGCCACACCGGCTTGTCCAGGCCATAGGCTTCCCGCAGATAGGCCCTATCGGTCCAGGGCATATCTGGAGGCGCGAGAAAATCGACCGGATTCCCGGTGATACGCAGCAGGGCAAACACGACCAGAGTTACTATCCAGATAGTGGCGGCTCCTTCGCAGAGACGTTTCGCCATATAGAGTTTCATCGTCACACTCCTCAGTCGAGGCCCGGTGTCCTGGACGATCTCCAGCCCTGTGTGTCTGCACGGGCTGGGGCATTACTTTTTGAGGATGATGCGGTGCAGATCCAGGAAGTGTGCCCCAAATTCCGGCATGGGATGGGCTGCTACCCGGTCCGTGTAGCCAAACACTGTGCTGGCATCATAGAGCGGGATGATCCAATGATTCCGCAGGACCTCGTCCTCGATCTCAGCCATGAAGCGTAGCCGCTGCGCCTCGTCGAGAGTATTGGCAAGTTCCTTCTGTAAGGCATTGGTACGCTCGTTATACACCGCCCTGCCCCCGACGTCTGAGGCCGCTTGCTCCGCGAGATATTCGCCGTTTTCCTGCCGGCCCCAGGTCACCAGCGTCATGGGCCTGTAGGCCCGATCCGGCCGATTGAGCCTGGTGTAGAACTCAGTAGGGTCGTGTTGCACAATCGTCAGATTGACTCCAATGTCTTGCCAATAACTGGCGATGGCTTCCAGGGCCTCTGGCTGTCCTGGGCGGCCGGTAAACACGCCAAAATGGATTGTGGTAGAGAAACCATCCGGATATCCTGCCTCGCGGAGCAGCTCCCTGGCCCGCTTGGGATCATAGGGCGAGTTTTTCTCTCCCTGCTCGCGACGCCAGCCGAAGGACCCCAGGCTGTAGAGGGATTGGTTCAGCGCGGTGAAACCGTAGTGAAAATTGTCCACGATGGCGCGTTTATCGATGGCTAGTTCCAGGGCTTCGCGGACTTTGGGGTTGAGCGTCGGCTCCTGTTGCAGGGCTTCCCAGCCGGCTAATTGCTCCTTGACCACAAACTCAGCGTCGAAGGTAATCTGCATCTTCCCACTCGCTTTCATGGTCTGCGTCCACAGCACACCCTTCTGCGGATTCACGCCCCGCTGGCCTGCCTCGGAGCGTGGGAGAGCCTTGGCGATGGCGTAAGGGATATTGACCACCATATCCACCTGTTTGCCCTTGATCATGGCAAAGCGCGACGCATCATCAGGCACCTGAATCCACTCCATGCTGCGATGCTGGGGCTTCTTCCAATAGGGCATCTGGCCCCAAAAGTCCTCCCAACGCTCCCATACGATGCGGTCACCGGCCTTGAATTCCTTGATCTTGTACGGTCCACCCCCGAGCGGTTGCTTGACGTAGCCCTCGTGCCCTACCTGCTTGAGGTAGGCGCTGGGACCGAACCAGACGAGGTGGTAATTGGCCCCCCCTATGGCGGGGAGAAATGTTGGGTCAGACGACCTGGTCTTGATAAAGACGTGGGTGGGATCAATGACCTGGACTTCCTCGACCGCCTTTTTCATATAGGCCAATCTGGGTGTCCCTTTGAATGCCGGAGCATACTGCCCCATGAGGGCCTCGATATTCGCCTTGACGTCGTCGGCTGTCGCTGGAGTCCCATCCTGCCATGTGGCCTTCGGATCGAGCGTCAGGAACACACCTTCGGGCGTCTGCTTCCAGTCGGTCGCCCACAGGGGGACCACCTGCATGTTCTCGTCCCGGTGCATCAGACGCAGGTTCAGGTAGCTCTGCAGCAGACCGGTCCCGAGGTATTGCCACGGATCGAGTACATCGCCCCCCCAGCCGTCGAAGGCGATGACCAGCTTGTCGACTGTCACAGGAATATTGCCCGTCCCGGCCTCGGGCCATGCGCCTGCTGCTCCTGCTCGGGGCATACCAGCGCCCCAGCAAGCAACCAGCACCAGCACAACGTATACCAACATCTGCGACCGCAGGAATGGCTGACTACGCATGATTACCCCACCTGTGTCATGGACAGATTCCCAGCAGCATCGATGGGAGCTCCATTGGTACATTTGGCGTTGGGACGTAAGGACACGGGTCGTTTTCATACGACCGACGATAGAGCTGGATGCGATACTTACAGCTGTCGACAAGGCACGTATGTGCCCTGATGACGCAGTACCAAAGCAAATCTTGTACCACAAACCCCAATGCTGGATGTGCATGCTGAGTAGCAGGAGGGGAAGGCATACACCACAGAGGGCGCACGGCGTGTGCAACCAGAGCAGAAACGCGCCATGCCGCCGCACTGGTGACACTCCAGGATATGGGCAGGGGAGGCGGTGTGAGGAAAGCTCCGCACGCGCTGACAGGAGACATATCTGTCGCTTTGTTTTTGGGAGCAGACAAAAATGGCCGGACAAGGACTGCGCGACAGGGAGCAGGCGCACGGGCGCTAGCCGTTGTGATGCGCAAAAATTGGCCCTTCGCATTTTTCCACTACTCAAGAGACAGCCTGGCGAGATTAGGGGTCACGTCAGGATAATAGACATAGCCCTGTACATGCTCCCGCATCGTAATGTTGTCAAATTGGTTAAAGAGGGGAACCAGCCCGATATCCCCATTGACCATTTCCTGAAAGCGCCGCAGTTTGGCATTGCGCTCCGGTGAGTCGACAGCCATAGTGATGGCCTCATTGCCAAGCGTCTGCGCCTCGGGATTGGCATAGCTCCAATAGTTGGTGAAGCTGTCCGGCAGCCAGTTAAAGTAGATGAAGTAGCCAGCATCCGGCACCCAGGGCCGCCAGTCATAGACGGCCATATCAACTTGCTTCTGCGTTAAGAGGGATCTTTTTTGGCCCATCGGCATTTTCTGGAGGGTGATCTTGAGGCCGAGTTGGACCAGGCTCTCCCTGAGCAGGACGTTCGTTTCTTCATCAAATGGGTCGTTGGCATAGACGGGCATCGTCAGCGAGAAGCCATCGGGTACCTGGGCCTGGGCCAATTCCTCTCGGGCTTTTGCCAGATCGGTTTCATAGGGCCAGAAATCCCCCACATACCCACTCACATTCTTCGGCACACAGCTGCGTAGCCGCTCTGATAGCCCATGCGTAACGACTTGCATCAGCGTTTCGTAGGGCATCGCCCACGCCATGGCGCGGCGGAAGTGGATATTATTGAACGGTTCTTTGCGCCACGTCATCCCTAACCACCACCCCCGGGCACTCGGGTACGAGGCCACCTTCACGCCAGAGACCTTGCGCAAGTCTGCGATATCCTTGGGGGCAATGTACACAGCAAAATCCACGTCCCCACGCTCCAGGACAATGCGCCGCGTGGACGCATCAGGGACGACTTGCAGGATAATACGCTCAAGTTTCGAAGGCTGGAACGAGTGCGGATTGGGTACCAAGCTCATCATCGTGCCTTTTTGCCAGGTCTCGATGACAAACGGCCCCGATTCGATCACCTTTGTCTCTGCCCACTTGGTCCCAAAGGGATCGTCAGCCGTGGTGTGCTTCAGGATCTCCTTGGCGTGCACAATGCTACTACTGCTCATGAGCGCATTGCCAATGAGCCCCCAGGCTACCGGGCGGTCGAGATGCAGCCGCACCGTCACGTCATCGACCACCTCGATGCGATCGGCACTGGGCAAGCCGTTGACCCGGAGCTGTCCGGAGCCCTTGGCTCCCAGGAACCAGGCATACGACTCCTTGAGTGCCTGCGCATTGAGCGGATCCCCATTGGCAAATTTGGCATTGTTCCGTAAGGTAAACTCGATCATCTGCCGATCCTCAGACACCTTGTAGGCAGTGGCGAGCACCATCTCAAGGGTGTCCGTATCATAGATGAACAAGCCATCCGGCCGTTGTTTCGTGCCCCAGAGGATCGGCGTCGTATATATCAGCCGCCGCAGCATATTAAAGGTATCACTCACGCCAATGTCTGGTCGGAGCGTCTCGAAATCGCGCTCAATCGCGACCCGCAGGATCTGTTTGCGCTTGGCAGCTTCTGCCAGCAGAGGCAGGAGATCCCCTGCGACCGTCGTCCCTCCAATAACACCCAGGGACTGGAACACGAAACGTCGACGTGTGACTTCTGGTGGCATAGCTCCTCCTCTTAGAACGCCACCCGCAGCGTGACCAGATTCTGCCCCGCCGTTACCATGCCACCGCGCACGCAGTGCAGCCGTTCCACCATGCCTTCTGCCGGGGCGACGATCACCACCTCGCTCTTCATCGCCTCCAGCACCACGATGGTCTGCCCGGCCCAGACTCGCTCACCCGCCTCCACAGCTATGTGCCAGACGCTGGCAGTCACCGGTGAGCGCACTGCCGCGCAGCCCTCCGGCAGTGCTGCCGGCCCGATGACCGGCATCTCCTGCGCCGGTTCCATGAAGGCGGCTTGACCGGCGGTAGCCCAGCGCTCGCGCTCTGCCACGAAAGCCATGTGCTGCGTGTGCTTGAACTGGGCAGCCTCGGTAGCGATAGAGGCGAGAAACGCGTGGTAGGCACGCAGGGTGAACTGCTGTGGTTCGATCTGTAATCGATATGTGCCATGTGGGAAGGCATCACGGATTTCGAGCAGTTCCTTGGCCGACACAGGAAAAAACCGGATGTGGTCAAAGCAACGCAAGAGCCACGGCGTACCAGGCAGAAAGGCTACGGTCGTGTGGTACGTATTCCACATTTGCAGGGTGCGTCCGACGAATTGGTATCCACCCGGCCCCTCCATACCGTACACGCAGAGGTACGCGCCGCCAATGCCGACCGCGTTTTCCGGCGTCCAGGTACGCGCCGGATTATACTTCGTGGTCACCAGGCGATGCCGCGGATCGAGGGGCGTCGCCACAGGCGCGCCGAGATAGACATCGCCCAACCCCAGCACGACGTAGCTTGCATCGAAGACGATGCGCTGCACGTCATCTATGGAATGCAGCCCATTGATGCGGCGAATGAACTCGATATTGCTCGGGCACCACGGTGCGTCCGGTCGTACCGACTGCGTGTACTTGCGAGTCGCCAGCTGCGTGGCTGGATCGTCCCAGGAGAGCGGGAGATGGAGCACACGCACGGACAGCGCGACATCCTCCAGGACTGGTAACGCCGCCTCGCAGGCGCTGAGACAGTCCAACACCGCCTCGCGTCGCAGGCGTCGGCTGTCGTAGTGGACCTGGAGCGAGCGCATGCCCGGCGTGATGTCGATGACACCGGGTAGGCATGCGCGACGCAGCGCCTCTTCCAGCACATGGACGCGGAGCCGCAGGGTCATATCGAGGACGTGTGGCCCGATTTCGACCAGGAGGTAGCGGTCTCCCGAGGCGCGATAGACCGTCCCGCCGCTCTGACGTAGGATGGCGGGTTCGGGAGTGTCTACCTGTGGCTGCGGCAGGTGACCTCGTAGCGCTGCGATGGCTGCTTCCAACTCGCCATCCATCTGGCGCGCCTGCAGCTCTGAGATCCGCCGAAAGCATACGAGGTCACCGGGACGGAGCTGCCCCATCTTCCACAGCTCGGCGTGCGCGATGACCACCGGGCACACAAAGCCACCCAAACTCGGCCCATCTGGGCCCAGGAGAATCGGCATATCGCCGGTGTAATCTATGGCGCCGATGGCATAGGCATTGTCGTGAATGTTGGAAGGGTGTAAACCCGCCTCGCCGCCGTCCTGACGTGCCCATCGTGGCTTGGGGCCGATGAGACGTACGCCGGTGCGGTCAGAGTTGTAGTGCACCTGCCAGGCAGTGGCAAAGAAGGTCGCAATGTCGGCGGCGAGGAAAAAATCCGGTGCGCCGTGTGGCCCATACAGCACACCAATCTCCCACTGCTGCGCATAGCGCGGGATCACAGACTGCGGGAGCGGCTCTGGGCTCACGGCCACACTGTCCGAGGGGTGCCAGCGGAGCATGTCCCCCACGCGCAGCACCCGCCCGGCGTGGCCGCCGAAGCGACCGAGAATGAAGGTTGACCGGCTCCCTAAATACTCGGGCACAGCAAGGCCACCTCGCACTGCCACATAGGCTCTGGCACCTGCACCTGTGGCAGTGCCAAGCCGGAGCACAGAGCCGGCACGAACGCGCAGGGCAGTCCAACACTGACAGGGTGCGCCATCCAGGCGCGCGTCCATATCTGCTCCAGTGATCGCCACGGCCGCGTCAGCATGGAAGGCGAGGGCCGGGCCGGTCATCGTGCACTCGAGTGCGGCCGCAGTATCGGCATTGCCCACCAATCGATTCGCCAGGCGGAACGCCAGTGGGTCCATGGGGCCGGACGGAGGCACGCCAACGTGCCAATAACCGACCCGCCCCGGGTAGTCCTGCACTGTCGTTTGCATGCCCGCTTCGAGCACTTCCATGGCGTAGAGTCGGTGCACCATACCGTCCAAGAAGCTGGTGGCGACCGCGCCATGGCGGAACTCCGGCGTCGCCACAACCGTGCGCAGATAGTCCAGGTTGGTCTCAAGCCCTGCGCAACATGCCGACTCAAGCGCCTCCTGCAGCTGCATCACCGCTTCTTCCCGTGTCTCACCGCGCACAATAATCTTGGCGAGCAGTGGATCGTAAAACGGCGAGACCTCAGTCCCGCTCTCGACCCAGGATTCGCAACGCACCCCGTGTGGCCAGCGCACCTCGGTGAGGAGACCGGCGCTCGGGCGAAAGTCGTGCACCGGGTCCTCAGCGTAAACGCGGACCTGTATTGCAGCGCCGCGCAGCGCGGGGCGCAGGTGTTCCAGCGCTGGGAGGTCGCCCGCACCCAGCCGCACCATCCACTCCACCAGGTCCACGCCAGCGACCTCCTCGGTCACCCCATGCTCCACTTGCAGACGCGCGTTGACCTCGAGAAAATAGAAGGTCGCGCGGTCCACATCGTAGAGGAACTCGACTGTCCCCACTGACCTATAACGGACGGCCTGGCCCAGACGCACTGCGGCGTCCCACAGCTGACTCCGAACCTCCTGCGAGAATCCAGGTGCGGGAGTTTCTTCGATGACCTTCTGATGGCGCCGCTGTACCGAACAGTCCCGCTCGCCAAGCGCGATAACCCGCCCGGCGCCATCGCCGAAGAGTTGCACCTCGACGTGGCGCGCGCGCGTGATGAAGCGCTCCAGGTAAACGCCGGCCTGGCCGAAATGCGCCGCCCCAAGCCGCGCTACGACAGCAAAGTGCTCTGCCAATTCCTGTGGGCTGTGACACACGCGCATACCGATGCCACCGCCCCCGGCGGTGCTCTTGAGGATCACCGGGTAGCCACAACGCGCCGCTGCCGCCACGGCCTGCCGCGCATCGGCTAACAGACCGCTGCCCGGCAGTAGCGGCACACCGGCGCGTCGGGCAATGTCACGGGCCGTGTGCTTCAGACCAAACGTGCGTAGCTGAGATGGCGTTGGACCAAGAAACGTCAGGCCGACGTCCTCGCAAGCAGCGGCGAAGTCAGCATTTTCGCTCAAAAACCCATAGCCGGGATGGATGGCCTCAGCGGCAGTATGCCGAGCAGCGGCGATGATGGTTAGCGGATTCAGGTAGCTTTGCGCAGCCGGTACAGGCCCAATCAGGACCGCTTCATCGGCCTGCGCAACGTGCAACGCGTGCCGGTCCACGTCCGAATACACGGCCACTGAGGCCACATTGAGCCGCCGCAAGGTGCGGATGATCCGACACGCGATGGCGCCCCGGTTGGCGATCAGCACCTTGCGAAACATCAGCCCTCCGGCTCCCAGAACAGCATGCGCAGCGGTGTTGGGTTGTAGGCGTTGCAGGGATTGTTCAATTGCGGGCAGTTACTGATGAGTGCGAGGACATCCATCTCGGCGCGCATTTCAACGTACTTACCCGGGCCAGACACGCCATCTGCAAACGTTAACCGCCCATCCGGCGTTACCGGGACGTTCATAAAGAAGTTGATGTTGTGCGTGATGTCGCGTTTCTCCAGGCCGCGGCCCCAATCTATGACGGCCTTGACAAAACTCTGCCGGCAGGCGTGCATGAAGCGTGTCTCGATGCCGTACCGGACCATGTTGCTCTCCGTCGCACACGCACCTCCCAACGTGTCGTGCCGGCCGCAGGTGTCAGCCACGATCGTCAGCAGCACATGACCTTGCGACGACATCAGCTGCGTCCCAGTGGTCAGGTAGATGTTGCCTTGGGCGCGAATGGTATCTTGCGCGGAGTAGCGCTCCTCGTAGTCGTGGGCGTTGAAGAACAGGGTATCGGCGGCCTGATTGCCCGCCATATCGACAATGCGAAAATACTGCCCCTGGCGGATCTCGTGGATCCAGGGCTCGCCCGCCGGCACGATCTGGTCATAGACGGCTTGCGCGACCTCCAGCGTACTTTCCACCAGGTGCTGCCCTTGCATTCTCGCCTCCGGATCACAGGAAGTAGCGCTCGGTGAGGGTGAAGCCGCGCGCGTTCTCCGGCCGCGACAGACGACAGGGGTCGTCGGGTCCGGGTGGAGTGGTCTGGCGAATGGACAAGTGTACAGGCTTGGGCGCGTACTTCGGGTTGGGATCGAGCGGGTGTTGACACGTGTTCAAAATGGCCAGGACATGCATCTCCGCCCGTAGTTCAACATAGGCGCCGGCCTGTGAGTGCCCAGCAATGAACTGCATATCACCAGCGTCGTCCACGACGACTTTGCTAAAGAAGTTCACTGGCGCTGCCATGTCACGCGCGCTCAGGCCGTACTTGGCCAACTCGACGCTCAACCCATCGTAAGCGTTCTTGTAATAGTCGTTACGGTGCTCCTGATAACGCGCTACGCCATACTTGGTCGCGACGAGTGCGGCAGGCGCACAGCCGCTCAGCGGATCGTGCCAGCCGACGGTGTCCGCCGTGATCGAGCAGAGAATCCGCCCCATGTCCGAGTACAGGACACAGCCGCTGGTGAGGCGCGCAATGTGCTGCGCCTTCAGCGTGTCCGGCATGTTGTAGCGTTCGGTCAGATTGTCCCAATTGTAGAAGACGGCGCCGACGTTGGCGCCCCCAGCCATATCAGTGATGCGCAACGCCGAGCCGCGCTTCAGCACGTGCGACCACGTTGCGCCCGGTTGCACCATATCCTGGAAAAGGACAGCGTCCTCTGCTGCCATGGTCTCCTCTGGCCTCCTCGTCTACTTAATGCGCGTGTCGAGCATCTCCGCCAGTTCCTGTTCTTGAAACGCCTTGGTGACTTCGGCGCGCAGGCGCTCGACGAACAAGCCCCGATACCGTTCGAAATCTGCACTGATGACGTGGCGTGGACGTGGCATAGCGATAGAAACGCTGTCCAGGAGCCGGCCGGGACGGGCCGTGAGGATGATCACCCGATCAGCCAGATAGACAGCTTCATCAATGTGGTGCGTCACAAACACCACAGTTTTTCCCGACCCCTGCCAGATGTCGAGCAGAAAACTCTGCATCTGGAAACGCGTTTGCACGTCAAGCGCCGCAAAGGGTTCATCCATCAGTAGGACATCGGCGCCCAGGCACAGGGCCCGCGCGATGGCGGCGCGTTGCTGCATGCCGCCCGAGAGTTCGTGTGGATGTTTATGCGCAAACTCGCGCAAGCCGACCTGGCGCAGGAACTGTTCGGCGCGCTGGCGCCGCTCCTTCCGAGCGACACCCTGTAACTTCAACCCAAAAGCGACGTTGTCGAGCGCAGACAACCAGGGATAGAGCGACGGCTGCTGAAAAATCAACGAACGATCCGCTCCTGGCCCGTTGACGGCCTCGCCATTGGAGGTGATGGTGCCAGAGGTCGGCATCTCCAGACCGGCCAGCATCATGAGGAAGGTGCTCTTGCCGCAGCCGCTTGGGCCAATGACGGCGAGGAATTCGCCGTGGCCTACGGTCAGGCTCACCCGCTCCAGGGCCAGCACTTCCCGTGGCGTGCCAGCCCCCCACACCTTGGTGATGTCCGTACAGATGATTTCGCCCATGCTGCACACCTTATAGTTGCGCCGTGCTCTTCCACCACAGCACACGTCTCTGCACCAGGCCGAAGCTGGCATCGAGGAGATAGCCCACCAGGCCGATCAGCGCCATGCCCAGGAAGGTCAAGTTCATGTTCATCATCTGCCGTCCGACCACCACGATGGCCCCCAGACCAGACCGTACCCCGACCATTTCCGCCGCCAGGACGCCCATCCAGGCGCCGAAGAGATTGATCCGCATGATGACGAAGAGCTGCGGGAGGACAGCGGGAAAGATGACATGTTGGATCACCTGGCGCCGACTTGCGCCCAGGACGCGAGCAGTGTTGATATAGACCTGATCCACATTATGCATATTGTTGACCGTCCCCAGCGTCAGCGTGAACACCACACTGATGAACACGACGAAGATGGCGGCCCGATCACCGACGCCAAAGGCGACGATAGCCAGGGGGATCCAGGCGACTGAGGCGATCGGGGCCAGGAGCGTGATGGTGGGCAACGTCAGCTTACCGAAGATCTCAAAATAAAAGGCCAGGCTTCCCAGGGTGACGGCGCTCACAAAGGCCAGCGCCAGTCCGCTCAGCACGCGTTGCAGGCTGGCCCAGACCGCCGTCAGGGCGGCAAAATTGCCACTAACGGCTGTGGCGCCGACCTGCGGCATCAAGAACTGCGCCTGGTTACGGATTTCAGCCAGGAACAGGTGGGGGGGCGGTAGGATCACAGGATTGACGAGCCGTAGCACTACGGCGAGTTCCCAGATGGCCACCACGATGCCAAGCGACAGCACCCACCACATCACACTGACAGCCATTTGGCTCAGTCGGTTCGGGACCGCCGTTGGCCCCCACCCCGCTGGCGTACCCTGGCGCTTGGCAGACTCGAGACCCGGGCCGCTCTGTGACCGCATAGGTTTCTCCCTTCCCCTGCCCTCCGCCTATGGCGTATGGCATCGCGTCCTTCACAGCTGGGCTGTACTTTTCCACCATAAGACACGCGTCTGGATCAGGCCGAAGCCGACATCGAGGAGATAGCCGACGAGGCCAATCATTGCCATGCCCAAAAAGGTCAGATTCATATTCATCATTTGCCGCCCGACCATGACGATGGTGCCTAAGCCTGTGTTCACCCCCACCATTTCTGCCGCTAGGACCCCTGTCCAAGCCCCAAACAGATTCATGCGCATGATGACAAAGAGGTTGGGCAGGATGGCCGGCAGGATCACATGCTGCATGACCTGCCGTCGACTCGCCCCTAAGACACGAGCGGTATTGATGTAGACCTGGTCTACATGCCTCATATGGTTCACCGTCCCCAGGGTGAGAGTGAAGATACTGCCAATGAAGACGACAAAAATGGCCGCTCCATCACCGATCCCAAACGCCACCAGGGCAAAGGGAATCCAGGCGACCGGGGCTATAGGGGCGAGCAACGTGATGGTGGGCAAGGTCAATTTGCCGATGGGCTTGATATAAAAGGCCAGACTCCCCATCACGAGGGCGCTGACAAAGGCCAGGGCCAGACCGCTCACGACGCGCTGCAGGCTGGCCACGATAGCGGTCAGGGCCACAAAGTTGGCGCCGACACGCCGCACGCCAACCCGAGGCACTAAAAACTGTGCCTGCTGCTGGATCTCAGCGATGAACAGATGGGGTGGCGGCAAGATCATGGGATCAATCAACTGCAACGCCGCGATGAGCTCCCAGAGAGCCACTACCAGGCCAATCGACAAGACCCACCACATGGACTGTGCGGCAAAGAGTCGTAGTCGCTTGGGACCAGCAGGCAGTTTCCAGTGCCACGCAGGCCGTTGCAGCTGCCCAGAGGCCACGTGTACGTCACTTGGCGACAGCATGGTGGACAGCTCCTACACGAGTGGCTTTAGGAGACGGTCGAGTGGATTTTCACGCGCTCCCAGAGTTCGGGGCTCTCCTTGATGACCGCTTCTAGCAGCGTAAAGTTGACCACCTCTTTCTCAGGCTCCTTACTGATATAGTTGAGTTCCCGCATGCTCTGGGCGCGGCTAAACATGAAGTCACGTTGGTCACGGATATCAATGCCCGGTGGTTGCGCCTTGGCTGCTGCCAGTAAACTGGTCATATCAGTCTTGTAGTACTTCCCGATAGTCAGTTTGGCGGCCTCCTCGAAGTTATTCTCGATCTCGTATTCCGCTTCAAAGAAGGCGCGAATGACGTTCTTGACCACCTCAGGCTCCTTGGCGATGAGCTCTTTGCGTGCCACCAGGACACAATCGGGGTAGCCCTTGCCGTAGATGTCCGTGCCGTCTCCGAGGATGGTGCCGTTGGTCGCCATTTTGGCCTTGGTCGCATAGGGCTCAATACTGCTGATGGCATCAAGATGCCCGGCGATGAAGGCGTTGGCCAGCTCGAGGCTATCGCCCATATATTGCATCTGCACATCCTGGTAGGTGAAGCCCAGTTTTTTCAGGTAGTCATACACCAGGATGTCAAGCGTGTCGGCTTGAAAGCTGCCGATTTTCTTCCCCTTGAGCTCCTGCAAACTTTTAATCTCGGGCTTAGCGACAATAATCAGGCCCTGGATACCGCTGCCTGCCACCACTGAAAACGTTGGAGAACGTGTGGAGGCGGCCAGCGTATTCGTGTACGGAATGACCCCCATCTCGACCTGCCCAGTGGCCAGCTGGATGGCACTGGTCCCGGCCATTGGCGTCATCACGACGTCAGCGTCGATGGCATATTTCGCAAAGAGATTTTTCTCGGCGGCATAGAAGAGTGGCATGTTACACAGACCGCTCCCATGCGAGAACTTGATGGCCCGCGCGGCAGCCATGGCACGTCGCACTGAGCCATCGAGCAGGGTCGATGTGGCAGCTGCAGCCAGGCCGAACGTGAGGGCTTCGCCGCAAAAGCTCCGCCGCGTCATGGGGCTACCAACATGGCCATGAGCATGGGGACACGCCATGGTCAGTGCAACCTTACGCATCGTTTTCCCTCTCCATGCGATGGCGCTGGCTCCGGAGAGGGAGCCCACAGCACCGGTACACAAAGCTTTTTACATGGCCTCCGCCGCCCGATAATTGCGCATCCTGCAACTATCAAGGCCATACCTGTCCCATGCACATTGCCCTGCAAGGTACGTACCAGACACCTCTCTGTATCCTGTCTGCAGTGGCTTCGTGTGCGAAAACACAAGGGAACGCCCGAGGCACAGGACAGGGAAAAAACCAGCTATCCCGTAGTTTTCGACAAACATGTTTGAAAATGCGCCGGAATAGACAAAGATGTCTGCCTCACCCTGCCACAGGACCATAGCTGGATCAAGCACGGTGCGTGCCACCCCCTCGGCGAGCACCAACGCAGCGACATCTCATTATGGGCCAGGCGTCGCGTCCTGGCCCGCGCAGTTGGAGGTAGACATTTTCGTCGCTGCCCACGCATCTTCCGACAAACGTGTTGGCCCTGGCAGAGCTTTCCCCTCTGGTCTCCCGCATGCGCCCGCTCCCTGCTCCCCTGTGTGCTCACACCAGAGAAGCGGCACACACCGCTGCACATACGTCACCGAAAAGCGCCTGGCACGTGCCTTGCACAAGGGACGTGGCACAGTATAGACGTGGGGCTTGATAGATGTGGGACGCATGGCCCAGTGAGTCATATGCGCGTGCGGGCTGTACTACCGTGATACGGCAACGCTCGCCAGTATTCCAGTGTCGCTGCCCCCGGCCTTTGACACTGAGTCGAGCTGCATAACGCCTTTCTGAGGAGACATCACGGTATGGCAGAATGCGGAGACACTCTTCAAGACCTGGCCACAGACCTCAGCATGGGCACAGCACAGCTTCCGGGACGCGATGTGCTCGACCGGGCAGCCTTGCGGACACTCAACGTCCGTTCTGACTGGCGCGGCGCGGTCCGCTTCCTCAGCCATGGTCTGACCATCCTCGTGACCGGGGGGCTCGTGCATGCGCTGCGTGGGGAACTGGTGTTACTGGTACCAGTGATGCTCCTGCATGGCTTTGCCATTGTGACCCTGTTTGCTCCCATGCACGAATGTGTGCATATGACGGCATTTCGCTCGCGCTGGCTCAAGAGGGTCATTGGCTGGGCCACCGGGGCAGCGTCCTTCGACAACAGTGACTATTATCGTTCTTCTCATCACTGGCATCACCGCTTCACCCAGGACCTCGCCCACGATCCGGAGTTAATGCGGCCCAAACCACGCAGGCACTGGTTCCGTTTGATGTCATACGCTCACGAGCACAATATTTCTGGACGTTATGGCTGTAGAGAGTCAAGATCCTCCCGTGAGGAATATCCTTGTCATCTGGGAGGGGACGTATGACATGGGGTGTGGCTCTTTCGCAACGACACAGAGTGAAATGAAATCAACATATTATAGCGTAATATGCTTGAAAAAAGACCTCTCAGGGGGTAGATAAAACACTTTATCCGTTCCACCCCCTCAACAAGAGGTCCGAACCTATGGAAGCACAAGTTGTCACGATTGACCAGCCGTTTCATAGCGCCTATGAGAAGTTTATCGCGATCACGGACCATCTGAGCACCGAGATGGCCGGCGACAAGACGCACAGTGAAATCGAGGCCTATCTGGAAACCGATGGGCGCGAACTGCTGCGGTTGCTGTTGCAAGATCATTTGGATAACCAGGGCTCTGGGCGCGTTGGCAACGCGGTGTGTGGCTCGGACGGGGTGGTGCGCTCGCATAAACGCGATCACATGGAAACCGGGTATAAGAGTGTGTTTGGTGCTGTGCGTGTGGCGCGCACCGGGTATAGCCAACGCGGGGTGGCCAGCTTATTTCCACGCGATGCGCAGTTGAACCTCCCCGCCCGTGGCTACTCGCATCGGTTGCAGAAGCGGGTGGCGGCCAAGGCCGCCAAGATGTCCTTTGACGAGGTTGCCCATGACATTGACACAGAAACCGCCGTGCGCCTTGGCAA
>WNFT01000748.1_pt2 | contig 27311 bp, 25 predicted proteins | sample 5400191 | NCBI WGS metagenome assembly WNFT01 (sample SAMN13153359, study PRJNA577476) | soil metagenome | isolation source: 80 cm saprolite under Madrone tree | place: USA:California | collected 2016-06-14 | reverse complement strand
AAGGCCCGATCTGCGCGATGCAGAGCGCGAACACGAGCACGGTCAGGGCCGCGGCGAACGGCACACCGCAGACGCCCAAACCGATCCCGGCCAGGCATGCCTGGACCAGCGCCGTGACGATGATGCCGAGCGCCACGCTTCGAATGGCCTGCGCGGCGAGCCGGGCGGAGTGCTCACCCCGCGCTCCTGCCAGGCGTCGAGCGAAGCGACGCAGGCCGTCGGCCGTCGCCTCACCGGTCGCATAGAGGAACGCCGCGATGAGGACGACCAGAAGAAACTGCACGAGCACCATCCCGATCGTGCCAACGGTGCCGAGGATCCAGCCGATGATCTGGCGGGTATAGGGCGCCAGGCGTGCGGAGAAATCTCCGGCGACGATGGCGGAGACTTCCTTCCATCTCGCGGCGAGCCGCGAACCGACGAGGGGTAGCCGGACGACCCAGTCGGGAGGCGGCGGCACGGACCACGTCGCGAGCCGTTGCACCCCGGTGGCGATGTCCTGCGAGTACGCCACGATCGTGGTCAGGGCGAGCGTGAGCGGCACGATCAGGCCGAGCAGCAGCACCGCCGTCATCACCGCCACGGCCAACCCGCGCCGGCCCCACAGCGCCGACTGGACGCGCAGCATCAGAGGCCAGGTCGCGACCACGATCATGGTCGCCCAGACGACCGCAGGAAGAAACGGGCGCAAAACCCAGAAGCTCGCAACGATCATTCCCGCGATGAACAGCACGGCCAGCGTCGCACGCGCCAGGTCTCGAGAGATCGATGTGACCATCACGGTGTCGTCTCCTTCCGATTCATGGCAAAGGCCTGGATCGCGATAAGGTATCAGCGGTTGCGCTGCGGTGATCATGGGACGTTGGTCGTATTGCAGTCCTCGCGGAGGTGAAGCTAGTCTCCGCGCCGAATGCACGCTCTTGCTCGTGGCCGAGAACCGAAACGTTCGGAGCGCTGATGAACGTCGGCCATCCCGAGCGCTGCTCTCGCTCGCAGTCGGCAATGGGACCAAGGTCCACCGCGCGTCTTGCGTCGGGTCAGGAGCGTTGCACGTCCACACGCGCATGGCGCGCCGGCGCGAGCGTGTGCACGATCAGAACGATCGTGGGCAGCACGAACGCGATCGAGCCGGGGACCCACATGAGTACGCCGGCGATTGCCTGGTCCTCGAGCGCCGAGAGATCCCAGAGTCGCGGCGACGCCGCGTAGGCCGGGTAGATCACGCGGTCCGAGAACGTGAGGATCGCGGCGAGGGCGGTGTTCTGGGCCTCGGCAAGTACGAGGTAGGGAATCATCGCCCAGCGTGGCCACGCCGATCGTGCGGGCCAGGCCAGGATGACCGGCCGCCAGAACAGAAGCGCGGTGGTGAAGAAGCACGCGTGCTCGGCGTGGTGCCAGGCCTCCGAATGGAGGGCGAGATCGTAGAGAGTCGGCACGTGCCACACCCAGAACGCGAGCGAGAACGAGACCCAGGCCACGATGGGGTGCTTCACCGACTCGGTGAGCGTCCGGATCGGCGCAACGGCGAGCCCCGCTGCGACTGCGCGCCGTAGCCTCTGCGGGAGCCCGAGCAGCAGCGGAGCCACCGGAGCGCCGAGCCAGAGGAGTGGGAGTGCGACCAGCATGAGGAGCAGATGCTGGCCCATGTGAGCCAGCAGGAGACTTTGCCCGAGCGAATCGAGAGGCGAGACTAGCGCGACGCCCACCGCCACCAGCCCGGCGAGGAAGGCGCAAAGATGACGCCGGTCGAAGCGTCCGGCCATCTGACGGGACGCCCGGGCCCATCCATATATATAGAGCGTGGCAGCGGTGAGCACCGGCGCCACGACTATTGGGTCGAAATTCCAGGCGAGCACGATGGATTCTCGGCTCATCTCGGTGCCGGTGGCCTCGGGTCGACGACAGGCTGAGCGGGGCGAGCCTTGGCGGGACGCAGGGTCTCGAGGAACGCGACGAGCGCGTTCACTTCGGCCGGGGACAGGTTCTTTCCGTACGCCGGCATGTTGCCGCCGCCCTGGATCACCTGGCGGACGAGCTGATCGCGCGTCTGCCGCGTAGCGACGTCGTCCAGCGCGGGACCGCGCCGGCCGCCGTACCCGCCGAGCGAGTGGCAGTTGCGGCACTGCTTGTTCTGCACCACGAGCGCTCCCTGGAGCTCCAGCGCGGTGCGGCCATGCACGTACTCAACCGGCGTGGGCAGGCCGCTCCAGGCGTCCATCACCGGGGACCACGGCACCCTCACTCCGAGTCCGGCGAGCGTGGTGACCGTGAGGACGATCAGGATCACTCCCAGCACGGCGACCGGTCGCCGCTTCCAGCTCTTCTCTCCGGTCCCAGCCAGGAACGGCACCGCCAGAAGGAGCACGATCGCGAGCGGCGGGCCGACGAGCAGCAGCACGGTTTCGGTCCACGGCGGCAGTAGCGCGAACAGCGCGAAGAGGGCCAGGAAGTAGAAGTCCGGCTTCGGCGCCGTGTCGATGATCGTCGGATCAGGCACGCCGTGGGGACCGAACGGACCGAAGATCGCGGCGCAGGCGAGGACGAGCAGAATGGCCACGGCCATCGAGACCATGTCCTTGCGCACGACATCCGGGACGAAGGGCACGCCGTCCCGATAGATCTCCTCCATGTAGCGCAGCCGGTACGTCTGACGATCGACGAGCCGGCCCGGCATCGGCCACTCGTTGACGCCGAGCCGAAGGACCAGCCAGAGGTGGAGACCCACAAGAGCGATCAGGATTCCCGGAACCAGAAACACGTGCGCGGTGAAGACACGCGACAGCGTGCCGCCGGCGATGATCGGGCCTCCGAGGATCAGGTGCACCACCGACTGGCCGACGAATGGCATGCGCGCGGCGATGGAGGCGCCGATCCCGAGCCCCCAGTACGCATCTTGATCCCAGCGCATCAGCTGCCCCGTGAAGGCCATGCCGAGCGTGCACAGGAAGAGAAACACTCCGACGATCCACGTCAGCTCTCGTGGGTACTTGTGCGCTCCCCACAGAAAGACCTGGATCATGTGGAGCGTCATCACGGCCACCATGGCGTTCGAGCCCCAGAAGTGCACCGCCCGCAGGTACCATCCGAACGGCGCCTCGTAGTTGAGGTGAAGGAGACTCTTGTACGCCTCGTCGGCCGACGGCACGTAGACGAAGGCCAGGCAGATTCCCGTCGCGATCTGGAGAATGAAGAGGGCGAGCGTGGCGCTCCCGAAGGTGTACCACCAGCTCGCGGTGCGGCGCGGGACGGGGTGATCGAGCACGGGCATGGCGGCCTCGCCGAGCCCCGCGCGCTCCTCGATCCACTTGCCGATGGACGAAAACAGAACCACCGCTGCGCTCCCCTTACACCGGGCCGGCGAGAGTCGGGAGCTGACCTCCACGCACCCAGAGCTGACCCTCGCGAATCTGGTAGTCGTACTCGTAGAGGCCCCGCGGAGGCGGCCCCGAGGCGCGCGAGCCATCTTCGTAGTAGACCCCGCCGTGGCACGGGCACATGAACAGACGTGACTGCGCGAACCAGCGCACTGGACAGCCGAGGTGCGTGCAGTTGACCGCGAAGACCTGGAACCGATCACCCTGGACGTGGCGCACCCAGCACGCGGTGTTGGCTGTGGCACCGTCCCACTCCACGCTCACCGGGTTCCGGTAGATGGCCAGGCGAGTCTCGCTCTCTGGAAAATTCGCGACCGAACCAACCTGGATCCACGACTGGCCGCCAGAGCGGCGCATCGGCGCCGTGATGAACCCGATCACCGGAATTCCCACGAGCGCCGCGCCCACCACGTTCAACGCAAGCCCGAGCTTGAACAGGAATCCGCGTCGTGAAGACATGGCTCTAGTCCTCTCCGTTCATCGACCTGGGCGTGGCGTGTCGGCGCGCCCGGGTACCGGTCGCCGTTGGGACACGAGCCAGGCTGTGACATCAGCGACGTGCTCAGGCGACAACGGCTGTCCCCTGACGTACCCGCGCCAGTCGGGCATCCCGAGGTCGGGGCGCCCGGCGATCACGGTCGTGCGTAATCCCTGATCGCTCACCAGAGCCAGATAGGACGGGTCCACAACCGATCCGCCCTTGGGTCCGCCTCGTCCCTCCAGGCCGTGGCAGGAGGCGCACGCGACGACGAAGACCGCCTTCCCCCGCTCCGCGTCGCCTGGCGCCGGAGCGCCGTACGGGGGGAGTCCACCATCGCGGGCCACCTCTGGGCGTCCCCAGGTGCTGATCAGTCCCTGCACCAGCGCGTCGATCTGCGCGTCGGTCAGATCGCCGCCGGCGCTTCGCGCAAAGGCCGGCTGCAACGTGCCTGGCACACCGCTGGCGATCACCTGCCGCAGCCGCTCGCGGGGAACGAGCGCCAGGTAGACCGGGTCGTTGAGCGGCCGCGCGGCTCCGAGCTTACCGTCGACTCCGTGGCAGCCCGCGCAGTGGCGAGAGTAGAGCGCGTCGAAAGCGACGACCTGTGAGGGAAGGACGTCGTGAGCACCGGGCTTCGGCTTCCCCGGCAGCGCGTCACACGCGGCGAAGGCGACGGACGCTCCGAGCACCAGGCCGGCGACGAGGGCCGAGTGCGAAGCGCTCACTGCCTCTCGCCCTGCTCGATGGAAGCATGCATGCCGGCCCGCATCTGGAGCGGCCAGGTCTGCATGGTCGCGATCGGCGTTGCGCGCGCCACCACGAACCCTGCAACGAGCCCGAAGGCGATCTGGGACACGACGAACCACGACCAGTCGACGCGCGCAGCGAGCACGGGATTTCTGAGCGCGAGCAGCGCCCAGAGAAATCCCGTCCAGAGAAGCGGAGCAATCAGGCCGCCCCACAGCGTGTGTCGTCGAGGAAGCATGGGCAGGATGGTGGCGTAGAGCAGGCCGACCAGTATCGAGACGATTCCGTGGGCGACGACACCGAGAACGACGGCGGTGGCGTTGAACGCGCGCAGCTCCGGCACGTCCGCCCGCGCCATCGAAGGCATCGCCACGGCGGCGAGCACGTTGATCGGGTACCAGAGGCTTCGCTGGAGCAGGACACCGTAGGCGAGGGCCACGGCCGCCATCGCGACGCCTCCGACGAGGCCGCCCTTGACCCCGGCCGACAGCGGTTGGACCTCGATCGGCAGCCTCACGCGGTGCCCGGCCTCGCCGAGCTCGAGGTACTCGACCGCGGCGGAAGCGCTGACGACCGGCTTCGCGCGCTCGGCGAACGGCACCAGCGGAACGTGCTCGACCTGCTCCTCGGGCAGGACCTGGTACCACCAGCCGACCCCGCCGATCAGTGCGAGCGTCAGCCCCACGATGCCGACGACCACGTGCGTGACGAACGCTGCGCCGACCAGGGTGAGGCCGAGCGCAACCACCATGGGCCACACGGTGGGCGCGGGCAGTGCGTGGGAGTCCGGCCCGGATTTGTTCATCGACCGATGAGATAGACCACGGTGAAGACCACCACCCACACTCCGTCCACGAAGTGCCAGTACCAGGACACCATCTCCACGCGCTCGGCATGGACCGCCCTCAGCGCTCCGGTGGCGGCGAACACGCAGCAGAGCCCGAGCATCACGAGCCCGACGATCACGTGCGAGCCATGGAGCCCAACCAGGGGATAGAACGTCGTCCCAAAGAGGTTCGTGGCGATCGTGAGGCCGTCGCGGTAGATGAGGCGGTGCCACTCGCGGGCGGTTCCCGCGAGGAAGATGGCGCCGAGCAGGACGGTCACGAGGAGCCAGAAGCCCGAGCGCCGGACCTTGCCACGCCCGAGCGCGCGAGCGCCGAGGGCAACGGTGACGCTGCTCGACAGCAGGCAGATGGTCCCGATCACGGGGATCGTGAGCACGTCGTTCGGAGACGGCCCGTTCACGCTCTTTCCCGTATAGAAGAGATGGGCGACGACGAACACACCGAAGAGTGAGCTCTCGGCGATGATCAGCCCGATCATTCCCGCCCGGCCCCGCCACTCGTGGCCGACGGTCGACTCGTGCACCGCGGTGTGCGCGCTCATTCGTGAGGCCCGTCGGGGTCGTCCGGATGCTTCATGTCCCACAGCGGTCGGCGGCTGGCGGTCACCGGAATCGTCTCGAAGTTGTACTCGGGCGGCGGCGAGGTCGTCGCCCATTCGAGGGTCCACGCGTCCCACGGGTCGTCTCCCGCCCGCTCCCCGCGCCGCAGCGAGACGGCGACGTTCACCACGAAGATCAGGACCGCGACGATCTGCAGCGGCACTCCGAGCGTCGTGACGAGGTTCCACATCTCCCAACCGCGGTCGGCCGGGTACGTGTAGATCCGCCGAGGCATTCCGAGCACTCCCTGGCCGTGCATGGTGAGGAACGTCAGGTTGAACCCGACGACGAGCAGCCAGAAATGCCAGCGGCCGAGCCGCTCGGAGAGCATTCGTCCGGTGACCTTCGGAAACCAGTAGGAGATGGCCGCGAAGATGGCGAACAGCAGGCCGCCGATCAGCACGAAGTGGAAGTGGGCCACGACGAAGTAAGAGTCGCTGAGCTGCCAGTCAAACGGCGCCACGGACAGCATCACTCCGGTGAGGCCGGCGCACAGGAACTGGAACAGGAACGCGCAGCAGAAGAGCATGGGCGTGAGAAAGCGGATGCGGCCACCGTACATCGTGGCGAGCCAGTTGAAGATCTTGATCCCGGTGGGGACGGCGATGAGCATCGTGGAGAGCGCAAAGAACGCGTTGAGCCCGGTCCCCATACCGACCACGAACATGTGGTGGGCCCAGGTGGACAGGGCCACCCCGCCGATGGACACCGTCGCCGCCACCAGGGTCGCGTAGCCGAAGATGACCTTGCGGGAGAAGACCGGGATGATCTCGGACACGAAGCCGAAGCCGGGCAGCATCAGCACGTAGACCTCGGGATGGCCGAAGAACCAGAAGAAGTGCTGCCACATCACGGCCGACCCGCCAGCCTGGGTGTCGAAGAAATGGGCGCCGAGGAATCGATCGAGGAGCAGCATGATCTGGGCCGCCGACAGCGGGGGGAGGATGAACAGGGTCATCGCCGACGCCGTCAGCATCGTCCAGACGAAGATCGGCATGCGGCCGAGCGTCATACCGGGGCCCCGCATGGTCAGCGTGGTGGCGACGATGTTGATCGCCGTGCCGATGGTCCCGACACCTGCGATGAAGACCGCGAGGTTCCAGTAGTCGGTGGCATTGCCGGGAGTGAACGCGCGGCTCGTGAGCGGCGCGTAGGCGAACCAGCCGACCGCGGGCGCCGAGCCCGACCCGGAGAGCCCTTCCCCGCCGATGAAGCTCCAGTGCAAGAGCAGTCCCGCGAACAGGAAAATCCAGAAACCGAACGCGTTCAGTCGGGGGAAGGCGAGGTCGCGGGCGCCGATCATCAGCGGGACCAAATAATTGCCGAAGCCGAACACGATCGGGATCCCGACCAGGAACACCATGCTCGTGCCGTGCATGGTGAAGAGCCGGTTGAAGGTCTCCGGCGGCACGACGTGCAGCCCGGGCCACGCGAGCTGCAGACGCATCAGCGTCGCCTCGATCCCGGCGATCACGAAAAAGACGAGGCCGGAGACGACGTACATGATGCCGAGGCGCTTGTGGTCCACGGTGACGACCCAGTCGTGAGCGTGCTCGAGCCACGGGCGCCGGGCCACCGCCTCCGGGCTCATCAGGGTCGGGGAAAGCACGCTCACGACGTCATCCCGTCGTCACCGAAGTGTCAGGAGATACGTGGTCAACGAGTCCAGCTCGCTTTTCGCGAGCTTCATCGCGGGCATCCGGACGCCGGGCTTGATTGCTCCCGGAGCATCCACCCACGCCCGCAACGCCTCCGGGGTATTGTGCGCCGCCCCCGCCGCGATGGTCCGCCGGCTCATCAGGTGAGTCAGGTCGGGGCCGAACACGCCGTTGGCGGGAGTGCCCCGCACCGTGTGGCAGTTGATGCAGGAAAGCGAGAGGAACAGCTCGCGTCCGGCACGGGCCGACGGATCAGCCACCGCCGGGGTCTGCTGGGCGGCCACCCAGCGGTCGAACTCGTCCCGGGGGTGGACGATCACCTCCAGGAGCATCCACGCGTGCTGGGTCCCGCAGTACTCCGCGCACTGGCCGACGTACGTGCCAGGGACCCGGGGCTCGATCCACATGCGGTTCGTCTTGTTCGGGATGACGTCCATCTTCCCGGCGAGCTGAGGAACCCAGAAGCTGTGGATCACATCCACGGACTGCAGCGTGACGAAGGTCGGCGTTGGCCGCGCCGGGTCGCTCACCGGGACATGGAGCTCGTTAGCGGTCACGATCCCGTGCCGCGGGTAGCGGATCTCCCACCACCACTGGTTCCCCACGACGGTGACCTCGAGCGCGTCCGCGGGCATCGCGCGTCCCTCGATCCCAAAGATGTAGCGGGCGGTGACCAGGAACAACACCATGACGATGAGGAAGGGCACCACCGTCCACGCCAGCTCGATCTGGGTGCTGCCGTAGACCTGAGGGGGCTCACGCTGGCCGTCGCCGGGCCGACTCCGGAAGCGGACGAGAGTGTAGACGGCGACCCCGGCCACCACGACGAAGATGACCGCCGAGATGCCGAGGACGAAGAAGGACAGCTCCCGGATGGCCAGCGCCGGGGTGGAGACCGGATCGAAGATGCTCGGTGTCTGGAGAGTGGGCACGCCCCGCAGATGATCGCCAGCCGCCGGCTCCACTCCAATGGGACCTTGGTCCAACGGACTCAGCGGAGCGGATGAGCCTAAAGTCCCAGTGGACTGCCGCGGGAGGGTTAGGCCATGCTCTGCCCGTGAAGTCGTCCTCGGGGCGCGTCCTCCTCCTGCTGACCCTCGTGACGTTCTTGCCGGTGAGCGACCCCGGCGCACGCGCCGCGCCCCTCGAGAAGCAAGCTCCACCCGCCCAGGCTCAATCCCCTTCACCCGGCGCACAGGCGCCGCAAGCGCCGAAGGAGCCCCCCGCTTCGGTCCCCAGCGCCGAGATTTCAGCGCGCGCGAATGAAGTCCTCGGCTACCTGCGCACGCTCGATCGCGACCTCGAGCCGAGCCGGCCCATCGTCGGAATCGAGCGGGCCCTGCCCGATGTCAGCGCGCGTCTGAACGACCGAACCGCGCGCACCCGCGAAACCGTCGACTCGGATCCCGGACTCGCCACGCTCGACGCCCTCGTCGACGCGTGGCAGTCGAGCCGGGTCGCCCTCGTCGCCTGGATCGAGACGCTGACCGCACGGGCCGTCTGGCTGGAGCAACAGCGCCAGCGGCTGACTGAGCTGCGCGAGACGTGGGCCAGGACCCGGACGGACGTGGTGAAGCAAAGGGCGCCCGCCCCGGTGGTCGCGCGAGTCGACGAGATCCTGTCGGCGGCGGCGTCGGCCCAAAAGCGCGTCGACGTTCAGAACACCGGCATGCTGGTCCTGCAGGACCAGGTCGCGAAGGAGCTGGCGCGCTGCGATGACGCGCTGAACCTGATCGACGGCGCTCGACGGCGCGCCGCGGGCGCGCTGTTCGTGCTCGACAGCCCGCCGATCTGGAACCTGCGTCCGGACGCCCTGGCCAATCTGCCCGCGGCAATCCAGGAGCCGTTGGCAGCCGAAATGGATCGCCTCCGGCAGTTCGTGAAAGACCAGTCCGAGCGCATCGTCATCCACGTGGTGCTCTTTCTGGTCCTCGTCGCAGTTCTCTGGTGGGTCCGAAAGCGCGCAGACGCCTGGGCCGCCGAGGGTGAATCCATGCCCGCCCTCCCCGCGGTCTTCGAGCGACCGCTGGCCGCAGGAGCCGTGCTGGCCGTGCTGGCATCGCCCTGGATCTACTCCGGCGAGCCGCGCACGGCCTGGCTCCTGCTCGAGGCCGGCGCGCTGGTCGCAATGGTCGCGATTTTTCGGCGGCTCGTCGCGCCTCGCCTCGTCCCGTGGGTCTACGGCATCGCCGCGTTGTTTCTCGCCTACCGCCTCCCCGAACTGTTCACGGCCCTCCCGCTCCTGGAGCGAACAATCTTCCTGCTCGAGATGCTCGTGGCGGCAGCGCTCCTCGGTTGGGTCCTGCGCACCCGCCGCTGGCGTGAGGTTGTCTTCATCGATGCGCTGCCCGGTCCCTTCACCCGCGCGACGGCCCTCCGTGCCATGTTCGCGGCATTCACCGTTGCCTTCATCTCGGGCGCCGTCGGTAACATGAGCCTGGCTCGGCTGCTCGCGTCGAGCACACTGCAGAGCGCGTACGTCGGGCTGATCCTGGCCGCGGGCCGGCGAATCGCCGAGGGGCTCTTCGACTTCGCGCTTCGCCTGCCGCCGCTGCGATTCCTCAGGATGGTGCAACAGCACCGCGCGTACATCGAGCAGCGGGCGCATCGCCTTCTGCGTGCGGTCTCGTTCGTCATGTGGGCCGCCGTCACCCTCGACTCCATGGGCCTGCTCAGGCCGATGATCGCGACTGGCCGAACGATCTGGGCCGCCGAGCTCACGCGCGGGGCACTCCACATTTCGGTGGGCGACGTTCTCGCCTTCATCGTCACCGTGTGGGGGGCGTTCTTCGTGTCGTCGTTGGTCCGCTTCGTCCTCCAGGAGGACGTGTTCCCCCGGCTCTCTCTCGGCGCCGGGTTGCCCTACGCGCTGTCGAGCCTGGCGAGCTACGCGATCGTCACGGTCGGTTTCATCGTGGCGCTGCTCGTGCTGGGTGTGAACCTCGACCGCGTGACCGTGCTCGGTGGCGCCTTCGGCGTCGGCGTGGGATTCGGTCTGCAGAACGTGGTCAACAACTTCGTCTCGGGGCTGATCGTCCTCTTCGAGCGGCCCGTGCACATCGGCGACGAGGTCCAGATCGGCAACGTGCAGGGGCAGGTGCGCCGGATCGGCTTTCGCTCGACCACGATCCGCATCGGTGAGGGTGCGGAGGTCATCGTGCCGAACTCCCAGCTCGTCGCGGAGAGGGTCACCAACTGGACGCCGATCCAACGGCTGCGGCGCGTCGACATCCAGGTCAACGTGAGCTACGGCACCGCCCCCGACATGGTCTTGAAGGTCCTGGTCGGCGCCGCCCACGCTCACAGCGAGATCGCCGGCCAGCCGGCCCCGCGGGCGTTCTTCCTCGGCTTTGGCGACAGCGCGCTCCGCTTCGAGCTGCAGGCGTGGACCCACCGGCTGGACGACCTTCTCGGCGTCAAGAGCGATCTCGGCGTCTCGGTGTACGCGGCGCTGCGCGAAGCCGGGATGGCGATCGCCCTGCCCCAGCAGGAGGTGCACCTCCGCCGCGACGATCGCTGACCGGGACCGTTGCCTTACACGCGGCCCTGGCACCCGCCATACCGCTCGCCGTAGACTCCCGGCGATGGCGGCTCGTAGAGGCGTCTTCACGAGAATCCTGTTCGCGCTACTGGTGATGGCCGGGCTGGCGACTGGATGCCGCTCTACCGAGCCGGCAGTGCCCGCAGCGTCGCTGATCGGAACGTCCTGGCTCGCCGAGGAGATCGACGAACAGCGCGTCCTCGAGCGGGTCGGATCCACACTCTCGTTCGACAGCGCCCAGCGCATCAGCGGCCAGGCGGCCTGCAACCGCTATTTCGGCGCACTCGAGCTGGGCGAAGGCACGATCCGGCTGAAGCCAGCGGGGACGACCCGCATGGCCTGCGCGCCCGCCGTCATGGATCAGGAAAGCCGGTTTCTTGCCGCCCTTGGCGCAGCCAGCGCGTTCCGGCGCGAGGCAGGCAAGCTCGTGCTTCTCGACGAGACCGGGCGTGCGCGCGTGCGGCTGACCGCACGTAGTCCCCGCCGCGGAGCAAACACTCCGCCGCCCGGCGGGTGACGTTACGGGGTCGCCGTAGCGCGCGGCGCGACGGAGATTCAGGGACGCTGCGCGATCAGCGGTCGATCCGGCTGATCTTCGAGCCTTGCAGGCCCATGCCGGCCATCAGGCCCCTCTGATCGAAGATGAACGCATAGATGGCGTTCTGCATCGTCGTGGTCGTGAGGGTCTTGGCCTTCCCGGCGTCCAGGACGACGATGCTCGGTCCGACGCCGAGCTCGAAGCCATCGCTCTTGTCGAGATATTGGAGCGCTGGCTCGGTCATGAAGAACAGAACGTATCCGAACGTCTGAACGCCGGCCTGGAGGCCGTACGAAGCCGCGACCGTGTTGTAGTACGCCACGGTTCTGCCCTGCCGCCGGAGAGCACCGTCGCCGTACTGGGCGCCGAGGAGGAATCCGGCCTTGACGACGTTCGGGAAGATGAGAACCCCTGCGGCTTTCTCCGAGAGCGCCCGGGCGTCGGGAACGTCGGCATAGAGCTTGCCCAGGACAGCGTCGACGTCACGGTTGATCTCGGCCGCCGATGCCGCCAGAGCGGGCTGCGTGTTCATCGACGTCGCGATCACCAGAGTGAGCGCCAGGAGACTGGCTCCGATTCGCGCCTTGACCATCGTGCGGTCTCCTCTATTTGACCAGCGGAATCTGCTTCGCGAGCTCGTAGTTCACGAGGGCCCGCAGCTTGTTCTCGATCTGATACAGACGGGCGACCTTCTTGGCCGGAAGCACCTTCTCGAAGCGCGGGACGTACGAGCTGAGCAGCGCGACGTGAGCCCGCTCGAGCGCCAGGTAGTCCGCGAGGAGCTTTGTCGCCGTCTCGTCGCTCATCGCGTTGTACGCGTTGCCGTAGGCGTCGATCAGCTTCAGGAGCTGGTCGTAGTGGGTGACCATGTCGCTCTGGTAAGCGTTGTAGACGGGCCAGAAGACCGTCGCCTCTCTCTCGGTGAGGTCGAGCACCGAGGCCACCACGACCTTCTTGTCCGTCCGGACCTTCTCACGGAGGATGTTCATGTTGTCCGCGGCCTGGTCCTGGGCACCAACCGCCCCGGCGATGAAACAGGCGAGAACGCTTCCGATGACGATCAGCCCGCGTGATACACGTCGCATGGTCGACTTTCCTTTCGTGGCGCCGTGACGATGACGTCCTCACCGCGGATGATCACCGGCGTCCGGGTCCGATCCAATAGGACCTTGGTCCAACTCATCTCGCTCATCGAGGCGCGGCTTTGATGAAGGCCGAAAGGACGGCCTGGCTGGGGTCCGCCTTGCAGAGGCCAATGGCCCGATCGATCATCTCGCCCTCGACGCGCTCGTCCCACGTCGTCAGCCGGCGCATGCCGGCGACGTACCCGTCGAAGAAGATCAGGAAGCGGTCCTGGCGCTCGCTCGGAAGCGAGAGCAACTCGGCGCACTTGAGTTGTTCCATGTGAAAAACCCGTGGGACGACCGTCATCTGCGCCGGCGCCGACACAACCGGAAGGGTCGCGGCGACAAAGCCGGCACACCAGGCGGTGAGCAGGGCTGCTCTCGGCAGATCCATCGTCGTGACACCTCGCTGTCGGGTCGAATCCCACCACGACATTCGGCGCGGAGGATATTGGACCAAGGTCCAATACGGCTCAAAGGTACGACCTCAAAGGTACGACCATGGTCCGATTGCCCACGGTGGGGCGCCCACTCAGAATCCGCGCGCCTGACATGCGGAACCACCACAGACAGGAGAAATGATCATGAAGGCTGTTCCCTCGAGTCCCGAACGCATCGACCGTCTGTTCTCGACCGGCGAGGCGCGACTCGACCGCTGGTACAAGCTCGTCTTCGCGGCGCAAGCGTGGGCCGCCAAGCATGACGAGGGCGGCCGCACAGCCGTCGAGGCCGCGTTCGCGGACCTGCGTCCGGCCGAGAGCTTCTTCGGCTATCCGGGGCCGCGCCTCCTGCGCGCCATCGAGGATGAGATCGCCCAGAGCGACGCTGGGGACATCGCGCGGCTCGTCCAGCGCATCTACAACGCGCTGATGTCGAACAGCTACCGCGCGGACGCCGCGGACTGGGAGACGACCGACGATGCGACAAATGGCGTCGCAGGAGTTCGTCTGCCGCCGCGGCTCGAGTCCGGCGAGACGCGGCGACCGTACTTCGAGCTGCTCATCGTCTCACCGGCCCCGCCGGGACGCTGGCCCGCGACCACGCAGGAGCTGCGCCGCCTGCGACGGCCGGAGGACCAGTTCATCTACGAAGGCATCGTGGTCGGCAGCTTCGAGGACGCGATCCTGGCTGTCCTGTTCAACGGCGGTATCCAGGCGGTGGTGATCAACGACGGCTTCAGGTTCGCCTCGTACCACGACGCCCCCATCCTCCACCAGGTGCTCGCGACCCAACTCCAGCTCGATGCCGGGGGCGTGCCGCCGCAGGAGTACGGGACGCAGCTGGCTCGCGCGCTCAAACGGGTCCGCCCGGAGCTCGACGTCTATCTGCTCAGCCGGCGCAACGTGGACGCCGTCGCCAGCGACCCCGCGGTGGCGACGTGCGTCCGCCGAGTCTTCTACGGCGTCGAGGAGCCGCTCGAGATCCATCTCAGCGCCATCGAGGGGGTGGCAGAGCGGTTCGAGACGCCCTACTTCGACAACCTCAAGCGCTACGCCCAGCGCCCGATCGGCACGTTCCACGCCTTGCCCATCGCCCGTGGCAAGTCGATCTTCAAGTCGAACTGGATCCGCGACATGGGCGAGTTCTACGGCCCGACGCTGTTCCTCGCCGAGTCCTCGGCAACGACCGGCGGCCTCGATTCGCTCCTCGAGCCCACCGGCACCATCAAGCGCGCCCAGGACATGGCGGCCCGCGCCTTCGGATGCGACCGCGTGTTCTTTGTCACCAACGGCACGTCGACGTCCAACAAGATGGTCGAACAGGCGCTGCTGGCGCCGGGCGACATCGCGATCGTCGACCGCAACTGTCACAAGTCGCATCACTACGGCATGGTGATCGCGGGCGCCCAGCCGTACTACGTCGAGGCCTACCCGATGACCGCCTACTCGATGTATGGCGGCGTGCCGCTCCGATCGCTGAAAAAGGCGCTGCTCGATCTCAAGGCCGCGGGCCTCCTCGACCGGGTCCGCCTCGTCACCCTCACCAACTGCACCTTCGACGGCCACGTCTACAACACACGTCGCGTGATGGAAGAGCTGCTCGCGATCAAGCCGGACCTGGTCTTCCTGTGGGACGAGGCGTGGTTCGGCTTCGCGCGCTTCTCGCCGTTTCTGCGGCCGCGGACGGCGATGGGCGCGGCCGCCGACATCGAGGCGTGGCTCGAGACGCCGGCGGCAGCCGAGGCCTCCGCCGCGCAGGCGAAGACGCTGGGGAGCGACCTCGATCCAAACGATTCGCGCATCCTCGACACTCGCCTGGTTCCCGACCCGACGAAGGTCCGGCTACGCGTCTACCAGACCAACTCGACCCACAAGTCGATGTCGAGCTTGCGTCAGGGCTCGATGGTGCTCGTCCGCGACGTCGACTTCCACCACGTCGAGGCGCAGTTCAAAGAGGCGGTCTTCACCCACGCCTCGACGTCGCCCAACCTCCAGATCATCGCCACTCTCGACGTCGCGCGCCGGCAGATGGAGCTCGAGGGCTACGAGCTCGTCGCCCGCTCCATCCAGCTCGCGCTCGACATTCGCCGCGCGGTCAACAGCCACCCCGTGATCTCGAAGTACTTCCGCGTGCTCGACGTCGACGAGATGATTCCGGCCGAGTACCGGCCCTCGGGCTTCGGGAGCTTCTTGAAGGCCGGCCAGAGCTGGGCCGACGCCGTGAAGGCGATGCAGCGTGACGAGTTCTTCCTCGATCCCACGCGGCTGACCCTGGTCTGCGGGACTGCCGGGTTCGACGGCACGCAGTTCAAGGGCCTGCTCGCGTCCAAGTACAGCATCCAGCTCAACAAGACGTCACGCAACAGCGTGCTGTTCCAGACCAACATCAACAACACGCTCAGCGACGTCGCGCACCTCCTCAAGGTACTGGGTGAGATCGCGGGCGATGTCGACGCGCAGCTCACCCGCGGTACCGACGGCGAGCGGGCCACGTTCAAGGCGCGCGTCAAGTCGCTCATGGAGGACGTGCCGGATCTCCCCAACTTCACGCGTTTTCACGACAGCTTCCGCGAGGACCCGGCGCGGGCGACCATCGAGGGCGACATGCGAGCGGGGTTCTACGCGGCCTACAACGAGGCCGGCTGCGAGTACCTCCCGCTCTCGAGCCCGGACGTCGACGCGCGGCTCAAGACGGGGCCGGAGCTGGTTTCGGCGAACTTCGTGATCCCCTACCCACCGGGCTTCCCGATCATGGTGCCGGGCCAGGTGCTCGACGCTGGCACCATCGGGTTCATGCGCAAGCTCGACGTCAAGGAGATCCACGGCTTCGAAGCGAGCCGCGGCCTCAAGCTGCTCAAGCCGTCGGCCCTCGGTGGCCGGAAGAAGACCGCCCCGGCGAACAAAGACATCCCATGAGTGTCGAGTCCCAGTCCTCGTCGGTGCAACCCAGGAGGCGTGAGGAGTGGTTCTGACTTCTTCCACGGCAGGTACGACAGGATGTTGATCGAGTAGACGACATCCGCGCCAACTCTCCTCGCCTGCGTGTGATAGGCCCAGAACGAGCGCTGCTCACGCTCGTACGGCTGGTAGTTGCAGATCCGGTGACGCACGCAGGAGCATGACCATGAGCACCGAAGCAGTGCCGGCAGGGGGCCGCGAGACTCGACCTGCGCCCGTTCGAATCGAGATCCTGGAAGTCGAGGTACGCGAACACGGAGAGATGAGCCCACTCGCCTACCACCAGAAGATGGGCGTCGAGAAAAAGCCATGATGACGGGGGCCGCCGAGCTCCTGCACCGACACCCCGAGCTGGCGCTGTTCCTCACGCTCCTGTTCGGCACGATCATCGGCCGATTCCACGTGAAGGCCTTCGGCCTCGGCTCCGTGGTCGGTTCGCTCATCGTCGGGCTCATCATCGGTATCTTTGCCCGGCCCGAACTGCCGCAGCTGATGCGGTGGGCCTTCTTCTATCTCTTCCTGTTCGCTATCGGCTATTCCGTGGGGCCACAGTTCTTCGGGAGCCTCCGCAAGGAGGCCCTGCCCCAGCTGGTGCTCGCGGTGACGCTCGGACTGACGGGTCTGGCGACGACGCTGGCGGTGTCGATCGTGCTCGATTTCGACGAGGGTACTGCGGTCGGCGTGCTGTCCGGGGCGCTCACCCAGTCGGCGGCGCTGGGGACTGGGCTCAATGCGATCGCCGGGCTGCCGATCCCGGAGGACCTCAAGGCGAAGCTCTCGGGGGCCGCCCCGCTGGCCGACGCGATCACGTATGTGTTCGGCGACCTCGGCCTGATCCTGATCATTACGGTGATCGGTCCGCTGCTGATGCGCGCCGATCTGAAGGCCGAGGCCAAGGCGCTGGAGCTGAAGCTGTCGGGAGGGCGGCCCGCGGATACCCTGCTCGCCGGGCGCTTCATCGGCCTCCGCGGCTACCAGGTCGCGAATTCGGCGATATCCGGCCTCAGTGTGGAGGAAGTCGAACAGAAGTACGCGGACGGGCGCCTCTCCGTGCAGCGTCTGAGGCGCGGCTCGGCCTTGCTTGACGTCACGCCGGATGCGCGGATCCAGCTCGGCGATCGGCTGGTCGTCGCAGCTCAGCGCGCTACGCTCGCCCGAGCCGAGCAGGAGATCGGTCCGGAGATCGACGATCCCGATCTGCTGGCAGTGCCGCTGAAGTCTGCCGCCGTCGTTGTGACGAGCCGGACTGCGGGTGGCAAGACCATCGCGGAGCTGGCGGCGGACCGGCAGGTCGTACGGGGCATCTACCTGGAGTCGATCAAGCGCGGCGAAGAGGTCCTGCCGCGGCAGATGGGGACGGTCGTCGAGCGAGGCGACGTCATCCGCATCGTCGGCGCCCCTGCCGACGTCGACCGCGCGGCGAGCAGGCTGGGATTCGTCGAGCGCGACCTCACCAAGACGGACGTGACCTTCCTCGCCGCCGGCATCTCGTGCGGGATCCTGCTCGGGCTCGTGGTCATCAACTTCAAAGGCATACCGCTGGGACTGGGGGCGGCCGGCTCGATCCTCGTGGTCGGCCTGATCGCCGGCTGGGCGCGAAGCCGCTATCCGGTCTTCGGCTCGATTCCGGAGGCCGCCCAGCGCGTGCTCGCCGATATCGGTCTGATCGTGTTCATCGCGATCATCGGCCTCCAGGCGGGTCCTCACGCGCTCGAGGCTTACCAGCAACGCGGCAGCGCCTTCTTTGCCAGCATCTTCCTGGGCGGGATGGTCGTGACGGTGGTGCCGCCCCTCGTGACGCTGCTGGTGGCCCGCTTCGCGCTCAAGATGAGCCCGCTGATGATTCTGGCCGGCCTCTGTGGCGCCCAGACTGTCACCCCGGCTCTCAACGCGCTGCGCGAGGCGAGCGGGAGCAACGTCGCGACGCTCGGCTATACCGTGCCCTACGCCATCGGCAACATTCTGCTCACGATCTGGGGGCCCATCGTTGTGGCGATCATCCATTTTGTCCGCGGCTGAGCGGTGAAGCCGCCGGGAGCGCGCGAATCAGACTAGGAGGCCTACGGCCGGGCGCCCACGCGAGTAAACCGCTAATTGAACGAGAGAAGTCCCCTCTCCAGTACGACCAATGTCCTATTGCGACGGATGCGCCGGTTGTCTACGTTGCCCCCGACCCTGGCCAGTCCACGGGTGTGGAAGAAAGTATGGCAAAGACGCAGGACGCCCCCCAAATGCTGATGCCTGGGGGGAATTCGAGAAGGCGGCCTGATCGCGGCCGCCGCGGGAACGGAGAACAACATGTTTGACTGGTTCGCCCAGACGCTGCGGTCCTATCCTGAGATCGCGCTCTTCCTCTCGCTCGGGATCGGCTACTACGTCGGCAAGTTCACGTTCCGGGGCATCGGCCTGGGGGCGGTCACCGCCACCCTGCTGGCCGCCGTCGTGATCGGGCAGCTCGGCATCACGATTTCGCCGAACGTCAAGTCGACCTTCTTCCTCATCTTCCTGTTCGCGGTCGGCTACGGCGTCGGGCCGCAATTCGTCCGCGGCGTCGCCAAGGATGGCCTGCCACAGGCGATCTTTTCGGTGGTCCAGTGCGTGCTCTGCCTGGGTATCCCCGTGATGGTCGCGAAGGCCGCCGGTTACGATCTCGGCTACGCTGCGGGCCTCTACGCCGGGTCGCAGACCATCTCCGCGTCGATGGGCCTCGCGACCGACGCCATCAACCGAACAGGCCTGGCCGTTGAGCAGGTCAAAGGCTTGCTCGACGGGATACCGGTCGCCTACGCCGTGACCTATCTCTTTGGTACCGTCGGCTCGGCGATCGTGATCGCATTGATCGGACCGGCGCTGCTCCGCATCAATCTCGCTGCTGCCTGCAAGGACTACGAAGAGAAGCAGGGCGGCGTCAGAGAACTCGGTGGCGCCGGCATGGCCTGGCACCGGTGGGAGGTGCGCGCCTTCGCCGTGCAAGCGAACTCCCGAGTCGAGGGCCTGCGGGCCGTGGAGGCCGAGGCGCTGGTGCCCGATGCGCGGGTCTTCGTGCTGCGCATCCGTCGCGACGGGAAGATCGAGGAGGCCACCACGGACACCGTCCTCCGCAAGGGCGACGTGTTGGCCGTGGCGGGCGCGCGCGAAGTCCTCGTGAGGATCGGGGAGGGAGCAAAAGAGGTCGAGGACCCCGAGTTGCTGAGCGTGCCTGTCGAGGGTGTCGACGTGTACGTGACCAACAAGGCCGTCGACGGCAAGACCCTCGTGGACCTGGCGCAGCGGCCCATTGCCCGCGGCGTCTTCCTCCGCAAGATCACGCGCGGTGCGGTCGCCACGACCATCCCCGTGCTCCCGAATACGAAGATCTACCGCGGAGACATCGTCACCCTCGTCGGCCGCACTCAGGACACCTCCGCCGCCGCCAGGGACCTGGGCGTTCCCGATCGGCCCACCGATGTCGCCGACGTTGCGTTCATCGGCGGAGCAATCACGCTCGGCGCGCTGGTCGGCGCCCTCGTCTTGAAGGTGGGCGGCGTCCCGTTGACGCTGTCCACCGCCGGCGGCGCCCTCATCTCGGGCCTGGTGTTCGGCTGGCTGCGCTCGGTGCGTCCGTCCTTCGGGCGCATCCCGTCTTCCACCGTGTGGTTCATGAACTCGGTCGGCCTCAACGTGTTCATCGCCGTGGTCGGCATCTCGGCCGGACCGGGTTTCGTCAAGGGCCTGCAGACGCAGGGCATCGGCCTCTTCCTGTGGGGCGCCGTGGCGACCACCGTGCCCCTGATCCTCGGCATGTACATCGGAAAGTATGTCTTCCGCTTCCACGACGCGCTCCTGTTCGGCATCCTCTCCGGAGCGCGCACGACGACGGCGTCGCTCGGCCTGGTCTGCGACATCGGGAAGAGCCAGGTGCCCGCGCTCGGTTACACGGTGACCTACGCCGTCGGGAACACGCTGCTCACGATCTGGGGCATGGTCCTCATCATGCTGCTGTCGTGACGAAATCCAAGGAACGTAGGAGACCGTCATGGACCTCGTGAAGCTGCGAAATCTAGAGTCCCTCAGCCCGTTCGAGATCAAGGACGAGCTGATCACCCTCGCGAAAGCCACGTCGAAGCGCTCAGCCCAGGCGTTCCTGAACGCCGGACGCGGTAACCCGAACTGGATCGCGACCACTCCGCGAGACGGCTTCTTCCTGCTCGGCCAGTTCGCGATGACCGAAAGCCGGCGCGTGATGGAGCACCCGGCCGGCATCGGCGGCATGCCACAGGCAGCCGGCATCGCCGGCCGCTTCGATGCCTGGATGGCGAAGCACGAGGATGAGCCCGGCGCGGAGTTCCTGCGCGCCATGGTCCCCTTCGCCGTTCGGCAGTTCGACTTCACACCCGACGCCTTCGTGCACGAGCTCGTGGACTCGATCATCGGCGACAACTACCCGGTGCCCGACCGTATGCTCGTGCACAACGAGCGCATCACGCACGAATACCTGATGTGGGCGATGTGCGGGAATCCACGGCCGGCCGGCAAGTTCGACCTCTATGCCGTCGAGGGCGGGACGGCGGCGATGTGCTACATCTTCAAGTCGCTGAAGGCGAACCGGCTGCTCAAGCCCGGGGATGCCATCGCGCTCGGCACGCCCATCTTCACGCCCTACCTCGAGATGACGCATCTCGAGGACTACGCCTTGAACGTGGTGAACATCCAGGCGCCGCAGGAGAACCGCTTCCAGTTCACCGAGGCCGAGCTGAAGAAGCTCGAAGACCCCCAGATCAAGGCGTTCTTCCTGGTCAATCCTGGCAATCCGACCGGAGTCGCGCTGAGCCCCGAGACGCTGGGGCGGATCGTCAGTCTGGTGAAGACCCGGCGTCCGGACCTGATGCTGCTGACCGACGACGTCTACGGCACCTTCGTGAAGGACTTCCGGAGCCTGATGGCCGAGCTGCCGCAGAACACCATCGGCGTGTACTCCTACTCCAAGTATTTCGGCTGCACCGGTTGGCGGCTCGGTGTCATCGCGGTGCACGAGGACAACATCTTCGACAAGCGCATCGCTCGGCAGCCCGAGGACGTGCAGCGCGCGCTCGACAAGCGCTATGGGGCGATCAGCCTCAAGCCACGCGAGGTGAAGTTCATCGACCGGATCGTCGCCGATAGCCGCGACGTCGCGCTGAATCACACCGCCGGTCTCTCCCTGCCCCAGCAGGTGATGATGACGCTGTTCTCGCTCTCAGAGATGCTGGACGCCGAGAAGGCCTATCAGGCCGCCTGCATGGAGATCGTGCATCGTCGGGCCAAGGCCATGATCGAGGGCCTCGGGCTCCAGGTCGCCCCGAATCCCCAGTTCGACGCCTACTACGGTCTCATCGACTTCGAGTTCTGGGCGCGCAAGAACATCGGGGAAGACGCGGTTCAGTATTTGAAGAAAAACGTCCACCCGCTCGATCTCGCATTCCGCCTCGCCGAGGACCACGGCATCGTCCTCCTGAACGGCGGTGGGTTCGAGGCACCCGATTGGTCGCTTCGCGTCTCACTGGCCAATCTGGCCGACGACGTGTACGACGATATCGGGCGCGCTGTGCGAGCGGTTGCCCGCGGCTATCGGGCGGCTTTCGAAGCCTCGAAGCAGGCGCCGAAGAAGTAAGAATTCGCGTGGACTGGTTCGTCGCGGCGCTGCGGAACAACCCCGAGCTCGCCATCTTTCTCACGCTGGCCCTGGGGTTCTTCGTGGGGCGTCTCAAGATCGGCGGTTTCTCTCTCGGGACGGTCGTGGGCACGCTGCTGGCGGGCGTGCTGGTCGGGCAGCTCGACATCCGCGTGCCCCCGATCGTCAAGATCGTGTTCTTCGACCTCTTCCTGTTCACGACTGGCTACAAGGTCGGGCCGCAGTTCTTCCGAGCTTTGAAGAAAGACGCATTCGCCCAGGTTGCGCTCACCGTGGTGCTCTGTGTCACGTGCCTGGTGACCGCCTTTGGAGCCGCGAAGCTCCTCGGCTACGACATGGGGACAGCCGCGGGCCTCCTGGCCGGATCGTTTTCGGAGTCGACGGTGATCGGCACGGCGGGGGAGGCCATCAATCGCCTGGCAATCTCGGCCGACGACAAGGCCCGACTGGTCAACAACATCCCGATCGCCTATGCGGTGACCTATCTCATCGGCACCGCCGGGCTCGTCTGGTTCCTACCCGTGATCGGGCCCAAGCTGATCGGGGTGAACCTCAAGGCGGAGGGCAAGAGGGCGCAGGCGAGGGCGGTGGGTGCTGCCGAGTCAGAGCCCTGGGTGACCTCCGCAGCGCGCCGCTTCGACGTCCGCGCCTACCGCGTGGCGAGCGAGCATCTGGCCGGCAAGACGATCGCCGCGCTCGAGGCGCTGCCCAAAGAAGCCCGGGTCTTCATCCTCAGCATCCGTCGCCAGGGTGAGTTGGTGGAAGCGCAGCCAAGCACCGTGATTCGTTGGGACGATGTGATCGCGGTGGCCGCGCGCCACGAGGTGCTCGTGGAGCACGGGGCCAAGATCGGGCCCGAGGTGGAAGACCGGGCCTTGCTCGACATCCCGATCCAGACGCTGGACGTGGTCGCGACGAACAAGGCGCTGGCCGGGCGGCCCCTGGCCGAGCTCGCGCGTCTCGAGGTCGCCCGCGGCGTTTTTCTGACAAGGCTCGTGCGGTCCGGTGAAGAGATGCCGATTCTCCCCGAGACGCGCATCGACCGGGGTGATGTCGTGAGCCTGGTCGGCACGAAATCCGAAGTCGAGCGGGCATCCAGGGAGATCGGGTACCCCGACTGGCCGACGAACACGACCGACATGATCTTCGTCGGCACCGGCATCGTACTCGGCGGATTGTTCGGCCTGCTCTCGATCACGGTCGCTGGGCTGCCGCTGACTCTCACTGCGAGTGGCGGCGCGCTCATCATGGGGCTCGGGTTCGGGTGGCTCCGCTCCGTGCGGCCGTCGTTCGGGCGCATCCCCGAGCCGGCGATCTGGATCTTCGACACCGTCGGGCTGTGCGTCTTCATCGGTGTGGTGGGGATCAGCGCCGGTCCCGGGTTCGTGAGCGGGCTTCAGACGACCGGCATCAGCCTCGTCGTGGTGGGGCTTGTGTGCGCCTTGGTGCCTCATACCGTGGCGATTCTCTTCGGGCGATATGTCCTGCGCATGGATCCGCTCATCCTCCTGGGGGCGTGCGCCGGCGCCGGGACGATCACGGCTGCGCTCCGCGCGATTCAGGATGAGGCGGAGAGCAAGGTCCCGGCGCTGGGCTACACGGTGCCGTATGCCATCGGGAACATTCTGCTGACGGCCTGGGGACCCGTGCTCGTGGCCTTGATGTCGGTGGGGCGTTAGGAGGAGTCTAGCTGGGATTGCAGACGACGAACGAGGACTTCAGCGCCGTGAGCCGCACGCGGCCATCATCCACGACGGTCATCTCGATGATGGCCGGGGGGTCTGACTTCTTCCACGGTAGGTACGAAAGGATGTTGATCGAGTAGACGACATCCGCCCCGACTCTCCTCGCCTGCGTGTCATACGCCCAGAACGAGCGTTGTTCGCGCTCGTATGCCTGATAGTTGCAGCGCGTCTCGATCACTCGCCAGGCGAACTCCTGGACCACCCGCGGCACGGTCGTATCCCTGGAAAACAAGATCCTAGAGTCGATGGGAGCAGCCGCGAAGCCCGCGAGAGCACACAGCAGCGGCGCGAGACTCACCATCCGCCACACGACGCCGCGCCGCCGCGCTGCCGAGTACCGAGAGATCGTGTCCATCAGTTCAGGATCATATCCGCGCACCGGTTCTCGGTCAGCTTCTCGACGCCAGTACGACCAAAGGCCGATTGCGAAACATGCCACGGCTGTGTAGATTCTGCGCATCCGGTGAGGAGGGAAACATGCGACGTCGCTTCGCCTTGCCGTTGGCGCTGGGGCTCACACTGCTCGTCATCTCCGCCGCGGGGAGGGGGCCGGCTTCCGCTGAAGACGCTCCGCCGCCACCACCGGTGCCGTCCCCGGCAGAAGCACTGTTCCTCCCCCTGAAGGAGAAGGTCAACTCCCTGGAGACGCCCTTCCTGAAAGACACGGACGTGAAACTGCACCTTCGCCTCTACTACCTCAACCGAGAGAAGCCTGACGACTCTGAGCAGGAGGCGTTGGCGTTCGGAGGCTGGGTCGGCTACAAGTCCGGGTGGCTGCTCGACACCTTCGCGATGGGCGCGACACTGTATGGCTCCGCGCCGCTCTACGCGCCGACCGCTAAAGACGGCACGCTCCTCCTCAAGCCTGGTCAGAACGGCTACTACGTGCCAGGCGAGGCATGGGGCGCGCTCCGTTATCAGGACTACGCGATCCTCAAAGGCTATCGTCAGCTGGTCGATCAGTCCTACATCAACCCGCAGGACAACAGGATGACGCCGAACACCTTCCAGGGCGTGACGCTCGGGGGCAAGGCGGCCTGGGTCCAGTACCTCGGCGGGTTCCTCTGGCAGATCAAGCCGCGCAACTCCGATGAGTTCATCAGCATGTCGCAGCAGGCGGGGGCCGGGGTGAACAGCAACGACGGCGTCGGCCTCGCCGGCGTGCGGCTGACGCCGCTCGAGGGGCTCCGGATCGACTTCAGCAACCAGTACGGCGTCAACACCTTCAACACCATCTATGCTGAGGCCGACTACCTGCGGCCCCTGAGCGCGGACTGGAAGCTGCGCGTGGGAGCGCAGTTTACCGACCAGCGCGCTGTCGGCGACGGGCTCTTGCCCAAGGCGGTCGGGAAACAGTTCTGGGATACCCAGGCGGGCGGGATGCGCGTCCAGGCGATCTACCAGGACCTGACGCTCACGACAGCGTTCTCGGTCACCGGCGCCGGCAACACGATCCAGAGTCCATGGGGGAGCTTTCCCGGATACCTCTCGGAGATCGACCAGGACTTCGACCGCGCCCGAGAGAAGGCGGTGGGGGTCGGCGCGGCCTACGATTTCAAGGCGCTCGTCCAGGGCTTGAGCGCCAACATGCTCTTCGCCTGGGGATGGGACGCCATCTCTCCGTCCTCGGGCAAGAAGGCGCCCGACCAGGCGGAGTACGATTTCACCGTCGATTACCGACCGCCCGTGCAAAAGCCGTTCTTCCTCAATGGGCTGTGGTTTCGCGTCCGCGGGGACATCCTCGATCAGCAAGACGCCAAGAAGCTCGGCTACCAGTTCCGTATCATCCTCAACTGGGAGAGGGATCTGATCTAGTACTACCGTGTCAGAAAAGTTAGGGACGCCAGGGGTACGCTGGCAGCCTCGGCGTATGCTCACCCTCGCGAGCTCCCGCGCCCAGGCGTTCCGTTTCATCGTCAACGACGTTCTGAATCTGCTCTGATGGTGCCGCCTGACCGGCTCGCCATCCCGCGGCGATACTCCGAAGGCGTCGCGCGCGTCCATCGCTTGAAGGCGCGGTTGAAGGCGCTGACTTCGGCGTACCCCAGGAGATAGGCGATTTCCGTCAGCGTGTTCTTTTGATCCCGGAGGTAACGCAGAGCAAACCGCCGACGGGTGCCATCGACGAGCGTCTGGAAGTCCGCACCCTGCTCCTTCAGCCGCCGCTGCAGTGTGCGGGGGGCGACCGCAATCTTCGTCGCGACCTGTGTCAGCGTTGGATCTCCGTGCGTCATGGATTCGCTGATCGCCGTGCGGACAGAAGCGAGCACGTCATCCGCGGGCGGCATCTCGTCCAGATCGCGGTCGAGATATCGTCTCAGGATCGGATAGAGTCGTCCGTCGGCGGCCGGAACCTGGCGTTCGCAGAAGTCGCGCTCGACGACGAAGATATTGGCGGGGCGATCGAACGAAACGGGCGCTCCGAACACTCGGAGGTGCTCACGCGTCTCGGGCGGGGGCTTGTGCTCGAACCGCACCTCGACCGGCGACCATTCGCTTCCGGCGAGCAGACGGATTGTGCCAAGGCCCACGGCGACGCTGTATTCGTCATGCTGGCGGCGGAGATCGGCGGGGATCGCCAGCACGTGCCGCAGATATCCCCAGCGTTCATCCATGGTGAAAGACACGCGGGCAGCCTCGTTGTGCACCCTCAGGTAGCGCGCGACATTTTCCAGGCCGACCGCGATCGTCGGTGAGTTCAGGACGACGTAGACCAGCGGGCCGATGTCCTTGGGATGAAAGCGCTCGCCGAAGTGCAGGCCAAAGCAATCATCGCCCGTCGCGCGCGCCGTCTCTTCCAGGACCCGGGCGAAGTCGACCGAGGGGATGAATCCGTGCGGGTTGGAGAACGATCGACGATCGAGCCCGAGGGGACCCAGGATGCGGTCGGGATTTCGACCCGCCGCTTCGATGGCCTCGATCAGTCCCGTGGCAGCCGCCAGAGAGATCATCGGTCGCCTGCCGGCGGTCACAGCGGGAGCTCCTGTCGAGCCGCTGCGACGGTCGGGCGGTCAAGCGAATGTCGTCGAAGGTCAAGACGCGCCGAGGACCCACGGTGCAACGTTGGGAGGACATGGTCGAATCGCGCTCGATCGACAACGTGTGCTACTACGAATACACGCCAACGACGATCGTCTACGATCCGGACGTGGATGGCTTCACGGTCGCCAGAGCGGACATCCCTTCGGCCGGTCGGCGTCATCGCGTCATCCTGGCTATCGTCGTCACCGAACGGGAAGTGATTGCGGACCGAATGTTGCTGCAGGGAGCAATCCGACGGGGCCGGACCGTCCTGGAGTGGCTGGTCGAAGCGCATCGCGCCCCCGCGGAGGACGTGACCGCAGATATGTCGTTTTGCTTCGACATCCGCGGTAAGCGGCTTCGTTGATCGCGAGGGTGACCGTTAGTCGTCAGCGTCCCGACCGCCCATCGCGAACGCCCTGATCGTAAGCCTCGGTCTTCGATTTCTCCTGCTGGTCGTAGATGATGCCACCCAGAAGTCCGACGCCGGCGCCGATGGCGGCGCCCATTCCCGCATTGCCGGCGATCGCGCCGAGCGCCGCGCCTCCGGCGGCGCCCATCACCATCCCGCCCCCCGCTCGCCTCTC
>WNFT01000747.1_pt1 | contig 27318 bp, 27 predicted proteins | sample 5400191 | NCBI WGS metagenome assembly WNFT01 (sample SAMN13153359, study PRJNA577476) | soil metagenome | isolation source: 80 cm saprolite under Madrone tree | place: USA:California | collected 2016-06-14 | reverse complement strand
CGAAAGATGTCGTCTTCGACGCGCTCAAGGTCGAGCAGCGACAATAGCTCAGCTAGAGATTGCTTTGCGGCGGATTCCCCTGCCAAAGGGTCGGAACTCTCCCCAGGAAGTTCGCTCATGGCTACGATTATGCGTCGCAACCCGCCGGGTGCAAGCGAACAATTCTGCCCAAATCGCGCCGGCTACGAAATCATCGCCCGATCAGACTTCAAGCCCTGAGGAAGAGAATCTTCTTGCCTCATGTCGTATCTGACGGGAAAAGACCGCATGGGAAACACTCTGCTCCAACGCGCCGCGCACCAACGGCCGGCAACTTCAAAACGCGGCGCGCTGGAACGGCTGTTTACTCTGATGTTCAAGGGCTTCGTCTACAACCAGATCTGGGAAGATCCGGCCGTCGATCTCGAAGCGTTGCAGCTCAAAACCCATCACCGGCTGATTACCATTGCGTCGGGGGGCTGCAACGTCCTCAATTATCTGGCGGCCGGGCCGGCGCGCATCATTGCCGTCGACCTCAATCCCAACCACGTGGCGCTGACGAAGCTCAAACTGCAGGCGCTCGAACATCTTCCCGATTATGAATCCTTCTTCCGTTTTTTCGGGATTGCAAAGGACACGGCCAACCGCCGCGTCTTCGACGACTTTCTGAGCCGACGCCTCGATCCTGAAACCCGGCGTTACTGGGAACGCCGCATGCCGCTGCATGGCCGGCGCATCAACATGTTCGCGCGCAATCTTTACCGCTACGGTCTCTTGGGCCGCTTCATCGGCGTGCTGCACACAGTGGCGCGACTGCACGGAAAGAGATTGCAGGACGTTCTCGCAGCGCGCACGCCCGAGGAACAGCGCATTGCCTTCGATAGAACGATTGCGCCGCTTTTCGACAATCGCTTCGTTCGCTTTTTATCGCGCATGCCCGTGAGTTATTATGGACTGGGGATTCCGCCGGCGCAGTACGACGAGCTGGTGGCGTCGGCCGCGGACGGCAATCCGGTTACGACGCTGCGCGAACGCGTGGAACGGCTTGTCTGCGACTTCCCCATCGCGGAAAACTATTTTGCTTGGCAGGCCTTCGGCCGCGGCTATGACGTCGAAGCCCGCAAAGCGGTGCCTGCCTATTTGCGCCCGGAAAACTACGAGACCATAAAATCGCGCCTCGGCCGCGTCGAGGTGCATCATGCCTCGATGACCGATTTCCTTGCCTCACAGCCGGCGCGATCGCTGCATCGCTACGTGCTCCTGGACGCACAGGATTGGATGACGCCCGAGCAATTGACGGCACTGTGGATCGAGATCGACCGTACCGCGAATGACGACGATGCACGGGTCATTTTCCGCACCGCCGGAGCGGAATCTCCGCTTGCGAAGAAGCTTCCGGCGTCCCTGCTCGCCCCTTGGACATATCTCGAAAGAGAGAGCAAGGCGTTTCACGCCGCGGATCGTTCCTCGATCTACGGCGGATTCCACGTCTATGTGAGACGCGGAGCCTCTTGATCGAGCCCGGAAAAGACACGGTTCATGCCGCCCACGCGGTGCTGATGGACCGCGTGTACCGGCGCCAGCGCTATATTTACGATCTCACGCGCAAGTATTATCTCTTGGGCCGCGATCGTTTGGTGCGCGAACTCGGCGCTCAGTCCGGCGAACGGATCGTAGAAGTCGGCTGCGGTACGGCGCGCAATCTCATCCGCATCGCCGAAAGATATCCGGGTGTGCGGCTTTACGGGCTCGATGCTTCAGCCGAAATGTTGCGAACCGCCGCCGAATCGATCGCCCGAGCGAAATTGACCGACCGGATCGTTCTAAAACACGGTCTGGCGGAAGACATGAGCCCGGGGTTTTTCGGGGTCGATCGAGCGTTCGATCACGCCATTTTCTCCTATAGCCTCTCGATGATCCCCGACTGGAGGGCAGCTCTCCTCGCCGCTTCAAGCAGCATAAGGCCGGAGGGATTTGTCCACGTGGTGGATTTCGGCGACCTCAAGACGCTGTGGCCGCCTGCCGGTCGTGCCCTGCGCGCCTGGCTACGGCTCTTTCACGTCGCGCCGAGGGACGAGCTTCTAAGGGTCTTGGAGAGCGCCAGGGCGCAACCCAAAGAATGCTCGCTCTTCGTGCTGTCAGGCCGTTATGCGTTCGTCTTAAAAGCGAGTCCGAGCGCGATCACGAGAATTGCCGCGCCTTCGCACGTGACGCCCCAATAGGAAAGGGCGGACTCACGCCCGCCCTTTCGCGTTGCCCAATTCTGCCGGCTGCTACTTGGAGGTTGCCAAACCGCTTCCCTGTGCCGGGATGACGGTTTGCACCGGTTTCGCGCGCGGCGGCGCCTTTGGCGGCTCGCTGGATGTGCTCCCCGCGGTGCGGAACTGGCAGGGCGCAAAGGCATCGTCCACCTTCGTGCCCGAAACGAACGCTGTCAGCGTCAGTTTTGCGTTGCCGAGCGCCTCTTCGAAGGCGGCCTTGGCATTGGCGCAATAGGTCGAAATGTCGTGGATGCTTTGCATGGAGGACGAATTGGCCATACGCGTCTTGTAAGCGTGGTAATCGGCGGTACCGGTTTGGCCGTTCAGACGCCGGAAGTAGTTCTGCAGGGCCTTATCGGAGTCCTGCAGCTCCTTCTGATACGTCCTGACGAAATTGTTGTAGAGCTGAGCTGCGTCGCAGGAGAGCGCCGCCACCATCAGTCTCTGCTGCATTGCAGCCGTCTGAAGAGCAGTCATGTCCGCCGGTCTGGCGCAGCCTGCTGCGGTAGCCGCAGCCGCCCACACATTTCCAGCCATGCAGGTAAGCATCAGCGCCGCAGCGCCGGTCTTGACGATTTTACGCATTCCGTGCCCCCAAGATGTGCGTCCAGCCGAACGCTACGACATCGGACAATTACCGCTGTCCAATCGACAGCAAGTGACTTTAGCATCGAGGTCTGACTTGTCCCAGTTTAAAACTGTACGATCCTTAAGCGTATGTTAGCGGTGCTTTCGGCTTTTCTTGCAAAACGTGCGAACCCATCGCGAAGGAAGCGCCGATTCCAGCCTCTTTCGCGGGCCTCGGCATTGCGATAAGGGTGCGCCCCCGCGCGAGGAATAATCCCGCCGCAGATCCAACGAATCCAGGAAGGGCGGATTCATGAGTTACAAAGTTGCAGTCGTGGGTGCCACAGGCAATGTCGGCCGGGAAATGCTCAGCATCCTTGCCGAGCGCCAGTTTCCAGTCAGCGAGGTGGTGGCTCTTGCCTCAACGCGTTCGACCGGGACCGACGTCTCGTTCGGCGACGCGATACTGAAGGTCAAAGCGCTCGATTATTTCGACTTCAGCGGTGTGGACATTTGCCTGATGTCGGCAGGCTCCGCTGTGTCGAAGGAATGGTCGCCGAAAATCGCCGCCGCCGGCGCCATCGTCATCGACAATTCCTCGCAATGGCGAATGGACCGCGAAGTACCGCTTATCGTCCCGGAAGTGAACGCCGATGTGCTCAACTCCGGCATCAAGAAAGGCATCATCGCCAATCCCAATTGCTCGACGGTGCAGCTGGTGGTCGCTTTGAAGCCGCTGCACGATGCCGCCACCATCAAGCGCGTCGTGGTCTCGACCTATCAATCGGTGTCGGGCGCGGGCAAGGCGGCGATGGACGAGTTGTTCCGCCAGACCCGTGCGGTCTTCGTTGCCGATCCCATCGAGAAGGAAAAGTTCACCAAGCAGATCGCCTTCAATGTCATTCCCCACTGTGATGTGTTCCTCGATTCCGGTTACACCAAGGAAGAGTGGAAGCTGTTGGTCGAGACACAGAAAATTCTCGATCCGGACATCCAAGTGGTGGCAACGTGCGTGCGCGTGCCGGTGTTCATCGGTCATTCCGAATCCGTTACCGTCGAGTTCGAAAAGCCGCTGACGGCGGAACGGGCACGAGCGATCCTTCGCGCCGCGCCCGGCGTTCTCGTGATCGACAAGCGCGAGGACGGAGGCTACATCACCCCGCTCGAGGCCGCCGGAGAGGACGCGACGTATGTCAGCCGCATTCGTAAAGATCCTACGGTCGAGAACGGGCTGTCGCTGTGGATCGTATCCGATAATCTGCGCAAAGGTGCGGCGCTGAACGCGATCCAGATCGCTGAATCGCTGATCAATCGCAAATTGCTGAAGGGCATGCGTTGACGCCCCGACGTTCGCTTGCCAAGGCGCATTCGCCGCTCGAGCAGTACCGCGCCATGCTGGAATCCGGCCACCTCCAACCCGACGCGGCACAGGCACACGCGGCGGCGGTCCTCGATGCTCTCAACCATCGGCTGAAGAACTACCGCGCGGGAAAGCGGGCCTTGTTCGGGCTGGATTTCGGCGCGGCGGAGAGCGCGCCGCAAGGCATTTATCTGCACGGCGATGTCGGTCGCGGCAAATCCTTTCTGATGGATTTGTTCTTTGCCAATTCGAGCGTCGCCAAGAAGCGCCGCGTCCATTTCAATGCCTTTATGTTGGAGACGCACCAGCGCGTTCACGAATGGCGAAATCTTTCGGGTCGCGAAAGACTGCCGCACGCCGAATTCGCGCGGGACGCCGGCGACGATCCAATCGCGCCCATTGCCAAGAGGATTCGTTCCGAAGCCACCCTTCTGGCATTCGATGAATTCCAGGTCACCGACGTGGCCGATGCGATGATTTTAGGACGTCTGTTCGAAAAACTGTTCGCGCTCGGGATCGTCATCGTGCTGACATCGAACTCACCGCCCGACGGGCTTTATGAGGGCGGCCTCAACCGCCAGCTCTTTCTGCCTTTCATCGCGCTGATCAAGGATCGCTTGCAGATTCTAGAGCTGAATGGCCCGCGCGATTACCGGCTCGACCGCTTGGATGGCCTTAGGGTCTACATCACGCCGCTCGGCAGCGACGCGGACGCCGCCATGGACGCGGCCTGGCAGCGCATGACCGACACCAAGCGGGGCACTCCCCGCACGCTGAATGTCATGCAGCGAAAATTCGTCGTACCGCAAGCGGCAAAGGGAGTCGGGCGAATTTCCTTCGACGCCCTATGCGGTGAGGCTTTGGGCGCGGCCGATTATCTGGCGCTCGCGCGGACATTTCACACGGTCCTGATTGACCGTATCCCGCAGCTGGGGCCGCATCAGCACAATGAAGCACGTCGTTTCACGCTGCTCATCGATACGCTCTACGATGAGAAGGTAAAGCTCGTGTGTTCAGCCGCCGCGGCGCCGTCTGAACTTTACGAGGACCGCGACAATGGCGATTGGTTCAAGCGCGCGGCGTCCCGATTGGCGGAAATGCAAAGCGCGGAATATTTGCGCATCGGCCATGGCGCGCATCAGGTGATTTCGACAACATGAAGGGCAGTTGCGGCGGTCAGCGGCCGGCGAAAAACCAATAGACGCGCATAAGCGCCGACGCCGGCTCGTCGGATTGGTTATTCCGAATATCGACCGCCGTGCTTGCCCGAACCGGCATGGTGTCGCCTACCACATAGACGGCGTTTTGGAACGGAGATTGTTCGACGGCAGTCTCTTTTGCGGCGCAGGCATAAAGGCCGAGCGCAAAAGCCAAAAATACGAAGCCGCGCATGGTCATAGGAACCCCCCGTCGGTCGCGATTCGCCCCCCGCCCCCCGTTTTCTTATTGTTGGTGGCGCGACGGGTTTTTACCCGGCCAAAGTGTGAGCTATGGTTAAGAGAGAGTCAAAGCATTAAAAGCAAAAGCAAATTCGAGGCCGTGGCCGACCATGCCCGTATGGAACCTTGTCTCTGTCGCTTTGATCTTCCTCGCTGCCGCCCTTTTTTACAGGTTCCGCCAGCGTATCTTGATGCCGCTTCGGAGGTTCGAAGCCAACAACGCGGCGCGGCGCGCCGAGGAAGCGCGCGCCCTTTTTGACCGCTACGCCCATTATCGCCAGACCGTCCAGCTTGCCGAAGAGCAGGTTGAAGAGGTGACGAAGCTTCGCGCCGCCGATGCGCGCACCGGCGAGCCGGTCGAGCACTATGTTTTTCTTGGCGTGTCCTATGCGACCCGCCGGGAGGCCGATACGGCACGGCACGCGGCGGTAGTGGAAAAAGCGCGCGAATTCTATATCGATCTGGATCGCATGTACTTGTCCAGGCGCGGCTGGCGCGAACCGCGCGGCACGGTACCGGCGCTGACGGATCCCTCCAAAACCGAAAAGGTCACGCCGCCTCGCCCTTAAGAAGGCGCGGCAGTGTGCCCACGTCGCCGCCGGCATGGCGCATAAAGAATCGTCTCAGCGGCGGAATGCCGTCCACGACGCCCATGCCAAGATCGCGAACCAACCTCAGGGGAAGCAGATCGTTGGACATCAGGCGGTTCAGACCGTCTGTCGCGGCAGCCAACACGAAACTGTCGAACCGCCGCCAGCGCTCATAGCGCGCGAGAACGTCAAGGCGTCCGAAATCGAGCCCGAGTCGCGCCGCATCGAGCACCGTTTCAGCGAGGGCAGCCGCATCCTTCAGGCCGAGATTGAGCCCCTGCCCCGCAATTGGATGAATGGTATGAGCGGCATCGCCGATGAGTGCGAAGCGGTCTTTGGCATAGGTTCGCGCTAGGTGCAGTCTAAGCGGATAAGTCCAGCGTGGACCGGTGGGCCGTACGTCGCCCAAGTGTTCGCCGAAGCGCAGTGCCAGCGCTGCTGTGAAGTCCGTTTCGTCGAGCCCAACCAAACGACGCGCTTCCGCTGTCTTTTCCGTCCACACCAGCGACGAACGATTGCCGGTCATCGGTAGAATCGCGAAGGGCCCATTTGGCAGAAAGTGCTCGTAGGCAACGCCATTATGCGGACGCTCATGCGCAACGGTCGTCACGATTCCGGTTTGCGGATAGTCCCAACCCACGGTCTTGATTCCTTGCGCCTCGCGCAAAGGCGACTCTTTTCCTTCCGCAGCAACAACAAGCGGGCTCGCGAACTTCTTTCCGTTGCTCAGAGTCACGGTCGCGAACGCGTCATCGATGACCAGCTCACCAGCCGCGACGCCGGGAAGAAAAGCGATTTGCCGCCGCTCCGCCACGGCTGCAAGCAGCGCTTGGCGGATGTGGCGATTCTCGACGATGTAGCCGAGCGTTTCGCCAATTTCATGGTGATCGAAGTGAAGGGAAAACGGTGATGGCTTACGACCGAGCGCTCCGTCACTCACCACAATGTCGAAAATAGGCTGGGCATCCGGAAGGAGACGCTGCCAAAGACCGAGCACGCGCAGCATCCGCACGCTGGCGAACGAAAGCGCGCTGACGCGGCCGTCGAAGCTCTGGTCCGACATCTGCTCGGGCCTGAGAGGATCGGCGAGCGTGACCTTAAGACCGCCATGCGCAAGCACGAGCGCAAGCGTAAGTCCGATCATGCCGCCGCCGGCTATGACGATATCGGTCCGGGTGGATGGCGCTGTCATGTCCGCGGTCAATCTCGCGACAGCCGTGCGTTGGGTCAACCAATCTCAACGCCCAAATTCTGTGCTTTTCGGAGATTTTGCACAATAATTAGGCACATGGTCTGGCGTCAGCTGCTCTCCAAGTGGGTAAATTCGCCAATATTTCAATTGAAACAGTGCCTTACCGCATTTGCGCAAAAGCGGCACGGTTCTTGATTTCAAGTTAACGGCTGCAAGTGGCAGTCGCACCCGAAATCAGGCCGAAAGTGGGGGATCAGCATGAAATTCATTACGGCCATCATCAAACCCTTCAAGCTCGAGGAAGTGCGCGAGGCGCTGTCGGCACTTGGCGTTCAAGGCATGACCGTGAGCGAAGTCAAGGGTTATGGACGGCAAAAAGGGCATACGGAAATCTATCGCGGCGCGGAATACGCCGTGAACTTCCTGCCCAAAATCAAGATCGAAGTCGCGGTGCGCACTGAGATGGCGCAAGCGGTCGTCGAGGCCATCACGGCCAACGCCAGGACCGGCCAGATAGGTGACGGAAAAATCTTCGTCACCACGGTCGATCAAGTCGTGCGCATTCGCACCGGCGAAACCGACAATGACGCGCTATGAGCGCAAGAACAGATATCCGAGGGGACAAAATGATGAATAACATCACGAAATGGTTGGGACGCACCTTTGTAGCCGGCGCCGCGGCGCTGATGGTTTTAAGCGGAGCAGCGTTCGCGCAGGGCGCGCCAGCGCCTGACGCGGCGCCTCCAGCGGCGACAGCAGCGCCGGCCGAGGCGGCGGCAACTGCCCCTGCAGCGACAGCAACTCCCGCGCCGCCCAAAATCGACTCCGGCGACACCGCGTGGATGATCACATCGAGCGCGCTGGTGCTGATGATGACCATTCCCGGCCTCGCGCTCTTCTATGGCGGCATGGTGCGCAAGAAGAACGTGCTGGCGACACTGGCGCAAAGTTTCGGTGCCACCTGCATCATCAGCGTCTTGTGGATGATCATCGGCTATTCGGTCGCCTTCACCACCAACCCAAGCTCGTCGCTCAACGCCTTCATCGGCAGTTTCAATTACTTCATGCTCGGACCGATGGGGTTGAATGCGACAAGCATGCTTGCGCCCACGATCCCTGAGTCGGTTTACATGTTCTTCCAGATGACCTTTGCCATCATCACGCCGGCACTGATCGCGGGCGCTCTAGCGGACCGCATGAAATTTTCTGCTTTCATGTGGTTCATGTCGCTGTGGCTGCTGTTCGTCTACTGCCCGATCGCGCATTGGGTATGGGGCGGCGGCTGGCTGGGCCAATTGGGCGCACTTGACTACGCCGGCGGGACGGTCGTCCATCTCAACGCGGGTACTGCGGGCCTCGTTACCTGTCTCGTCCTCGGAAAACGGGTCGGCTATGGTCACGAAAACATGGCGCCGCATAATCTCGCGCTCAGCGTTATCGGTGCGTCCTTGTTGTGGGTGGGCTGGTTCGGTTTCAACGCCGGCTCCGCCGTGACCGCGAACGTGAATGCCGGTATGGCAGCGGCAGCGACACAGATCGCCACCGCCGCAGCCTCGCTCAGCTGGATGTTCTCCGAATGGCTGGTCGCCAAAAAGCCGTCCGTGCTCGGCATGATCTCGGGTGCGGTGGCCGGTCTGGTCGCGATTACTCCGGCGTCAGGCTTTGTCAACCCGACCGGCGCGTTGATCATCGGCATCTCCGCCGGCATCGTCTGCTATCTCGCCTCCGTGCACATGAAGAAGGTGTTCGGCTATGACGACGCTTTGGACGCGTGGGGCGTGCATGGCATCGGCGGCTCGTTGGGCGCGATGATGACGGGTGCGTTCGCGTCGAATGCGATCAACTCGGCCAGCAAGGGCTGGCTCATCGACGGCAACGCCCATCAGATGGTGATCCAGTTCTATGATGTCGCCGGCGTATTCGTCTATTGCGCAATAGGCACCTACATCATCCTCAAAGTGATCGACATGATGGTGGGCTTGCGCGTGAAGCGCGACGTTGAGATCGAAGGTCTCGACATCAACCTTCATGGCGAAACCGTACACGCCTGAGCACCAATCCCCCTCAACCTCGAGGGCGCCTTCGGGCGCCCTCTTTTTTTGCCTGCAGCCCGCGGATGACAGCGGCCGATCACGCCGCTAATTTGGCCGAAGATTCTCAGTTTCGATTCATCGAGGTTGAAGGTGTTTTCTGGCCGCTTGGCTGAGGTCCCGCTTTCGTCTTTCGCAAAGCTGGCAGAGTTGCTGAAAGACGCCACGCCGGAATCCTTTCCGATTGGCAACGCACCCGTCGCAATGACGGTCGGCGAGCCGCAGGACGACCCCCCGGCTTTCATTGCCGAGATCGTCAATCGGGATGCGCGGGACTTTGGTCGCTACCCTCCCCTCGCCGGCACGCCTTCGTTCCGCGCCGCATGCGGGGCCTGGCTCGCGCGCCGCTTCAATTTGCCTGCAAGCGCGATCGAGCCCGATGCGCAAATCCTGCCGCTTAACGGCTCGCGCGAAGGACTGTTCTTCGCCGCCTTTCCATTGGTGCCTGAAACAAAGGGCGGCGGGCAACCGGTGGTGTTGATTCCCAATCCCTACTATTCCGTCTATCCGGCTGCGGCGATCGCCGCCGGAGCGGAGGCGCATTACGTGCCGGCGCGAGCGCAGACCGGATTTCTTCCGGATTTCGGCTCCGTGCCGAAGTCGATTTTGCAGTGCACCGTTGCCGCTTTCTTCTGCTCGCCCTCAAATCCCGAAGGCGCTTGCGCCACGGAACCCGATTGGCGGCGGCTGTTCCATCTCGCCGAGGAGTATGACTTCACCGTATTGGCGGATGAGTGCTATTGCGAAATCTACGACGACGAGCCGCCGCTCGGCTCGGTCGACGTCCGTTATCGAATGCGCGGCGACTTCAGCCGTTTGCTTAGCTTCCATTCGCTCTCCAAGCGCTCCAGCGCGCCAGGCCTTCGTTCGGGCTTCGTGTTCGGACCCAAAGAGCTGATCGCGCCCTTAACGTACTTCCGCAACACCTCGGCGCCGCAAGTCCCCCTGCCCGTGCTCTCAGCCTCCGCCGCGGCTTGGGCCGACGAAACCCATGTCGAACAGAACCGCGCCCTCTACCGCAAGCGTTTTGCGATCGCCGAGCGGCTTTTGGGCAACACTCGCGGATTTCGCCGGTCCAAGGGGGGCTTCTATATTTGGCTCGACGTCGGCGATGGGGCAGCATTCGCCAAGGAGCTCTGGCGCAAAACGGGGGTGCGCGTGATGCCGGGCGCGTTCATGGGCAAAGAGACGGTTCCAGGCGATCCAAGCAGCAATCCCGGCCATTCTTATGTTCGGATTGCCCTCGTTCACGATTCATTAACCATTACGGCGGCACTCGAAAGGGTGGCGGAATTTGCAGGGGGCAGTTTTCCATGAGCATGCACCGCACGGTCGGCGTCTATCAGCCACGCTCGCGCCGGACTCAACTCGTCGACACGATCGCGTCCGTTCGCGAATTCACCGTTGGGTTGGTGAGCGAAACGCTTCGTCGCGCCTTAGGGCTCGGACTGATGTTTTTCGCACTTGCGCTGTTGGGCGCGCTCTTGAGTTACAATCCGGCCGATCCGAGTCTCGACGTCGCAACGTGGCGTAGCGCCGGTAATTGGCTGGGCGCGCCCGGCGCCTATGGCGCGGATTTTTTGTTCCAATCTGTCGGCACCGCTGCGTTCGCTCTTCCACTTCCGCTTGCGAATTGGGGCTGGCAATTGATGAGCGGCCGACGCCTGGCCTTCGTGCTCTTGCGGATTGCAGGGTTCATTCTCGGCACGGTTTTTTTGGCAGCGGGCTTGGGCGCATTGGCTCAGCTTCCGATTTTTCCGCCCCTCGCAGGCGGCATCGCCGGCCAACTGGTGATGGTGCTGGTCGCGAAGGCGGCTGTCGCTCTCAATCTCTCCTTGCTCTCGATCGTCATCCCTATCGTTTTGGCGGTTTCGGGAACCACACTGATCGTTCTCTCGGCCGGAATTCGCTGGCGAGCGATCGGCTTCGGATTCCAGGCGGTTTTCTCGGTTCCTCTTGGCGTTGGACTTTGGCTCGCTCGTCTCCGCTTCCGCCGCGCCACGCGGACCGCGATTCAAGAGGACGACGAAGAGTGGGAGTATGAAGAAGAAAATGAGGAGTTCGATGATGACGACGATCTTCCCGGTCTCGCGGTAAGTCCCGAACCCCTCACCGCGCATGATTTTTCCGAAAAGCGCGTGCGGCGAGCCGAAGACCGCCGCCCCAAGGTCAAAGTCAAAAGCCGGCTTCAGCCCGCGCTCAATCTGGCCGAGGGTGAATATCAACTGCCCCCTTTGAGCCTTTTGACGGAACCGCCGGTGGAAACCACTACGCCCGCTTATTCGGACGATGCGCTCGAGGAAAACGCCCGTCTCCTGGAGGCTGTGCTGGGCGACTTTGGCGTGCGAGGCCGCATCGTTGCGGTGCGTCCGGGCCCCGTGGTGACGCTCTACGAGTTGGAACCGGCAGCGGGCGTGAAATCTTCGCGCGTCGTTTCGCTCTCCGACGATATCGCCCGCTCGATGAGCGCGGTCGCGGCGCGCGTCGCCGTCATTCCGGGACGCAACGTCATCGGTATCGAGCTTCCCAATTTGCGCCGCGAGACCGTGTACTTGCGCGAATTGTTCTCGGCCACCGAATACGAGAAGTCGCATGCGCCTCTGACGCTAGCGCTCGGCAAGACCATCGGCGGCGAAGCCGTGATGGCCGATCTCGCCAAGATGCCGCATCTGCTGATCGCAGGCACCACCGGTTCGGGCAAATCAGTCGCTCTTAACACCATGATTTTATCGCTGCTTTATCGCATGCCGCCGGAGCATTGCCGCATGATCATGATCGATCCCAAGATGCTGGAATTGTCCGTATACGACAATATCCCCCATCTTCTGACGCCGGTGGTGATCGATCCAAAGAAAGCCGTCGTCGCCCTCAAATGGGCGGTGCGCGAAATGGAGCAGCGCTACTCCAAGATGGCGAAAATCGGCGTGCGCGGCGTCGAAGCTTTCAATGAGCGGGTTAAGAAGGCCGAGGAGAAGGGCGAAGTTTTGAAGCGCACGGTTCAAACCGGCTTCGACCGCGAAACCGGACGACCCGTCTACGAGGACGAGATTCTCGAGCTCGAACCGATGCCGTTCATCGTCGTCGTGGTCGACGAGATGGCGGATTTGATGATGATCTCGGGCAAGGAAATCGAGGGCGCCGTGCAGCGGCTGGCGCAAATGGCGCGCGCCGCAGGTATCCACCTGATCGCAGCGACTCAGCGGCCCTCGGTCGACGTCATCACCGGCACGATCAAGGCGAACTTCCCGACGCGAATCAGCTTCCAGGTCACTTCCAAGATCGACTCCCGAACCATTCTCGGCGAACAGGGTGCCGAACAGCTCTTGGGACAGGGCGACATGCTCTACATGATGGCCGGCGGCCGTATCCGCCGCGTGCATGGCCCCTTCGTTTCGGATTCCGAGGTCGAAGACGTGGTTCGTTTCTTGAAGACGCAAGGCCAGCCCGATTACCTCGATGCGGTGACTCAGGAAGCGGATGAGGACGGGGACGATCCCTACGGCCTCTACGGCAATGGCGAGTCGGGTGACGAGCTTTACGACAAGGCCATCGCGATCGTGGCGAACGAGCGCAAGGTTTCGACCAGCTACATCCAGCGCCGTCTGCAGATCGGCTACAACCGCGCTGCCCGTCTGATCGAGCGCATGGAGGAAGACGGGATGATCAGCAAGCCAAATCACCAGGGCAAGCGGGAGATCATGCTGCCTGAAGGCCGGAACTGACAACCGATCGTTGTCGTGTCGCTAGGTTTCCGATTACCTTGACCTCCGCAGAGGAGGCACAACTTGTGACCTATATCCAAAAGTCACTGGGTGATGGCGAGCGTGTCGTGGGGATAGCCCGCTTCCATTGGCTGTACAGCTTCAGGGCGTGGCTCGCGCTCCTTGTGCCGGTCGTCATTCTCATCGGCGTCGTCGTCTACGCGGACGACACCAACCGTGAAGTTTTCGCGCTCGGCGCTCTGGTGCTCGTGGCGCTCGGCATCATCACTTTTTTAAGAATGATGATCCGCAAGTGGACCACCGAAATCGGCATTACTTCGCACCGCTTCGTCAAGAAGACAGGATGGCTTTCGTTGCACACCGATGAGATCGCGCTTCCCAACATCGAAGGCGTCAAGGTCACGCAGGGATTTTGGGGTCGCGTCTGGGGGTACGGCCATCTTCGCGTTGAGGGTACGGGAGTGGACGCCGTCGAGCTTCCCACGATCGATGATCCTGTCGGTTTCCGCCGCGCCATCGAAACAGCAAAAGGCATTAAAGACTGAGACAGCCCATGTGGCAGAGGCATGGAGCAAGAAAACGGCCAAATTCGCGAGAAATGGACGCGGCTCGAGAACTATGAAGGTTCGTTGACACGCGCTTGACCCGCCCTTAGTTATTGCGCCGCACAAAACTTCCGGCGGAACCGGCCGAAGGCCTAAATCCCGTCCGCACAAGGCATCTTCGCGCGATGAAGGTCCTCGTCCCCGTTAAACGGGTGATCGATTTCAACGTCGCCGTCCGGGTCAAGGCCGATCGGTCGGGCGTCGAGCTCATGAACGTCAAGATGTCGATCAATCCCTTCGACGAGATCGCTGTCGAGGAAGCCGTCCGACTGAAAGAAAACGGCAAAGCATCCGAAATCGTGGCGGTTTCCATCGGGCCGCAGGGTGCTCAGGAGACCATCCGAACAGCTCTTGCCATGGGGGCGGACCGCGGGATTCTGGTCAAGCATGAAGGCCAGATCGAACCCTTGACGGTGGCCAAGATCCTCAAAGCCATCGTGGTCGAGGAGCGCCCTCAACTCGTGATCATGGGAAAGCAAGCCATCGACGACGATTGCAACCAAGTGGGTCAAATGCTGGCGGCGCTGCTGAATTGGCCCCAAGGCACATTTGCCGCGAAAGTGGAAGTCGCCGATGGAAGCATTGCCGTGACCCGGGAGGTGGACGGGGGCCTGCAAACCGTCGCACTCAAGCTTCCTGCTGTCGTGACCACCGACCTTCGTCTCAACCAGCCTCGCTATGCCTCGCTGCCGAACATCATGAAGGCACGGAAGAAACTAATCACGGAAAAAGTCGTCGCCGATTTCGGCATCGATCCGGCGCCGCGACTGAAGGTTCTTGAAGTGCGGGAGCCCGAGAAGCGGCGCGCGGGTGCGCGCGTCGCGTCCGCGACCGAGCTTGCCGAGCGTCTGCGCGAACGCGGTGTGATCTGATGGCAAGTCTCGTCCTCGCCGAGCACGACAATCAATCGCTCAATGAGGCGACCGCGAAAACCGTAACAGCCGCATCGCAAATCTCAACCCCGGTTCATGTGCTCGTGGCGGGTGCGAATTGCGCGGGCGCAGCTGCACAGGCAGCCGGGCTCTCAGGCGTGGAAAAGGTGCTTGTTTGCGACGATTCACGTTACGCGAATTTGCTCCCCGAGCCGACGGCGGAGTTGATCCTGTCGCTGGCGCCCTCCTATGACGCGATTCTCGCCGCGGCGACGGCGAACGGGAAAAACATTCTGCCGCGGGTTGCGGCCCGACTCGACGTCCCGCAAATTTCGGAAATTGTCGCTGTTGAAGCCGCCGATATTTTTCGCCGTCCGATCTATGCGGGCAATGCCATCGAAACGATCAAAGCAGAGGGCTTCAAAAAGCTCATCACCGTGCGTATTTCCGCGTTCGCCGCTCCCGCGAAAAAAGGCAACGCCGTCGTCGAAAATGTGCCTCCGGCAAGCGATCCTGGCCTTTCGCGATTCATCGGCGAAACGCTCAGCCGCTCGGAGCGTCCTGATCTGACCGCGGCGAAAATCGTGATCTCGGGCGGACGCGGTCTGCAATCGAAAGAGAATTTTGCGCTGATCGAGCGCATCGCGGATAGACTCGGCGCCGCTGTCGGCGCATCGCGCGCCGCCGTCGATGCCGGCTTCGTTCCCAACGACCGCCAGGTCGGCCAGACCGGAAAGGTGGTGGCGCCCGAGCTCTACATCGCAGTCGGAATTTCCGGTGCGATCCAACATCTTGCAGGCATGAAGGATTCCAAAATCATCGTTGCCATCAACAAGGACGAAGGCGCGGCCATTTTCAGCGTCGCCGATTACGGCCTGGTCGCCGATTTGTTCCAGGCCTTGCCCGAGTTCGAGAAGGCGCTAGGAAGTAGATGAACGGCTATGAACTGGCCGGACGAGAGGGAGCCGAGACCTTTTTTCCGGCGGCGGGGAGGCGCACAATGAGGGTGAGAGAACGGTAAGGACAATGAAAATCGAAAAGATCGGCGTCGTCGGCGCCGGACAGATGGGCAACGGCATCGCGCATGTCTGCGCGCTTGCCGGTTATGACGTAGTCATGGAGGACATCAATCCGGACGCGCTCAACAGGGCCCGGTCCACCATCGAAAGAAATCTTCACCGTCAGGTGACCCGCGGGATCGTCAGTCAAGCCGATGCCGACGCGGCGATGAAGCGTATTCGAACAGCCGGCGACCTAACGGTGATGAGAGATCGCGATCTCGTCATCGAGGCCGCCACCGAGAATGAGCAGGTCAAGCGCAAGGTCTTTCAGGAGCTTTGTCCGCGGCTCAATCCCAAGACCATGCTTGCAACCAACACCTCTTCGATTTCGATCACGCGGTTGGCCGCTTCGACCGACCGGCCTGAGCGCTTCATCGGGCTTCATTTCATGAATCCGGCGCCGGTGATGCAGCTCGTCGAAGTCATCCGCGGCATCGCGACCGACGACGAAACCTTCGGTGCCGTTGTGGATTTGGTGAAGCATGTCGGCAAGACGCCGGCCAATGCCGAGGATTTTCCGGCGTTCATCGTCAACCGCATTCTGCTGCCAATGATCAACGAGGCGGTCTACACGCTCTATGAGGGCGTGGGCAGCGTAGAAGCGATCGATACGGCAATGCGGCTCGGCGCAAACCATCCGATGGGGCCGCTGCAATTGGCCGATTTCATCGGTCTCGATACCTGTCTTTCCGTGATGCAAGTCCTCTATGAAGGACTCGCCGATTCCAAATATCGACCCTGTCCGCTCCTGGTGAAATATGTCGAAGCTGGGTGGCTGGGGCGCAAATCAGGACGCGGCTTCTACGATTATCGCGGCGACAGGCCGGTTCCGACACGTTAGGGCGCGTTCTAGACTAGCTGCCGGCGGCTGGCTTGGGCGCTGAGATCGCTTTGAGATAGGCTACTGAATCGGCGGCATCCCAGGCTTGGGCGCCGGCGGCGCGGGCGACTTCATGTCCTTGTGCGTCGATCAGAATCGTTAGGGGCAGTTCATTTGCCACGAAGCCGCGCAGCGCGCTGAAGTCGCGATCGATGTAAATCGGCAAGCCCTCGATTGCATGCATCTTCAGAAACTCGGTCACCTTTTCCACGCCGAGCTTTTCGAGATCGATCGGCACCACCGTGATCTTGTCCTGCGGCAGGACGGCGTTAAGCCGCGCAAGAGCGGGCAGCTCGGTGATGCAGGGGCCGCACCAGGTGGCCCACAGATTGACGACGATGGCGCGGCCGCGAAAATCGTTGAGCGTCAACATTTTCCCGCCCGCATCCGCAAAACTGACATCGGGTGCTGGAGGGCTGCCAGCCGTCAGTTTCAGCTTGTCCAGTACGGGCGGGGGCGCCGCACTTTCGTGGACATCTTGCACCCTAATCTCGTATAGCACGGCGGGGATGCCGAAGGCCGCAATCGAGGCGGCGAGGATTGCCAGTAGGCGCGTGCGAAGCGTCATCGTTCCACGTCCCGAGCGTTTATTAGCCTACAGGTCAATAGCATGACTGCGAACAAAATGTGGGGTGGACGCTTCAAGAGCGGCCCCGCGGCCATCATGGAGGAAATCAACGCCTCCATCGACTTCGACAAGCGCCTCGCAGCCTATGACCTGAAGGGCTCCGAGGCTCATGCCGCCATGCTGGCTGCACAACGCATTATCGAAAAAGCCGACGCCGATGCAATCCATAAGGGGCTTAACGCGATCAAACGGGAAATCGACGACGGGAAATTTCCGTTCCGGCGCGAATTCGAGGACATCCACATGAATGTGGAGGCGCGGCTCTCCGAGTTGATCGGAGACGCTGCCGGCAGGCTGCACACCGCGCGCTCGCGCAACGATCAGGTCGCAACCGATTTTCGGCTTTTTGTTCGCGAGGCCTGCGTTCGCGCCGATAGGGCCCTCCTTGGCCTGCAGCGTGCGCTGTTGAAGCAAGCCGAGCGTCACGCCGCGACGATCATGCCCGGCTTTACCCACATGCAGCCGGCTCAGCCGGTGACCTTCGGGCACCATTGCCTCGCCTACGTCGAGATGTGTGGACGCGATCGTGGCCGCTTTGCGGACGCGGCGAGGAGGATGAACGAGTCCCCGCTCGGGGCAGGCGCGCTTGCCGGCACATCTCATCCGATCGATCGCGGGATGACCGCCAAGGCGTTGGGCTTCGATGCGCCCATGCGCAATTCTCTCGATGCGGTTTCTTCACGCGATTTCGCGCTGGAATTTCTTGCCGCCTGCGCCATCGCGGCAGCGCATCTCTCTCGGCTCGCCGAGGAGATCGTGCTCTGGGCTTCGCCCGCCTATGGCTTCGTTCGGCTTCCGGACGAATTTTCAACCGGTTCTTCGATAATGCCGCAGAAGCGCAATCCCGACGCAGCCGAACTGGTGCGGGCAAAGGTCGGTCGGATCCTGGGCGCCTTCGTCGGCTTGTTGACGGTGCTGAAAGGCTTACCCCTCGCCTACGCCAAAGATTTGCAGGAAGACAAGGAGCCGGTGTTTGCCGCAAACGACGCGCTTGAGCTCTCGCTTTCCGCCATGGCCGGTATGGTGGCCGAATTGAAGATCGATGCCGGCGCTATGCGCCGGGCGGCCGAGAAGGGGTACCCGACCGCAACCGATCTGGCAGACTGGATGGTGAGGACGCTCAAAAAGCCCTTTCGTCAGGCTCACCGCAGTGCCGCAAAGGCCGTGGCCCGGGCGGAGAGTCTCGGGGTCTCGCTGGATCGTCTCCCTATCGGCGAATTGAAAAAGATCGAGCCCAAGATCGCCAAGGACGTTTATAAAGTCCTGTCGCTCGAAGGTTCGGTGCGCGCGCGCAACAGCGAAGGCGGCAGCGCACCCGAACGCGTCGCCGAGCAGGTCAAATTTTGGAAGGCCAAGCTGAAGGAGCAACGGACATGATCTTGCGAGTGCTCGTTGCCGCGCTGGTTTCGCTCGCGCTCGTCTCGTGCGGCGTGAAATCCAATCTCGATGTGCCGAGCGGCGCGCAGCCCGATAAGCGGCAAACCGATCCGTCGAAGCCGCCACAACCATTGGGGCAATGAATCACTTCCGCTACGTGAACGGCGTGCTCTGCGCCGAGGACGTGCCGCTCGACAGAATCGCCGAGGCGGTGGGCACGCCGTTTTATTGCTACTCCACGGCGACGCTCACGCGTCATTACCGAGTGTTCGCGGCGGCGCTGCCAAAAACCGCGCTGGTTGCTTTTTCGGTCAAAGCGAACGGCAATCTCGCGGTGCTGAAAACGCTCGGAAACCTCGGCGCCGGCGCGGACGTCGTGTCGGCCGGCGAACTGAAAAAAGCGTTGGCCGCATCGATTCCTCCCGAACGCATCGTCTTCTCCGGTGTCGGCAAGACACGCGAGGAGATGCACCTCGCCTTGGAAGCGGGGATTTATCAATTCAATGTCGAAGGCGAGCCGGAGCTCGTAGCCCTGAACGAGGTGGCGCTGGGCGCAAATAGAACCGCGCCGGTCACGATCCGCGTCAATCCCGACATCGACGCCAAAACTCACGCAAAAATTACCACCGGCACATATGAGACGAAATTCGGCGTGCCATGGTCGCGAGCCCGTGCGGCCTACGCTCAAGCCGCCAAATTGCCCGGCCTTCAAGTGGTAGGCGTCGACGTTCACATCGGCAGCCAGATTACGGAGCTCGCGCCATTCAAAGCCGCGTTCAAGCGCGTTGCCGAACTCATCGCCGAACTCCGCGCCGACGGACACCGAATCACCCGCGCCGATTTGGGCGGCGGACTGGGCGTTCCCTACCATCTTGACGATGAGCCGCCGCCCGATCCGGCCGCTTATGGGGAAATTATCTCCGCGGTTACCAAAGATTGGGATTTGCAGCTCATCTTTGAGCCCGGGCGCCTGATCGCCGCCAATGCGGGCATTCTGGTAACACGCGTGCTTTATGTAAAACCGGGGGAAGCCAAGACTTTCCTGGTACTTGACGCGGGTATGAACGATTTGATCCGGCCGGCGATGTACGATGCGCACCACGACATTCTTCCGGTTCGCCAAGCGAAACCTAATGGACGCACCAGGCGTTACGACGTGGTTGGCCCGGTCTGCGAAACGGCGGATTTGTTTGCAGCCGATCGAGACTTGCCGGAAGCCAAGGGGAATGATCTGATGGCCATTATGACGGCGGGAGCCTATGGTGCGGTCATGGCCTCTGCCTATAATGCACGTCCGCCCGCGCCCGAAGTCCTGGTGCAGGCAGGGGAATGGTTCCTAGTGCGGCCGCGTATGACACTTGAGGCGCTCATTGCGCTGGATCGGGTTCCGGACTGGCTTGAAAGCTGAGAACAAGATGGAAGAACGGGAAACACGCCGGCGGCGTGCCGAGCGCTTTGTCGCTACTGCGCGGTTGATCCTCCTTTGGGAGCGCATCTGGCCCGCGATGTGGCCTGGTATGGGCATTATCGGCATCGGCGTGATTGTCGCGCTGGTTGGCCTTTTCACGATTTTGCCGGGCGTTGTGCACGCGCTTCTGTTGATCGTACTGTTCGGCAGCGCCGGATATTTCTTTTGGAAGACGTTTTCGCCGTTCCGCAGTCCACGTTGGGAAGACGGCGCGCGCCGTGTCGAGCGCGACAGCGATCTTCCAAATCGTCCGATCACAGAGGGAACCGACAACGTAGCAGCGGGCAAAGGCGATCCGTTCGCGGAAGGCTTGTGGCGGGCGCACATCATTCGCCTGCTTGCATCGGCCAAAAACCTGACGCTCAAATTCCCCAAGCCGCATATGGGCGCGCGCGATCCGCATGGCTTGCGCTTCGCGGTGCTTTTGGGCGTGATCGTCGGCTTCATCATCGCGGGACCGCGTGCGGGTGAGCGCCTAGTCACGGGGCTGATGCCCGTGTTCGGCCAAAGCGTCGACAATTCGGTTTTCGTCGCCTGGGTTTCTCCGCCGACCTATACCGGTCTGCCGCCGCGCTCGCTGACCGATACGACGGTCAAGACCGAAGAAGGCACCATTCAGGCGCCGATCAACAGCACGCTGGTCATGCGCCTGCGCGGCACGTCCTATCAGCCGACGATCGATGCGCGCCCGATCCCGAAAGCCGGTCAGCCCAAATTCGTCAAATCGGACGCAGGCTACGAAGCAAAGTTGGACATCGCGATCAATTCGCACGTGACGGTGCGGCTTGGTTCGCACAGTTACGGCGATTGGCGCTTTTCGATCATTCCCGATAAGCCGCCAACCGGCTCGTTCACCGAAACACCCCAGGCGCAACAAAACGCCTCGATGAAGATCGCCTATAAGGCCAGCGACGATTACGGCGTCGTCAAGGCGGCTGCCCTTATCCGGCCACTGGACGACAAAGGCCAAGAGGTCAAGACCGCTGAGACTCTGGTGGTCGAATTGCCCGTGCCCGGTTCGGGGCGGCAAATTTCCAACACGGTCTATCGCGACCTGACCGCTCACGCTTTCGCCGGGATGAAAGTTCACATTTCGCTCCAGGCGACCGATGCCGCCGGACAGACGGGCGAAAGCGCGCCACTGACCATCGAATTGCCGCACCGCGTCTTCACCGAGCCGCTCGCGCAATCGCTGATCGAGCAGCGCAAAAATCTGGCCATGGGCGGTGAAAAGTCTCGCGAAAAAGTCAACACTGCGGTCGACGCGCTGAGTCTCGGTCCCGAGCAGTTCTTCAAGACCGATTTCGGCAATTACCTCGCGATGCGCTCGCTCAATCACCGTTTGGAAACTCCCAAGGACGATCCCGGCGCGAAGAGCGCGCAGACGTTCATGTGGGACATGGCGCTCGCCCTCGACGAAGGCGATCTTGCAGATGCAGCGGCTGAATTGCGCCGCGTGCAGGACCAGCTGAACGACGCGCTGGAACGCGGCGCTCCGGATGAAGAAATCCGCGCCCTGATGGACAAATTGCGCGAAGCAATGGCGCGCTACATGCAACAGCTGGCGCGCAACGCGCAACGCGGCAACCAGCAAATGGCACAGATGCCGCCCGGTGCGCGTGCGATGTCTCAGAAAGATCTGCAGGATCTGCTCAAGGCGATCGAGGATCTGGCGCGCACCGGCAACCGCGATCAGGCGCGTCAAATGCTGCAGGCGCTGATGCAGATGCTCGAGAACATGCGCATGATGGCCGGTCGTCCGGGCCAGGGCCAGCAAGGCCAGCAGGGACAACAACAAAACCAGCAGCAGAACGCCATGAACGACGCCATCCAGGGCCTTTCGGATCTGTTGGGCGGACAGCGTCAACTGCTCGATCGCACCTTCCGCGCCCAGCAGGGCCAGAGAGGTCAACAGGGCCAGCGCGGTCAGCAAGGGCAGCAGGGCCAGCAAGGCCAACAGGGTCAGCAGGGCCAGCAAGGCCAACAGGGTCAGCAAGGCCAGCAAGGCCAACAGGGCCAGCAAGGTCAAGGGCAACCGGGCCAGCAGGGCGGCCAGCCGGGTCAGGGCGGACAGCCCGGACAGAGTCTCGATCCGAACGCTCTGGCGCAAGCCCAGCAGGGGTTGCGGGATAAGCTTGATCAGATCATCCAAGGCTTGAGCCGCAATGGTGTGCAGACCCCCGACGGGCTTAACGACGCCGGCCAGGCGATGGGACAGTCCCGCGACAATCTGGCGGGCAGCCAGTTCCAAAGCGCCGAGCAAGCGGAGCAGCGCGCGCTCGATCAGTTGCGCGACAGCGCTCAGCAATTGGCCAAGAACATGATGGCCCAGAACGGCCAGCAGCAAGGTCAAGATCAGCAAGGCCAGAGGTTCGATCCGTTGGGCAGACCACTTGATGAACAGGGCTCGATGGCCGGCGGGACGGTGAAGATCCCGGATCAATCGGACTTGGCTAGGGCGCGCGAGATCTTGGAAGAGCTTCGCCGCCGAGCCGGCGAAGCCAATCGCGCCCAACAGGAACTCGAATATATCGAGCGCCTGCTGAAGCAGTTCAACTAGCGGCCGCACACGCCGCAAAATGAAAAGGCGTGGGGCTCATCCTCGCGCCTTTTTCTTCGGCGCGCGGGCCACCGGGACCTTCACGCGGATATCCGGCAAGCCGCGGCCGAGCCCGGCCTGATCCATGCCATAGCCGAAGAGAAACTCGGGACCTGCCGTGAACATCACGTGATCGGCCTCGGCCAAGGGCTGCATATACGTTTTCTTTACGGCAACCGCCGAGAGAATTGCAGCGGCACCGGCTTCCCTAAGCAACTCCTTCGCGCGTGCAAGCGTTCCACCGGACTCCAGGACGCCGTCGATCAACAAGACCGTCCGTCCGCGGACGATCTCACTGGGGCTTTTCAGCACCATGATCTCGCCGGGCTCTTCGAAGCGGCCATAAGACCGGAGCCAAATGAACTCGGTCTCGAGATCCAATCCATCCCGGGCAAGCGCACGCAGGAGGTCGGCGGCGAAGACGAAGGCCCCCGACAGCACCGGCACAGCGATTTCCGGCTTGAGGGGAGCAGACGAAATTGCACGCGCGACGCTCTTCACTCGCCGGGCAATGTCGGCCGCGGAGTACAGTATCCGGTCGCGCCGATTTGCGCTCATGAACCGACGGGAGTGGCTGTCATTGCGGCTCGCCGGCTTCCGCGAAGCGAATGTTGAGGTTGCGCGCTTCCGGCGGCGGACTCGCGAGTCGCGTGACGAACGGGCTCTCAGCACCGGGCTTCAGGCTCGGGACGCCGACGTCGAAAGTCCAATGATAGATTTCGTTCTTGGCCTGGTCGGTGAGCACAACACGGATCACAGGCACGGGAAGCTCGCGATCCCCGGTGTTCACCACTTTGCCGCTGACGGCGAGAATAGGCTGGCCGTCCTCGAACTCCTGCTGATAGGCGATATTGCTGATCGTGATCCCGCTGGCGCTTACGGGCAGTCCCAACGCCGCATAAACCGAGGCCGATTGCGGCCACACATCGGCGATGTTTTGCCGGAACTGAACGCTGGCCCAGCCGAGGGAAACGGCCAAGAGCACGAGCGCAGCCCACCCCATCGTCTGCACAAGAGCCGAGCTCCGCAAAGGCCGGCGCCGACGCTGGGGCCTTTCTCCCGATGCTTGCGCGGCTAGTGTGTCGGAAGTCGCGAACGACGGTGCCGGCGGTGAAACGCTCGCCGCAACCGCGGGTGCAAAGTCCGCTGCAGGCTCCGGCTCAGGTTCGCGTTTGACTTCGGGCTCGTACGCCGGCTCGGGTGACGGCTGGAACCACACTTCGCCGCATTTCGCGCAGCGCACGTTACGCCCGGACGGCATGAAGCGGGCGCTGTCGCTCTGATAGCGCGTGCGGCAAGACGGACAGGTGAGGATCATTCCGATCGTGCCCCTCCTGGGACCGAAATTGGCCCATCGCTTTCATCCTGACAAGTGGGGTTTCTCGGCGGCCGAGCGTGGCGCGAGCCAGGTGCCCCGGCTATTGTGAGGCGGCGTTTCGCATAAGGATGCTAGAGTTTCGACGGAAAATGGTTCGATTCGAAAACGTCGCTATGCGTTATGGCACGGGTCGCGAGGTCCTGCGCGATGTCAATTTTGCGCTTGACCCGGGCTCGTTCACGTTTCTGACTGGGCCCTCGGGCGCCGGCAAAACGACGCTTATGAAGCTTGTCTTTCTTGCGGAAAAACCCTCGCGCGGCTTGATTTCGCTGTTCGGCCACGATCTCTCGCTGCTCAAGCGCTTCGATCTGCCGTCGCTGCGCCGTCGTATCGGCGTCGTTTTCCAAGAGTTCCGGCTGCTCGACCATCTTTCGGCGTTCGACAATGTCGCTCTGCCGCTGCGCCTCGCCGGCCGCCATACCGCAGACTACCGCCGCGACGTGGAGGAGCTTCTTTCCTGGGTCGGGCTGGGCCAAAGGCTCAACGACAAACCCGCTACCCTGTCGGGCGGTGAGCAGCAGCGCGTGGCGATCGCGCGTGCCGTCGTCGCCAAACCCGATCTTCTGCTTGCGGATGAGCCGACCGGCAACGTCGATCCGGACATCGGCGAAAGGCTGATCCGGCTTTTCGTCGAGCTCAACCGATTCGGGACCACGGTGATGATCGCGACCCATGACCGGGCCTTGATCGAAAGCACGCGCGCGCGCGAAATGCGCCTGGTCGATGGTCGCGTAATCGAGATGCGGGGGATGCGATGAGTTTGGCGGACCGAGTTGAGCGCAGGCGCGGCCGAACCTTGCCGCGCGAACAAGGGGCGGTTTCGCTCGATCTCGTCATCGCGATCATGGCCTTCCTGGCCGCGCTCGCGTTGGGCGGCGTGATGATCGCCGAGCGCGCTGCACAGTCCTGGCAAGCCGGACTGACCGGCCGGCTGACGGTGCAGATTCTGCCGCAGGGCGAATCGGCGCCGGAAAGCGAGGTCGGCGCGGCGGTCAATGTGCTGCGCTCGACGCCCGGCGTGATCTATGCGGCGGCGCTTTCCGATGCCGACAATCTTGCGCTCGTGGAACCGTGGCTGGGCCGCGACGCGATCGTGGCCGATCTGCCCTTTCCGCGCTTGATCGATGTCAGGCTCGTGCCGGGAGCGACGCCGGATTTGGATGTGCTCGCGACGCGGCTGAAGACGGCCGCGCCTCATGCGGTGCTCGACGATCATGGACGATGGATCGAACGCTTGCGCAGTACCGCCGGAGTCGTGGTCTTGGGTGCGCTTGCGATTCTCGCGCTGATTGCCATCGGCACGGCCGCATCCGTTGCTTTTGCGACGCGCGCTGGCCTGGCGGCCCATCGTGAGATCGTGCAGCTCCTCCACCTCATGGGCGCGCAAGACCGTTTCATCGCCCGCGCATTCGAATGGCACTACTTTCTCGCAGCACTCGCAGCTTCGGTGGTCGGAGCCTCGCTCGCAGCCGCTGTTTTCACCGCCGCGGCCGGCTTGGACCAGCTCGGCTTTGCTGCCGTCTCCTTCCTTCCTCCGCTCGGGCTTTCCAAGGGAGAGCTGCCGTGGCTGCTGCTGGTTCCGGGAACCTCTGCCGCCATCGCCTGGGCTACAGCGCGGATTTCCGTTATCGCGGCGCTAAAGAAATACTATTAGTCGCGGTAATCTCTTGTCCCTTGTGACAGCCGCGGCAGCATGACACGGCAGCGAATTCGTAAAACGGCGACGCGCGCTCAAGCGCCAAAACGGCGCGTCTTATTGTCTGCGGTATTGTGGGGACTGTTCCTTTACGGGATCGGCTTCGGGCTTTTCACGGTGACTTTGCCGAGACCCAGCACGCCTGAAGGAATGAAGGCGGACGCGATCGTCGCATTGACGGGCGAAGGCGACCGTCTCAGCCCTGCGGTGCTCCTCTTGGAGCAGGGAGGCGGCAACCGTCTTCTGATCACCGGGGTCAACAAGCTCACTTCCAAGCGTGATCTGAAGGCGTTGCTGCATGGCGGCTCCTCGTTCGATTGCTGCGCCGATCTCGGCTTCACGGCCGAAGATACGAGGGGCAATGCCGAGGAGACGGCGAGGTGGGTACGCGCAAACAGATATCGCAGCCTCATTGTCGTCACAGCCGCTTACCACATGCCGCGCAGCCTCGTGGAATTCGGCGCGCAAATGCCCGATGTCAAGCTGGTTCCCTACCCCGTGGCCGCCGATATCGCCAACATCTCGTCCTGGCAGCGCCTGAGGCGGCTCCATGGCGAATACGCCAAGTATCTGGCAAGCGTGGTCAGGACCTCGTTCGACGGCCTCGTCGGTCGCGCGTGACGCATGTTCATCTATCTACGCTCGGGCTTGTTTCTTTTCTGGTTCCTCTCGATCTCACTCATTTTGAATATCGGCAGCCTGCCTTTGCTCGTGGTGCCTCGCCGGGCGGCGGTGTGGGTGGCGAACAAATGGGCTCGGCTGGTTCTCTTCGGCCTCAAACACATTGCCGGAGTCGACATGGTCGTGCGCGGACACGTCCCGTCGTTGGCTGGCGTACTGATTGCCGCGAAGCATTTCAGCATTTGGGAGACGATCGCCGTGCTGGCCCTGTTGCGCGATCCGGCAATCGTGCTGAAGCGTGAGCTCTTATGGGTGCCGCTCTATGGCTGGTATTGCACCAAGATGGGAATGATACCCATCAACCGGTCTTCAGGCTCAAGAGCCATAAGACGCATGCACGCGGCGGCAAAACGCGCGGTCGAAGCCGGACGGCCGGTCGTCATCTTTCCCGAGGGCACGCGGAAGAAACCGGGCGCCGCCCCGGACTACAAACCCGGCGTTGCCGCACTCTACGCTCAGCTTGGGATTCCCTGCGTGCCGCTCGTGCACAATTCCGGGCTCTTTTGGGCGGACTGGTTCTTGAGAAGACCCGGTACGATCGTCGTCGAATATCTGGAGGCAATTCCACCGGGTTTGCCGCGGCGCGAGTTCATGAGCGTGCTCGAAGCACGCATGGAGGAAGCGACAACAAGATTGCTGAGAGAGAAACCAGCTCAGGTCGATCTCTCGAGCGTGAAGGCCCAGGAGCCACAATGACACTGGGCGGTTCCCTCAGACCGGATGGACAGCCGTCCGAACTCTACGGCGTACGCGGCTGGCTTTTGTTCCTTTGCATCGTCCTGATGGTCTTCGTTCCGATCGGCGTGCTGATCGAATTGTGGTCGGTGTGGCAGAGGGCCAGCCTGACATCCACGGCCCGATCCGCGGCAATAC